>PVMS01053195.1_pt1 | contig 10079 bp, 7 predicted proteins | sample 1853461 | NCBI WGS metagenome assembly PVMS01 (sample SAMN08582032, study PRJNA380276) | Marine sediment metagenome, whole genome shotgun sequencing project. | isolation source: ocean sediment barecode stripped | collected 2017
CTAACCACTTAAAAGAGGACCGCAGCCTGGAAATGGAACAGGTGCTCTGTTCACTTTGGGTATTCCCAAGTGCCCAGAATTGCAACAAAGCAAGACGGTTCAAATCTTCCCAACCCGCCGCAGAGGCTGCTATTTGGCTTTGGCTGAACAAAGACCGCGCTCTGGACTTGTTATTGCCTGCCGGAGCCAGTTCATCCAGACCCCGTTCATAAAAATATAAAGCCGGCGGAGGCCGGTAACGCCCTTGTGCCACCCGGGCCTTACGCATCTGTTCATAGTCAGCATTGCTGCGATAAATATTTGCCAGCATACGCAATCCTTCGCCGACGTCTACGACCGCTTGCCTGCGCTTTTCAGTAGCGCTTGCAATACTGATGTTGGCAAGTTGCAGATACGTTCTGGATCTTTCCAGGCGTCCGGTCGAGTAGAACACCCTGGCCAACTCAAAATTCACCTGTCTGCGAATTGCACTGTCATTCTGTTGAACCAATGCCTGTGCTAAGACTTCATAGGCCCGTAAAAACTGATACCCGCGAATGAATAAACGTCCCTGTGCCAACAGATTTAGCGCCAATTCATCACCACCGCCCTCTTCCACCAGTTGGGTTTCAATTTCCTGAAGAACACTGCTTGAGGCCGGAACATTGCCCTGTATCGCGTGTATATCCACCATGCTTTCGCGGATAGTGGTCGCCAATTCTGCATCACCTACCAAATCGGCGATTTTTACTGCCTGCTGATACCGTTCCAGTGCCTTTGCATATGCTGACTCCGCCACGTATTCATCACCGCTGACGGTTAATGCCTGCGACTGCTCAAAATAGAAACCCATCGATTGGGCAAGTGCTGCGGTCCTTGCCAACGCAGTTTGAATCGGGTTGGGTTTGTCGGCAGATGTATCAATTGACCCCGATCTCCTGAGACCAATCAAGGCATCGGTCTGTAATTGCAGCGTTGCCAGTTCAATTTTCTGTAGACGTGCACCTTTAACCTCAGCGAGAATTTCCCGACATATGCTGAAAACAATACTGTGGTCATGCAAATGAAACTGGATCAGATGGGCAGCCAGGTAATTGGACCACAGGCGCATTTCTTTCATACCGAATTGCCTGAATAAACGACTCGCACTATTCAGGCTGTCGATCTTGACCGTCCAGTTCGCTGCACTGTCATCTTCACTGGCTTGCATACCGAAGGAAAGCAATTGATAGGCCTGGTCTACCGAATTGCTTCGATCATCCCAAACCGCCATCCTGGTCAGCGCAAGACTGTATTTACTCCGGTCTGTATGCAAGTCCGAGGTGACTTCTATATCAAGTTGACGAGGCTTTTTCTGCGGGTGAATGTATTGAAATACCGGAACAATCCGGCTGCCAGGGATTGCGGAAACAAGTATTTCATCGCCACCTTGAGCGATAATCCTTGATTTGAACTGGGCCTCAAAGGCATCAATCCTGATCAACAGCGCTTCATCTTCAGCCTGTTGGACAAAATACTCCTGAGTCATCAGCGAATCCGGGTCCTGGGCAAGCAAAAACCTGGGCACTAATAAGCCCGCTACCAACACCATGGCGGTAACACACCTAAACAACATTTTAACGTCGCATGACCTCAAGGTAGGTATCATATGACCCATGAAGAGTGGAATCCAAAACAGATGAACATAGCATTGAACATAATCGTCATTGCTGATGTCAACTTCAGGTAGCAAAAAAGTAACAAATATCCGTGAGAATCCCCGACAGAGACACAGCAGTTTTTTCGACTTCGGCCATTGATTTGTTCGCCTCGGCCCTTGGCGCGTTCATTTTACTGGTTATGCTGTTATTCCCGTATTATCGCCACGCCGGTCCGGATGATTCGTTTGCCCGCACCCAGGCGGTGATGGAGAAACGTCGCCTGTCCCAGGGGCAGCTTGATGATCTGAAAACAAAGCAGGAACAACTACAGAGTGAGCTGGAACAGCTCAGCGAAGCGAATATGGGCCGCGAAGCACAAATATCCAGGCTCAGAAAGGCACTGATGGACATTAATAGCCAACTGGCGGCCCTGCCCGTTGATATCACTGAACCTGAAGTGATCACCCCGGAGCCGGAACCCAAGGCACTAACCCATGGGGTTGAGTTTTCCATCCTTGGGATTGCATCGGAGGTGAAATCTTTTGTCATTGTCGTCGATATGTCGGGTTCCATGCTGCAATACGAGGACCTGATGGTCGAGTCAGTGCTGGAAATCCTGAAACCGCTGGATGAAACCAACAAATTTGCCATCGTCGGTTACCACGGTAATCCGCAACCGGTGTTGTGGAGTTTTCCGACCGGTAACAAGCTATTACCGGCAACAAAAGAAAACCTCGAGTTGGCAGAAGCTTTTACGCATTCACTGGTACGCAAGTTTGTTGGCTCGACACCGACCCACTTTGCCTTGCAGGCGGCCCTTGAGTACCCTTCAAGCGCCGTTATCCTGATGAGTGACGGAGAACCCAATACCCCGCCGGGTTTTATCATTGAAAACATCACCCAGCTGAACCAGTTCAGACAGACGGAAATTCATACCGTGGCGATTGGCGATTACACCCACAATCGCAACCTCGTGTTGTTCATGCAAACACTGGCGCGTCTTAACGGCGGTGATTTCGTCGGGGTCTCACGATGAGGACCAGGATGAGAAACCTGGGTGTTTATTCCTTGTCAGCGATCGATCTGTTTGCCTCGGCGATGGGCGCGTTCATGATCATTACCATCATCCTGATGCCGGACTACCAGAAGGAGGTCAGGCTTGAAGGTCATCTTGAATACCTGGATGCACTGGCCAGTGAAACCGAATCCATGTTGAATGATACCGTGCAGGGAATTGAAAGCACCAACGAATCTCTCACTACCGCACAAACCCGTCAACTGGAATTACAGGCTGAACAGGAAATCATGTCAAGTGAACTGGAGACCATCCGTGCCCGCTTGCAGGCCAGGCTTGATCACCCGCCGCCACCACCGCCAAGCACGGTTGAAACTGAGGAAGAGCTTGGCAGCCAGATGGTTACGTTCCGTTTCCTCGGTTTGAAAACTGATAAAACCCGTTTACTGCTGATGATAGATATGAATAAATACCTGGCCGGGCACGAGGCGCTGGTTGCAAAGACGGTAGCCAGGGCACTCGAATCCTTGCAAAGTGGCTATGAATTCGGGATTCTTGGCTTTCAGCAACTGGATTCCGGGCCGAAATATTATCGCTGGCCAGAGGATGGCAGCCTCAAGATCATGAGCGGTACAAATCGCGCCAGGGCCTTACGCTTTGTGCGCCAGCTTGGCGGCAAGTTTGCGGGTTCATCCTCATTGCAGGCTGCATTTACAATGGCTTTTGACAGCCCGGCAGATGCCCTCATTCTGATCAGCGACGGTCTGCCGAATCCGACTTACAATGGTGGTCTGCCACCGCGGGCGCTGATTCAGGATATTGTGCTTGCAAACAAAAAGGGTAAAGAGATACATGCTGTTACGATCGGAGATTATTTCAGATACAAGGGAACCGTTGAGTTTATGGAAAGCCTGGCGCGAGCCAACTCAGGAAAATTTCTGGCCCTGGCACAATGATCAGCAAAGCAAATAAAAAGTCAATCGGGCGCGAACCGTCATGCGATCTTGTTCTGGAACACCCCGGAACATCCCGTTTCCATGCAAGCCTGGAGTTGGCCGATAATGGTTTGATATCAGTGATTGACAGTGATTCTGGCAATGGCACGTTTTTAAACCGGAATGATCAATGGATACAGATCAGGAGAATCACTTTGTGCATTGGTGATCGTGTCCGTTTCGGCGAATCAGAAATTCCGTTACAAGGTCTTACTGCGTTGTTTGGGCAGCATACAAACGCGAGACTGGAGGCCCGGCATTTTTCTCTGCAGGACGGAAACAATGCAGCCCGGCCATTTACTAAATTGGCTGATTCCGCAGCTGTGCTAAAAAAGCCAGTGCGCAACCCGGTCACAGGAAAGATAGAAGAGCGAGACAACTAGCCTTGTCTAAAAGGAATTCAACCATAAAGGTTCTTGAACAATGACACGTCAAATTACGATTTTAATCAGCATAGTTTCAGCAATTTTAGTGATTGCACTGTTGGCCAGGATTCTGCCGCCCGGTGCCGCTGCCATCATGCTGGACGTCAAACGTGCTTCCTGGCCGTTTACGGTGCAAAACATACTCTGGTTAGCATTCTTCATTGGCCTGGGCGAATTATCGCTACGCTGGCGTGCCGGCAGGATTGAAGAAAGCCAGTTCGAACGGGATTATTTGCCGCTTGATGAGGAAACGGTGTTGAGACCGGGTGATGATATTACACCGATCTACCAAAAAGTCCGTAGCAGCAAATACCGCAACACCTGCTTTCTTCCGCGCTTGATTGAGCGTTGTGTACTTAACTTCAATCTTGGTCAGTCGGTAGACCAGACCAATTCACTGCTGAATTCCAGCCTGGAATTGTTTTTGCACGAGCTGGATTTACGCTACAACATGATCCGCTATATCACCTGGTTAATTCCCTCGCTGGGCTTCATCGGTACCGTTATAGGAATCATGATGGCCCTGAACTACGCCGGTGACCGGGCAAATGTTGAGAGCCCGGAAATGCTCTACCAGGTGACCGAAAGACTGGGTGTTGCCTTCAGTACCACGCTGGTGGCGCTGGTCATGGCCGCAATCCTGGTTTTCCTGCAAAACCTGATCCAGGGCAAAGAGGAAAACATGCTGAATAAATCGGGCCAGTACTGTCTCGACAATCTGATTAACCGGCTTTATTCCCCCTGATGCTGCCAAGTTTCGTGGCTGGGCAGGATCGCGTTCACAAGCGTTTACTTAGCGGTTGCCTGCTGCTCATCGCATTGTGGGTCTCCTTCCCTGTTGCTGCACAACAAGAGCAGGAGGACCGGCCCTTATCTCCATCGGTTGTGTTGGTCTTGAAGCTGGTTTCCAAAACCCATGTGCAGCCAACCACGGGCATCGTTGTTTCCGATGACGGACTGGTTCTGGTGCCTGCCAGCCTGGTCAATGAACCCGGTGAAATCGTCGTGCTGGACAATGGTGTTGATATCGCTGTCAATGGCCGACCGGCCGCTATCGTCGACAAACCCCACTCGGGAGGCCTGGCGCTGATTTCAGTTGAGGGACTTAAAAGACCCGCAATCACACTGTCTGCAAACGCACTTGAAACTGATCAATCCTTGCACCTGGAAACCTTCCCTCCGCCCAAATTAATGGCCAAGGGTGCAAAGCCGCTTTGGGTGCCGGTAAAAATAGCCTTGTCGGATTCAAATATGCGGGCCGCGGTTTCTGCCGAGACACCACTGCCCTTTATCACCGGCCCGATCATTGATGATTGTGGTTATTTCGCAGGGCTTAGCCTGGCCCTTGGCCCATCAAGTATGGAGCTTGATAAACTCCCCATCGTTGCTTTCACCGATGAGTTAATCCAGATTTTTGATGCAATGCAGGTCAGTTTGCGCACTGCGCGATGTGAGACAATCGCAGTCAGTGAATACGCGCCTGAGACGGTTTCCAGTTCAACACCCGAAGTGGACAACACCGCAGGCATCCCTGAGCCTGAGCCCATGGCTGAAGAGACGCAAGCAGCGGTAGAAGAGTCGCCCGTGTCCGGCATCATCCCTGACAGACCAGTAAGCACAGTAGTCAATGAGCGGCCTTCAATTTGGAGTCACGTTCCACTGTGGGTGGTCCTGGTTGGGGTAATTATCCTCGGCGCACTTGTCTGGAAAGGCATTTTCTTACTCCGCTTGACCAAAAGCCCGCAACAGCAAACATCTACTCCTCCGATTGTCCAAAACCCGGTAGCCTCGGATGAACCCGATACGGCTCAATTGGATGTGAAAACAGGTGCATCAGACCTGCGGCCCCGCTCAGCACCTCTTCTCGAGTCGACAATCCCTGATATGAGTGCCCTGCCCCCGGGTTGTAACGCTGTTGTGATGATCGAAGGGTTTTTTGATGCCAATACGTCCTTTAGACGTTATTGTGCAGTCGATAGCAAACATATAGATATTATTTTTGGCAGAGGAGATGTGGACATCAGTATTGAGCACCCGGCCATCAGTCGCGCGCACGCGCGGTTGCTTGGCAACACAGAGTCAATGACCTTTTCGGATCTGGGTTCCAGCAATGGCGTATTTATCAATGGCATCCCATGCCTGCCCGGTGAAATCATGTTTGTCGAGACCGGCGATGAGGTTTTCCTGGGACAGTTAAAAATCCGCATTGCCGTGGCAAGCACTCAGGCAGAACTGACATGAGCAGCCAGTCGTTAGCCCTGCAACCCGGCGCCCACGTCGGTGAACTGCAAATCAACGCAATCCTGGGTGTGGGTGCGTTTGGTATTACCTACCTGGTAACGGACCCTGCCATCGGGACCCGTTTTGCGCTTAAGGAATATTTACCCAACACGCTGGCGACACGTCAGGCTGACGGAAAAGTTTTGCCGATTGATGAAGAGTTCGAGTTGCTTTTGCAAGCGGGTCTTAAAACCTTTTTAAGTGAAGCGCGGATGGTTGCCAGCCTTGATCATCCAAATATCGTCAAGGTTTTGCGCTATTTCGAGGCCAACGGCACCGCCTATTTCCTGATGCCCTATTATGAGGGTCAGGCCCTGCATCATTTACTTGAATCAGACGGCGTATTGAACCGCGAAGATGCCAGGTCATTGATGCTGCCGTTGATGGATGCCCTTGAGCACCTTCACAAACAAGGTGTGATTCATCAGGACATCAAGCCTGCAAACATCTACATGACCGACAACGGCGATCCGGTTTTACTGGATTTCGGGGTTGCCGCTGCGGGTCATAACGTCATGGGAAGCGAAGGTTACGCGGCGCCTGAACAGTTTGTTGTGGACATCAATGGAAATGGCGATATCGGCTTCTGGACCGATATTTACGGCCTGTCGGCAACAATTTATCGCTGTGTCACCGGTAGAATTCCCGTGTCCGCAGCAATCCGGCAGGAAGTGCTGGCAAGCGGCGATGCAGATCCGCTGACCGCGTTTTCTCAGCTTGCACCTGCCGATCAATTTGGCGGTCTGACCGATGCGGTTGAACAGGGTTTAAAGTTACCGCCTAACGAGCGTCCGGCCAATGTCGAGGTCTGGAAAAAGTCATTCAAGAGTCTCGACTGGCATCGCACGGTTGTGGTCGGTGGCAGTACTGACAGCTATGAAAAGGAAAGCCGCGAGTGGTTGCCTATCATTTTATTTTGGGTTTTCATGCTGACCATGGCTGCTGTGGGCGTATTTCTGCTTACAGATAAGGCGCCGGAGGACCAGCCAATTCAGGAAACCATCAGTGACATTGACGCTGATACATCACCCGCAGGCTCAGGTGAGCGCACCGAAGAGCCCACATCGGTGGAAACCGAGCGTTGGCAGGCTGCGCTGAAGGCCGACACCGTTGGTGCTTACAGAAGCTTCCTTGAGGACTTCCCGGAGTCAGTGTATAAAAACCAGGCAGAAACCCAACTGGATATCCTTGACGAAAAAGCCTGGCAGGAACTATCCGCTGAGAACAGCATCCCCGCTTATGAGGATTACCTGGAAGTTTTCCCGCTGGGTATCCACCAGGCTGAGGCCCTGCAACGTATAGACGCTATACAACAGGAAGAAGCCAAAAAGGAACGTGAAAGGCTGGAGCAGGAAAGACAAGAAAAGCTGGCCTGGGAAAAAGCCACTGCAAACCGCAGCATTGCGTCGTTTGATCAGTACATCACAGAATGGCCGGCAGGTCTTCACATCGAAGAGGCAAAACGGATTCGTCGTTTGTTGCGTGATCAATCCAATGATGAAAAGGCTTTTCAGACCGCCCTGAATCTGGATAGTATTAATGCCTTCCAGGCCTACATCGATGCTTTCCCGCACGGAGTGAACGTGACCCCGGCATTACAGCATATCGATGATCTGACCCTGCGACCGGGTAAAACTTTCAAAGACTGTGTGGATTGCCCGGGCATGATAGTGATTCCTGCCGCCACCTACTGGCAGGGTTCGGATGATTCTTCAAAGCTTGCCCTGAGCATGGAAAAACCACGCCGTCTGATCACCATTGACGAGCCCTTTGCGGTCAGTACCCACGAGATCACCATGGCGCAATGGGATGCGTGTTTTGCTGATGAAGGTTGTGAGGCACAACCGTCGGATAATGGCTGGGGCAGAGCTGACCGCCCGGTCATCATGGTTTCCTGGAACGATGCCGGCCAATATGTATATTGGCTCAGTCAGAAGACCGGAGAAAGTTATCGATTGCCGAGTGAAAGCGAATGGGAATACTTTGCCAGGGCCGGTGAAGAAAGTGAGTGGCCTGGTGGTGCCCCCGAAAATGTGTGTAAATACGCCAATATCGCAGGTGCGGAAACCGGCTTTAGGTGGCAGCATACCCAGTGCAGGGATTCACTGGCACTGGGAACTACCCGGGTGGGTTCATTCATGCCCAATTCATTTGGCTTATACGATACTACCGGTAATGTCTCGGAATGGACCGCAGATTGCATGAACCTGTCATATATCGATGCCCCTGCTGATGGCAGCGCCTGGGGCCGCGGGCTTTGCAGTTCACACATGACCCGTGGTGGCTCATGGATTACCGGAAGTAAGGAAATAAGGTTGCCTGCACGTTTCAATCTTAAAAACGGCGATCGAAATGATTTCACCGGTTTTCGTGTTGTGCGTATCATTGAAGAGTAGATGGCTAATAGTTGAAGCATGAAATCTGATTATCACATTGTTGGTTTACTGGCACTCCTGATGTTCTTGTACGCCCCGTCAGGCGCTACTCAGGATGCAGAGACAGACGACACTGAAGCAGGCGCCGAAGAAAGTGTCGATGCGCCTGCAGGCCAGGAAGTTGAGGTCAACGAGGACAACTACCGCCAGTTCATGGAGCTCAAGGATGCACGGCAGCAGAGAATGGTGTTTCCCGAAACTGCCTACAAGTCCCAGGCAGGAATGCAGAAACTGGACAAACTACCCGAGGAATCTCAAAAACACCTGAGGAACCAATTACGTGAAATCATCGTGCAGGGCGACCCCTGGAAGCCCGGTGATGAAGACACCGAGTACCCTTACACACCGAGCGATGCAGCCAGCAACAATCCCCCGCTTCAAAAACAGGAAGCTGAGGCCTGGGGCGAACTGGTGGACAACTATCACAAGCGGGAAGCAGAGATTTATGCAAACGCAGCCCGTTCAGAGGCTGCCGCCGCACCGGGTAGCCAGGCAGGTGGCGGCGCGGGTGATGGCGAAGGTGCCGCCCGGGCCGGAGATAAACAAGGTAGCGCCGGTCAACAAGCGAGCCAGGATAGTCGTTCCGGGCAAAATGGCACGGCAGGCAGTTACTCCCCGAATTCTGCAAATGGCCAAAGTATCAAAAGTACCGCCGGTGTTTCCCAAAATGCGATGGAGTTCCTGAAATCACAATCCGGTACAAGTTCCAGTGCCGCACCCACTGATCAAAATACCGCTGCGCCTGGTGGAGACAAACAACAGGAAGTCGCTCAAGAAAACGCGCAGAATGCTTTAGAGTATTTAATGACCAGCTCCGAAGTTGGCTCCAGTTCCGAACCCGCTCAGCTCAAGTCTGAGACACCGAAAAACAGTCAAAAAACAGAGGTCACTCAAGAAGACGCTCAAAACGCGCTGGAATATCTCACCGGCGATATAGCAACGCCTGCAGACTCCAATCATGATGAGGACACAATCAGCATTGAAGAACTGCTGAACGTTCAGGGAGTATCAGGTGCGATACAGGTACCGCTACCCGCAGCCGACGACAGCAATCAACCGGGCCCCGGGGAGATTCCGGCAGACAAAGATGGCGAAGGTCGGTGACGCTTACTAGCTATGGCTTGCTGGGTTTGCTTTGCTGCAAAATTACGTTTTTCATGATCTCTTCTGTCAATATGCCCGCTTTTTCATTAAATTTATCTGTGCGGTTATAGAGGTACTCTGCGGCATCAAATTGACGGTCAAACTGTTTTGAATCAACCTCCTCATCAAACATTCGCTGGTAAGCATCCAGTTTGCCACCAACGGAA
>PVMS01026983.1_pt1 | contig 10078 bp, 5 predicted proteins | sample 1853461 | NCBI WGS metagenome assembly PVMS01 (sample SAMN08582032, study PRJNA380276) | Marine sediment metagenome, whole genome shotgun sequencing project. | isolation source: ocean sediment barecode stripped | collected 2017
CGGCCAGCTCGGCGAGTCCGACCTGCTCTGATCCGGGGAGCTATCCTGGGCGCGCCATGAGCGCTCCCTGGTACCGGGAAGGACTGCGCTTCGCCTGCACACGCTGTGGCCACTGCTGTCGCGGGGCCGGCACGGTTCGGGTCAGCGACGCGGAGATAGAGGCCCTGGCCACTCGACTCGAGCTCGCACCGGACGAGTTCCGGGCGGCCTACACGCGGAAGCTTCGCGGCGGGGAGGTCTCGTTGCGAGAAAGTCGCAATCGCGACTGCATCCTCTACGATCGCGACCGCGGCTGCACCGTCCACACGGATCGGCCTCGCCAGTGCCGCACCTGGCCTTTCTGGGGGGCGGTCGTCCACTCGAAGGAGCACTGGCAGGAAGAGGCCCGCAGTTGCCCCGGCATGAACCGCGGCCCGGTGCACGGCGCGGACGAGATCGCCGCGCAGGCGCGGGAGGACGGCACCTCGGGCCGCCTGCCCGACTGAAGTCGCGCGTCGGCGCGTGCCTACTGCGCCCCAACGGCCGGTCGAATCGGCCAACTCCCCATCAGTCCACCCGCGGGCCGACCGAAAGGGGGGGCGTAGGGAGGTGCGCCGATGGGGCCTGCTCGAATTCTGGTCTGGATCCTGGCGATGGGGCTGCTCCAGGGCTGTGCTGTGCATGGGCCGGTCGCCACGTCGGCATCCCGCCTCGCCGACGACACGCTCAAGCGTCGACTCAGTGCGACGGAGATCGTTCAGGTGCTGCGCGCCGAAGGCTACGCCGACGTCGAGGAGCTCGGTGAGGGTGGCGTGCGCTTCAAGCGACAAGACATGACCTACGTCCTGACGGTCTACGACGACGGTGATCTGCAGCTCTACTTCGGTCTCACCGGCATCGACGTCGGAACCGACGTCGTGAACGAGTGGAACCGGACCCGGCGCCTCACCCGCGCCTACCTCGACTCGGAGCAGGACCCCGTTCTCGAGACCGACCTGCTCTCCGACCGCGGCTACAGCGGGGCGATGCTCGTCCGTTGGGTCGAGGTCTTCGTGCAGGGCTCCGGGCTCTACCATGCCTTTCTGCTCGAGCACGGAACCCTCGAGCCCTTCCCCGCCGACGCCGAGCCCGCCTCCATCTAGCACGCTGTCGTGACTTCGTTCGGCTGCGCCTCGCTGCGCGCGGCTTCGCCGCTTGCGGTCGTGACTGTGCTCGGCGCTCGCGAGGCCTCGCTGCGCGCGCTTCGCGCTTGCGGATCAGGACTTGCGGAGGCGGCGGATGAGGGCGTTGGTGGAGGAGTCGTGGGCGAGGTCGTCCGGCGCATCCGGGGCGAGCTCGGGGGCGATGCGCCGGGCGAGGGCCTTGCCGAGCTCGACGCCCCATTGGTCGAAGGAGTTGACGTCCCAGAGCGCGCCCTGCACGAAGACCTTGTGCTCGTAGAGCGCGATCAGCGCGCCGAGACTCTCGGGCGTGAGCCGCTCGCCGAGCAAGGTGTTCGACGGGCGGTTGCCCGGGAAGGTCCGGTGGCCGAACAGGTCGGGAGAGACACGCTCCTCCTCGAGCTCCCCGGGGCCCTTGCCGAACGCGAGCGCCTCGCTCTGCGCCAGGCAGTTGGCCAGCAGCCACCGATGCTGATCCGAGACGGGGTTGAGCGGCTCTGCGAAAGCGATGAAGTCGCAGGGCACGGGCACCGTCCCCTGGTGGATCAGCTGGAAGAACGCGTGCTGGCCGTTGGTTCCCGGCTCTCCCCACACCACCGGGCCGGTCTGCCAGGTGACGGGCTCGCCCGAGCGGTCCACCCGCTTTCCGTTGCTCTCCATGTCGAGCTGCTGGAGATACGCAGGGAAACGCGCCAGGTACTGATCGTAGGGCAGGACCGCCTGGCTCTGGGCCCCGAGGAAGTTTCCGTTCCAGATCCCGATGAGACCGAGCAGCACCGGGAGGTTGCGCTCGAACGGCGCCGTACGGAAGTGCTCGTCCATGGCGTGGAAGCCGGACAGCAGCTGGGAAAAGCGCTCGGGCCCGATGGCCAGCATCAGCGAGAGGCCCACGGCGGAGGGGAGCGAGTAGCGGCCGCCCACCCAGTCCCAGAAGCCGAACATGCTGTCGGTATCGATGCCGAACTCCCGCACCGCGTCGGCGTTGGTGGAGACGGCGACGAAGTGCTTCGCTACCGCCGCCTCGGCTCCGAGCGCGGAGACGCACCACTCCCGGGCCGCGCGGGCGTTGGCGAGCGTCTCCAGCGTGGTGAACGTCTTGGAGCAGACGATGAAGAGGGTCTCCGCGGGGTCGAGGTCGTGGACGGCCTCGCTGAAGTCCGTGGGGTCGACGTTCGACACGAAGCGCACCGTGAGGCCTCGGTCCGCGTAGTGGCGCAGCGCCGCCGTGGCCATGGCCGGACCCAGGTCCGAGCCGCCGATCCCGAGATTCACGACGTTGCGGATCGGGCGGCCTGTGTGGCCCTGCCAGGCGCCGCCGCGGACCCGCGCCGTGAAGTCCGCCATCCGGTCGAGTACCTGGTGGACCGCGGGTACCACATCCTCGCCGTCGAGCTCGATCTTCGCATCGCGCGGCGCGCGCAGGGCGACGTGGAGGACCGGGCGATTCTCGGTGGAGTTGATCCGCTCGCCCCGAAACATCGCGTCGATCCGAGGTCGGAGGCCCGCCTCCTCGGCCAGGCGCACCAGCAGCGCCAGGGTCTCGTCGTTGATGCGATTCTTGGAGTAGTCGAGCCGGAACCCACACGCATCGGCGCCAAGGCGCTCACCGCGCCCGGGGTCGCGGTCGAAGAGCGCGCGCAGGGGGACGGTCTCGATCTCCTCGCGGTGCCGGTCCAGGTCCTTCCAGGCGGCGAGCTGATCGGGGCGAGGCGACACGGGGACTCCTGGGGCCGGGCTCTGGTTCACAGCGCGGCGTATGATACAAACAACCCGAGCTGGAGGCTCCGCTGACCGGAACGCTGGACATCACCCGGGACCGCTTCGACGCGGTGCTCTTCGACCTGGACGGCGTGATCACCGACACGGCGGCGATCCATCGCGCGTGCTGGAAGGAGACCTTCGACTCGTTCCTCGCCGCCCGCGCCGAGGCCCGCGGTGAGGCGTTTCGCCCGTTCGCCGACGAGGACTACCTCGAGTACGTGGACGGCCGCCCGCGCTACGACGGCGTCCGGGGGTTCCTCGCGTCCCGCGATATCCAGCTGCCGGAGGGGGACCCCGGCGATCCGGCAGATGCCGAGACGGTCTGCGGTCTCGGCAACCGCAAGAACGAGCGGATCGGGCCGACCCTCGCCGAGAAGGGCGTTGACGTCTTTCCCGGGAGCGTGGCCTGGCTCGAGCAGCTCCGCGAAGCCGGCTTCCGGACCGCTCTGGTCTCGGCCAGCGCCAACGCTGCCAGGGTGCTGGAGGTGACCGGACTGCTCGACGCATTCGAGGTGCGGGTCGACGGCGAGGTGCTCGCCGCGGAGGGGATCGCGGGCAAGCCGGCCCCGGATTCCTTCCTGGAGGCGGCGCGGCGCCTGGGTGTGGAGCCTGCGCGCGCGGTGGTGGTGGAGGACGCCCGGTCCGGCGTCGAGGCGGGACGCGCCGGCGGCTTCGGCCTCGTCATCGGGGTCGCGCGTCACGGGGACGCCGCGTCACTGCGCGAGGCGGGCGCGGACCTGGTGGTCGACGATCTGGCGGAGCTCGCCCGGTGAGCGTCCCGGAGAACCGCGGCGACCTCTTCGGGGGCCAGCGCCTGCGCAACTACCACGTCGCGCGGGCGCGCCTGATCCCGCCGGAGCACGTCTATCCCATCGACGAGTGGCGAATCGTGGAGAAGCGTTTCTACCCGCGCTTCCTGCCTCAGACCGAGACGATCTTCTCCGTCGCCAACGGCTACCTGGGCATGCGCGGAGATTTCGAGGAAGGGTCGCCGATCTGCGACGGCGGAGTCTACGTCAACGGCTTCCACGAGACCTGGCCGATCGTCTACGGCGAGTCCGCCTACGGCTTCGCCAAGACCGGGCAGACCATCGTGAACGCCCCGGACGGCAGGAGGATCCGGCTCTACGTCGACGACGAGCCGTTCGATCTCGAGCGCGTGCAGCTTCGGAGCTTCGAGCGCGTGCTCGACATGCGAGAAGGCGTGGTCTGGCGGGACCTGCTGTTCGAGACCGCGTCGGGCAAGCACGTGAAGGTGCGGTCCACGCGAATGGTCTCGGCCGATCGGCGACACCTCGCCGTGATCGACTACGAAGTGACGGTTCTCGACAGTCCGGCCTTCGTGATGCTCGCCTCGGAGCTCGTAAACCGCTCGAGCGACGATGCGGGGACCGACGGAGATCCGAGGAAGGTGCGGCGCTTCGACGCTCGGGTCCTCGACACCCTGTGTCGCGACGTCGAAGGCCTGCGCGCGATGACCTGCGTCCGGACCCAGTCGAGCCGGCTCGAGCTGGCGTGCGGTATCGACCACGCCCTGGAGACGACGTGCCCGTGGGATTCACGGACCGAGCGCGGCCCGGAGGTCGAGCGCGTGATCTTCGAGGTCGAGGCCCAGCCGGGCCGCTCCATCCGGCTCACGAAGTTCATCGCGGTCCACGACGGGCGCCACGTACCCACCGACGAGCTGACGGCACGGGTCGAGCGGACGCTCACCCGGGCCATGAGCCGCGGGCAGGAGCAGCTCTTCGCGGCGCAGCGGGAGCGCCTGGCCTCCTTCTGGAGCCGGTCGGACGTGCAGATCGATGGGGAGCCTGCGCTCCAGCAGAGCGTGCGCTTCAACCTCTTTCAGCTCTTCCAGGCGACGGTGCGGGTAGAGGGCAACGGGGTCTCGGCCAAGGGCCTGACGGGCCGCGGCTACGAGGGGCATTACTTCTGGGACGCGGAGGTGTACGTCATGCCGTTTCTCACCTACACCGCGCCGAAGCAGGCGCGCAACCTGCTGAGCTTCCGCTACGGGATGCTCGAGCAGGCGCGCGAGCGGGCGAGGGAGCTGTCCCACCGCGGTGCGCTCTTCCCGTGGCGCACGATCAACGGTGAGGAGGCGTCGGCCTACTACGCGGCAGGCACCGCCCAGTACCACATCAACGCGGACATCGCCTTTGCCCTGCGCAAGTACATCGCCGCGAGCGGGGACATGGAGTTCCTGCTGGAGAAGGGCGCGGAGATGCTGGTGGAGACCGCCCGGCTCTGGGAAGACATGGGCTTCTACTCGAAGAAGCACGGGGGCGCGTTCTGCATCAACAGCGTGACCGGGCCCGACGAGTACACGGCGGTGGTGAACAACAACTGCTTCACCAACCTGATGGCGAGGGACAATCTGAGAACGGCGGCGAGGGTCACGCGTTCGATCCGCGAGGACTCCCCCGCCGCTTGGAGGCACCTCTGTCACGAGACCGGGCTGGAGCCCGAGGAGATCGAGGCCTGGGACGAGGCGGCGTCGCGCATGTTCCTCCCGATCGACGAGGAGACCGGAGTCCACGCCCAGGACGACAGCTTCCTCGAGAAGGAGATCTGGGACTTCGCCGGTACGCCGCCGGAGAAGTATCCGCTGCTGCTCCACTACCACCCGCTGACCCTCTACCGCCACCAGGTGATCAAGCAGGCGGACGTGGTGCTGGCAATGTTCATGCTCGACCGGGACTTCTCTCCGGCGCAGAAGAAGCAGAACTTCGACTACTACGAGCCTCCCACCACCGGCGATTCGTCGCTCTCGAGCTCGATCGAGAGCATCGTCGCCACCGAGATCGGTTACCCGGACAAGGCGTTCGGGTACTTCCCCGAGGCCGCGGTGATGGATCTGGCCGACGTGGGCGGAAACGTGAACGACGGCGTCCACATCGCGTCGGCCGGCGGCGTCTGGATGGCCTGCGTCTACGGCTTCGCCGGCATGCGCGACGAGCACGGAGTGCTGTCCTTCGCGCCCCAGCTCCCGGCGCCCTTCCAGCGGCTGGCCTTCCCCATCACCTGGGGCGGGCAGATCTTCGACGTCGAGATCACCCACGACGGCACGACCTATACCCTCCGCTCCGGCGAGCCGATCCGGATCCACCACGACGGCGAAAACCTCGAGCTCCGCGCCGGCGAGACGATCAAGGCCCGCGCCTGACACTCTCCGCTCGCGGCGGTTCTCGAACCTTTTCTGCCGATCGAGCTCGCTCCGCCGCCCGGGGTCCTTGCCCTGCGGGTGTCTGGCGAACAGGTCGCTGTGAAACGCCGTTGTTCCCCAGTGGGAGCGCTTCCCGTATGATGCTCCCACCCAGGCCCAGCGCGGAGTCTCCCCGTTTGCAGTGTCCGCAATGCTCTCACGAGAACCCGGCCGACTCGCGTTTCTGCCTCGAGTGCGGGGGTGCCCTCGGCCTCGCGTGCCCTTCCTGCGGAGCCGAGCTTCCGGCCGGCTCGAAGTTCTGCAATCAGTGCGGGCAGGCCACCGGGTCCGAGGCTCCCGCCGCGGCCCCTGCCGCCTCCCGCGCGGAGCAGGCGCCCAGCGACTACACGCCCCGCCACCTGGTCGAGAAGATCCTGCACAGCCGGGACGCGCTCCAGGGCGAGCGCAAGCAGGTGACGGTGCTCTTCGCCGACGTACGCGGCTCGATGGAGCTCTCCGAGGGCGTCGATCCCGAGGACTGGCATCACATCCTCGACCGCTTCTTCCAGATCCTCGCCGACGGCGTGCACCGCTTCGAGGGCACCGTGAACCAGTACACCGGCGATGGCATCATGGCACTCTTCGGCGCGCCGATCGCCCACGAGGACCACGCGCACCGGGCCTGCTGGGCGGCGCTCCACCTGCGCAGCGCCCTCGGCGCCTACTCGGACGAGCTGCGCGTGCAGCGCGGTCTCGACTTCAGCGTGCGGCTGGGCATCAACTCGGGCGAGGTGGTCGTCGGCAAGATCGGCGACGACCTGCGCATGGACTACACGGCCCAGGGCCAGACGGTCGGCCTGGCCGCGCGCATGGAGCACGTGGCGGCGGCCAACACCGTGACGCTTTCCGGGGAGACCGCACGGCTGGTGGAGGGCTGGTTCGAGCTGCGGTCGCTGGGCGAGACCGACGTGAAGGGCGTGTCGCAGCCCGTGCCGGTCTTCGAGCTGGAGAAGGCCGGCGCCTTCCGCACGCGGCTCGACGCCTCGCGGGCCCGGGGCTTCTCCAAGTTCGTGGGCCGCGGCGACGAGCTGCGCACCCTCCAGGCCGCCTACGATCGGGCGGCCGCGGGCGACGGCGAGATGGTGGGGGTGGTGGCGAACGCGGGCGTGGGAAAGAGCCGTCTGTGCGTCGAGTTCCTCGAGGACCTTCAAGCCCGGGGCGTCCCGATCCGCACCGCCTCCTGCATGCCCCACGGGCGGCTGGTGCCGCTGCTGCCGGTGATGGAGCTGCTGCGCGGCTTCTTCGAGATCGGCGACGACGACTCGCCACAGGCGGCCCGCAACAAGATCGCCGGCGCCCTGCTGCTGCTCGACCGCGAGCTCGAGCCCTCGCTCCCGCTGATCTTCGAGCTGCTCGGCGTCCCGGACGCCGAGCGTCCGGCGCCGGAGCTGGCCGACGACATCCGGGAGCGCCGCATGTTCGACATCGTGCGCCGCGTGATCCGCGCCCGCAGCGAGAAGGAGCCGGGCGTCATCCTGATCGAGGACCTGCACTGGATCGATCCGGCCAGCGAGGCCTTCATCCAGCACCTGATCGACGTCGTGCCCGATACCCGCACGCTGTTGCTCCTGAACTTCCGCCCCGAGTACCGGGCCGACTGGATGCAGCGCTCGACCTACCGGCAGCTCCCGCTGCGCCCGCTCGGCCGGGAGGAGGTCGACGAGCTGCTGCGCGACCTGCTGGGGCCCGCGCCGGATCTCGTGCCCCTGGGCGAGCGCATCCGCGAGCGCACGGCCGGCAACCCGTTCTTCATCGAGGAGCTGGTGCGCCACCTCGCCGATGACGGCCGTCTCGAGGGCGTGCGCGGCTCCTACACCCCGGCCGGTCCCATCGAAGAGGTGGAGATCCCGCCGACGGTGCAGCCGCTCCTGGCGGCGCGGATCGACCGCCTCGCCGAGCGCGAGAAGCAGGTGCTCCAGGCCGCATCGGTTCTGGGCGATCAGTCGAGCGAGAGCGTGCTGCGCGACGTGCTCGACCTGGGCGAGGAGGAGCTGGGCGACGCCCTGCGCGACCTGGTGACCGGCGAGTTCCTGCGCGAGACCGCCCTCTACCCCGAGCCCGAGTACGATTTCCTGCATCCGCTGACGGCGGAGGTGGCCTACGGCGCGCAGCTCTCCGATCACCGCGCGCGGCTCCACGGCCGGGCAGCCCGCGCGCTCGAGGCGCGTACGGACGAGAAGAGCCGCTCCGAGCGGGCCCCGCTGTTGGCTCACCACTGGGACGCTGCCGGCGAGACGTTGAAGGCTGCGCGTTGGCATGGCCTGGCGGCGGACCGCATGGGCGGGGCGCATGTACCGGAGTGTCACCGCCACTGGTCCCGGGTGCGGGAGCTCGCGGACACGCTGCCGGACGACGAGGAGGCCCGGAACCTCGGCACGATGGCGCGGATCCAGCTCTTCGTCACGGGCGCGCGTGTCGGACGCCCGGAAGAGGAGATGGAGCAGCTCTTCCGCGAGTGTTCCGAGATCGTCGGCAGCGGCAACGACGCGTTCCGCGCGCGGCTGCTCACCGCCTACAGCTTCTACCGCATGTTCGTCACCGCCAACGTGGCCGAGGCGCAGGACCTGGCCCTCGAAGCCAGGAAGCTTGCCGAGCGAGCCGGCGACCCCGTGCTGGAGCTCGGGACGCGCTTCGCCCTGTGCAATACCTACGCCGGGAGCGACGTCACCGCCGCCCTCGAGACCGCGGAGTCGACCCTGGAGATGCTGCGGCGTGACCCTCTGCTCGAGGGCACGATGCTCCCGGGCAGCATCCGGGCCGACGTCGTCTTCCGGTTCGTGCGCGTCGTCACCCAGCACATGGCGGGGCAGCTCTCGGCGGCCGGCCGCACGCTCGAAGAGCTGAAGGACCTGGGCTCCGTCGACGACTACGCCTCGGTGCTCGCCCACACCGCCGCCAGGATGCTGGCCCAGGCGCGCGGCGACGCGGCGGCGGCCGAGCGCGAGGCGGTGCTCGGCCACGAGGCCGCCGAGGCAATGGGCAGCCTCAGCCAGATCGTGACCGGGCTGGCGGGTACCGGCGAGGCGCTATCGGCGCAGGGCCGCTACGACGAGGCGCTCGATCTCTTCGAGCGCGCCCTCCGGCTGCACCGAGAGAGACGAGTGTTCCGGCAGACGGAGCCGCTCACGCTCTTCCACCTGGGGCGCCTCCGCCTGCTGCGCGGCGAGCCCGACCAGGCCGTCGCGGTGAGCCGGGAGTGCATCGCCTTCACCCGGCCCAATGGGCTGGTGGTGGGTGAGGCCTGCGCCCACCTCCTGCTCGCCGAGGGCCTGCTGGCACGCGACGGCGCGCCGGCCGCAGGCGAGGCCACGGTCGCGCTGGACCGCTCGGAGGCGCTGTTCCGGCAGGTTGGCCACGGGCTCAATCTTCCGGAGGTTCACCGGGTGCGCGCCCGCGTCGCCGAAGTCGTGGGCGACACCGAAGCCCACGACCGCGAGCTGGCCGAGGCGCTTCGGGGCTGGGACGAGATGGGCGCGCCGCTCCGGGCGCAGCGCCTCCGCGAGCGGGGCGCGGCCGCGGGCCCGGGCTAGAGCATCGCGAAGACCTCGGGCATGGGAACGAAAGGTGCCGTCTCCGGCACGTCCGAACTCTACCCGCTTCGTCCACTGCGAATGGAGTCGGTCGCTCGATAGGGTCTAGATGCCTAGGTTGCGGCGGATTCGGGTCTCGGGGTTCTCGGTGTCGGGCTCGAAGTCGCGGCCGCTGATCTGCTCGTAGGCCTCGATGTAGCGGCGAGCCGCCTCGCAGCGCACATCCAGCGGGATGTCCGGGATGGGGCCCTCGCCGCTGTAGCCCTGCTGCTTGAGCCAGATCCGCATGAACTCCTTGTCAAAGTTTTGCGGCTCCTGGCCCGCGGCTCTCTGCTGCTCGTAGGTGTCGACCACCCAGTAGCGGCTGGAGTCCGGGGTGTGCAGCTCGTCGATCAGGGTGACCTGACCGTCGACCATGCCGAATTCGTATTTGGTGTCGACCA
>PVMS01065529.1_pt1 | contig 10078 bp, 7 predicted proteins | sample 1853461 | NCBI WGS metagenome assembly PVMS01 (sample SAMN08582032, study PRJNA380276) | Marine sediment metagenome, whole genome shotgun sequencing project. | isolation source: ocean sediment barecode stripped | collected 2017
CAATGCACGGCCAGCACAGATACCGGAGGAAGGTTCGCGATGAAAAAGTCGCATGTCATTTGTCTAGTGATGGTGTTTTTTTTCAGTTTGCTGGTTGAGGTCACCTCGGCTTCCAATGGAATGAACATGATCTCTTGTGGGTTCCGCGCCTCGGGCATGGGAGGAGCACACGTCGCTCTCGACGGAGACAGCTCGGGCGCCGCCTGCAATCCCGCCACCCTGGGTATGCTTGGGCCACGATCCTTGACCTTTGGTTTTTCGATTCTGGTTCCCGATCTCAGTATGAAAAACACCCTCTTCGGTCCGAATGACCTCGATGCGGAACGCGAAACCATTCCCCTGTACTACTTCGGCTACGCGCAACGCCTCGGAGAAGACTCACCCTGGACTCTGGGCATCGTGTTGAATGGCCAGGGAGGTCTGGGAGCCACATATGAGGGAGTACGGACGCTGGTTGGAACGGTGGACGAGTTCTCCTCCGAGATCCCTTTTCTCAGACTAAATCCTTCCGTCTCCTATCGCGTGAATGACAAGCTTTCCTTGGGGGCAACCGCCCTTCTCGGCTACGCCCGCATGGAGGTTGCACTTTATCCTGAGACCTACTCTCCAGGGTTTGACGGGATGCCGGGCACCCCGGATGACTTTTTGGGAATGGAGGTGGCCGGCCTCTCCTCTTGGGGCTTCGCCGCCCGATTCGGTCTGCAGTACAAAGTGGACGAGCGGGTGAGCTTGGGTTTTTCCTATACATCCAAGACCACCTTGAATCTGGACAACGGTGAGCTGGCTCTGAACTTTGGCCCCTTCGGTAAAGTCCGATACGACGCGAAAGTGGATCAGTTCGGAGGGCCGCAGCAGGTGGAGTTCGGACTCGGCCTAGAGCCAACCCCCAAGATGACGATTGCGACAGATTTCAGGTGGTTGGGCTGGTCTTCAGTAGTGGACGAGGTCATCCTCAAAGGCTCGAATCCCGACACACCGGTACCTCTGCAAGAGCCGGAAATGACATTCAAGATGAAGTGGGAAGATCAATGGGTCTTTGCCGCCGGCTTGGAGTATCGAGTGAGTCCGCGGCACGCCATTCGGGGCGGATATAATTACGGGGCCAACCCGGTCCCGAATGACTATGTCAGCCCGGTTTTCCCCGCTTCCGTCGAGCACCACATAACCTTTGGCTATGGATTGAGCTTGGACAAGTGGCGGTTGGACCTTGCCTACGAACGTTCTTTCGCGAACCGGCTGACCAACACCAATCCCAATCCCCAGGAGAATCCTTTTGGACCTGACCTGGAAGTTTGTAACTGCCCTGGAAACGTACTGCACATGGGGTTGAGCTACTTGTTTTGAGCTGTAAAGAATGCTTCCTCGAAAACGGCATCTGTTTGTAACGGCCCTGGCCATTTTGGTCTCTGCTTTCGCTGCTGAGGCGAATCCAACGCAAAGCAGTTCAAGCACCTCGGCAGTCTTCGACTTGGAGCTCGAGATACCGGATCCTCTGAGAACCGCCATCCGATCGATCCGTTACTCGAAGCTGGGCGATATCACACCCACCGTAACCGTAGGTCCGTTCGAAGAGACAGGGTTCACGTTCTCCTCACCTTCGACTTGCCTCATGCGGTGGAGCTGGACGATTGGCGGCTCGACGTCGAGCCTGCCTTCTCACCGTCGTTTCACTGGTCGCCCCATTTGACTCCAACCGACGCACACATCATCGATCAACACAGCTTTCGTTCTCCGGCAGTCCTTGTCGCCTCCAAGCAGCAAGGCCTTGCCTTGGTGCCGGATCTCGACATCATGAGCGGGACAACTCCGGTTCGGTGGTACTTGGATCTGAACGCCGACAAAAATCGACTCTCAATCGGCATGAGCGACTATGAAATCCCTGAACACGTACTCTTCGTCAGAAAGGACGGCGCTTCTTATCCCGCGGGAAAAGTGGAAGTAGGCTTTTACCTGTTTGCCGCATCTGGAGCCGAATCGACCTACAATCCCTGGCGAGACCTGCTTGCCTTTTTTTGGCAAAACTGGGGTCGCTCACTCTACGAATCGGGCCAACCGCTACCCGGCAACCTCAGCCCCTATGTGAAGCACACCTACAACTGGGCCTTCCACGATTGGGGGACAAGTGTCTGGCAGGAGTTCGAGCTGAAAGGAACTCAAGTCGGAGCATCGGTGTTCATCGTGAATCAAACCCAGAGCCCCAATTATCCGGGAGAGGTCGATGAAAGGGAGTTCCGATCCATCTGGAATCAAGCTTGGTTCAGCTCGCTACGCTCCGCTTCCGGCTTGTATCGCTACGCCCGCCGAAATGGCGACGGCGAGCTTGCCGAAAAAGCGAGGATGACAAAAGAGCTGGCGCTCTCGGTGCCCATGCGCAATGGCTTTTTCCCATCCGTCATCGCCACTGAAATGGAAACCGTCGAGATTGAGGGCGAGACCTATAACCGTTCCAAAGGTTGGGAAACCGCCTTCTGGGGAAACTCGGACAGGAATCCCGTGAACCGGCCTCCAGGTGAAGATAGGATCGACAATGTCGCCATTGCCCCTTATCACGTCCTCGACATGAGCTGGACGGCGCTTCTCATGCTTCGCTGGCATGAAGAGCTGGAACCGGACGAGCGCCTGGTGGAATACGCGACCACTTACGCCCGGAGCTTGCTCGAGATTCAAGCCCCCTCAGGTTTTTTTCCCGCCTGGCTGGACAAAGACACACTTGCCCCCCTTGGCATTCTCGATGATTCACCGGAAAGCTCGATGTCGGTGACCTTTCTATTGAAGCTGGCCCAGCTCACCGGAAAAAAGGAGTACGAAACGGCGGCCTTGGCGGCCATGGACGGCGTTGCCCGAGAGGTTGTCCCGGTGGGAAGGTGGGAGGACTTCGAGACCTACTGGTCCTGTTCTGATTATGGACACGATTCTCTCATCGGGAAGAAGATCGGGCGGAACAACATGTACAAGCAAAACAATTTTTCCATGTTCTGGACCGCCGAGGCATTGTATGAATCCTATAAAGCCACCGGTGATGAAGGGTACTTAAAACTTGGGCAGCGGGTCCTGGATGAAATGTTGATGACTCAAGCCTCCTGGCAACCCCCTTACATGTACGTCAACGTACTCGGGGGCTTCGGAGTCATGAACAGCGATGGAGAGTGGAACGATTCGAGAGAAAGCTTGTTTGCAGAAATCATCATAAAGTACGGGCAAGAGCTGGGGATCGAGGAGTATATTCAGAGGGGGCTTGCGGCGCTTCGTTCATCCTTTGTGATGATGTACTGTCCGGAGAATCCAAAGACGAAGCTACAGTGGGAGAAGCGACACCCTTTTTTCGGTCCCGAGGACTATGGATTCACCATGGAGAACTACGGTCATGGTGGCTCGACCAACCCCGAGGGGGGCGGTATGGGAGTCTTCACCATTTATGATTGGGGCAACGGTGCTGCGGCGGAGGCCTATAACCGTTTGATCGATCATTATGGGGAGGACTTCGTGACTCGGGCTAAATGAATCTGCGGATCCCGGTTTTCAGCGAACCACCAACTCCTTATTTCCTGTGGCAATCTCCACAGGCTCCTGGACCCCGAGGCCAAGAGATTCGGAAAAAGATCGCGGATAAGAGAGATAGAAAAGTTTTGCGGTCAGCGTAAGGAGACCTTCGGCATTCTCTGGTATAACAAACTTATAGGTTTCCTTCCGAATTTCAGTGGCGTTGATTCGATTGTCAAATAGGATTTCTGCGGCGTGATAAGAAGCCAGAGTTCGACTTCCGCCGCTGTCCGCATAAAGGGCTCTGTAAACGCGACTGCCCGGAAGCATTTCATCCTCGAGAATTTGCCCCTTGCACTGGCTGTAACCGGAAACACCACAAGATTCCGATTCCTTTGACGGGGTTATCGGAATGGGTACCGACAATCCCCCGTAGTGGGCCCTGAGGTCCAGCAATAAGAGCCTCAGCTCGGGACTTCCGGAGGGCATCTTGTGCCCGGTTCTCGAGTTATCGACGAGCACTCGAATCTCTACTTCATCCCCGGGATCGACGGCGTCTTTGTCCGTCTCAATCGCGAGCGTCAGTGCCCCGACGACTTGACTTCTCGAGTGAGCCCCGGGGAAACGATGCGTATAGAGCCTTCCACGGAAAGGCGCGCTGCCAAGCGTCATGGTTGCAGCTCGGCCCGATTCGTAGGTGGCCTCGCCCGCAGTCAAAAAACCATCGACACTCATGTGGCAGTCCTGGCATTCGATGCCTTCTTCAGCATAGCGACTAGTCTTCCACTCCGAGTAAGTCGACCTGATTTCGAGGCCATTCTGGTTGACGTAATTGTGGCATACAGCGCAGAACTCGCTTTTGGTTACGAATTCGGAATAAACATGATGCCAATCATACTCGTGCGGGAAAGGGCCCAATTTTTTCTCTCCCGGCTCTGTAATGTAGTTGGCATTTTCGGGCCTTTCCCCTTTATAACCGGGAAGGGTGTGGCAAAAATCGCAGGTAACACCGGACATGAGGGGGTCGATTTGCTCCTCGAGCTCTACTAGACCTTGGTTCTCGGTATATGCGATCGGAGAGTGACAGGCAATGCACATCTCCGCTTCCCCCTGAAGAGTCGGGTCCTGTTGGACTTGGGGAAGAATCTCATCAAAGTACTGTGCCTTGAACGCGGGATTCGTAAAAGATTTGGCATGCATGGACTCCAAGTGCTGGTCAAAAATTTTGTCGTGGCAGTCACGACATAATGTCGACGGCCAGTACTCGGCACCCTGGGGGCCCTCTATAGGCTCTTTTACCGTCTGGGGCGAGGGTAGGACAAGCAAAAGGATCGCAACCGCGAGCAGGCTCAAATACCACCTCCGTTGTGAAGTGCGGATCGAAATCCCGGTGGTCTCCGCTTCGACAAAGATTAACACAACTGGAGCTTACTCGACAGCCGGTGACGTCGGTCGGTCGAGTTGACGCCACAAACCTTATGGCAGTCGCAAGAAAGTGTCCGAACATCTAAAATGAATCTATGGCGGTTTTAGCGACTAGAGCTGAGCGGAGCTAGGTGATTGCGCGCTCGTCAACCGATTCGGACATATAGAGCATCGCACCTCCCCCTGTGGCTCGCCCACCTTGTGGCGATTCCACTGCTCGTGATTTCACTCTCCGGGTGCAAGGAAGAGATCGTCCCCGAGCCCTACGTCCCTTCCACGGCCCACGAAGCCTATGCCTACGCTCTTCAACAAGCTCACTTGGACGACACCGCTCTGGGAAAGGACTGGCTCGCCGCTGAGCGCCGCGCCATGGACGAACCGGTCGAGGTGGCCACCCCTTTCCGCGAGACCTTCTTTGTTGATTCCGCCAAAGCCTTTGCGATGGGATATCGCTTTCGGGTTGCCCGAGGACAGAGGATGGAAGCTCGAGTCGAGCTGAACGAAAACCATTCATTCCAGATATTCGCGGATCTCTTCCGTTTGAGCGACGACACCGAAACCGGGCCGGTGCACGTAGCCAGCGTGACGGAGGATGAATTACGACTCGAGTTCGAGCCACGAAGAGACGGAGAATACTTGTTGAGGCTGCAGGCCGAGCTCTTGCGCGGCGGAGAGTGCTCGGTGATTATTCGCAACGCGCCTTCGCTCGAGTTTCCCGTCCAGGACCGTGACACCGGGGCCATCTTGAGCGGGTTCGGCGTGCCTCGTGAGGCGGGCCGCAGACAGCACCATGGAGTCGATATCTTCGCCCCCAGGCACACTCCTGTGGTCGCCACGTCACGGGCCTTCGTACGACGAGTCACGGATTGGAAACTGGGTGGTCGAGTTGTGTGGTTGCACGATAGGGAGAGAAATCTGCACCTCTACTACGCCCAGCTCGAAACGCAGGAAGTCGAGGAAGACACCTGGGTGGAGCGCGGTGAAACAATCGGCACAGTGGGCAACTCAGGAAATGCCAGGACCACTGCTCCCCAGCGTCATTTCGGTATCTATGTGCGCGGGGAAGGTCCTCTCGATCCCCATCCTTTTATCCACCGGCCGGAACAAACGCCCAAGAAAGTGTCCGTCGAGCTCGACATGCTGGGGAACTGGGCCAGAACCATCGTCAAGGAGATTTCGCTACGCCCGGTTCCAGACCTTCGAGCCCCAGCGATCAAAGAGCTCGACCTCCACACGCCACTCTTGGTCTGGGCCGGAACCGGCAGCCTTTTTCGAGTCTCCCTTCCCGACGGTTTGTCCGGCTACGTGGCGGCCCGTGGGGTCGAGGCCATCGACAGGCCTTTGAAGCGTGAGCCGATAGCAGCCGAACAGCGGATCTTCGATCAGCCCTCGGAGATAGCCTCCGTAAAGGAACGCATCGAGCCCGGCGAGGAGCTGCTGGTGCTCGGACAGTACGGAGACTACCTGTACGTAGAAACACCGACGGGCGGTACCGGCTGGCTGTCCCCGGATTGATCGAGCATAAGGAATTTGGCGGGCAACATGTTCGAGATGATGCACGATCTGCGCGCTTCCGTCCGCCGAATTTGGCGTCGGCCCTTCTATCCGATCGTAGCCGTGGGAATCCTGGCTCTTGGCCTTTCCGCAAGCATTGCTGTCTTTACCTATGTCAACGGATTCTATCAACCGTTTCCGGGAGTGGATGCGCGCCGGCTGGTTCGCGTTTTCGAGGTCGACGACGAAGATGCCTACCGGGATATTTCCTACTTGGATTACCTAGACTATACCGCGACCGATGAGGCGTTCGAAGGCATCGCCGCGGTGGCTCCTTACTACGCCGCCAGCGTGCGCCTCGAGGCTATGACGGAGGTCGCCTTTCTCGAGGCGGTGACCGGCAATACCTTCTCTGTGTTCAATGTCGAGATGAGCCTCGGTCGAGGCCTCGAGGCCGGCGACGACCGCCCAGAAGCAGATCCGGTTGCAGTCATTTCCTACCGATGGTGGCAGCGCAGCTTCGGTGGCGCCTCCTCCGTGATCGGGAGCACGATTTACTTAAACTACAGACCTTTCACACTCGTGGGCGTTGCTTCGCCCAAATTCCTGGGCTCGACTTCCGATTTTAGGCCGGACGTCTGGATCCCGATCGCGCCGTTCAAGGATAGATACGTACGGTGGGCAAGAAATTCGGAAGATCGTGACGTGCCCCTCGTCCGAGTCTACGGACGTCTGCGTGGCGGATTCGGAGAGGAGCGAGGCCTGGCCGAGTTGGAATCGGTGGCGTCGGGGCTCGATGAAATCTACCCGAGGCAGAGAGAATCGCGGCGAGTGGATCTCGACGCTTCAACCTGGATCGATCCACGCTCCCGACTCACCGAGTGGTCCACCGTCCGCCTGATGATGGCGGCCGCCGGGGGACTTTTGCTCCTGGTCTGCGCCAACGTGACCAATTTGCTCCTGTCGGTAGCTGTTGGGCGCCGACGCGAGATGTCGGTGCAATCGGCGCTGGGAGCCTCTTCGGGTCGATTGGTACGGCAAATTCTTTTCGAGAACCTTTTGTTGTCCGGACTCGCAGGCGTTGTTGCGCTTTTTCTAGCCGGTCCGACCAGCGCCCGGCTGGGAGAGTACTTTGCACGGCCCAGCGTTTGGGGAGAAAACGTTGCCCGGGAGGCAACGTTGGATCTGCGTGTTTGGGCTTTCGCGCTCGCGATTTCGGTGATCACCGGCTTAATTGCAGGTGTTCTGCCCGCGGTTCAAGCGTCGCGCCGGGATTTAATCACCACCCTCAGGTCGGACGCCGCCACAGCCGCCGGCGCTCCTTTGCCGATTGTGGGGGCGGCGTCTACCGGGGGTGCGTGACCTGCTGGTCTCGACACAGGTTGCCCTCTCGGTGGTTCTCTTGGTACTCGCCGGCCTGGTGCTTCGCACCTTGGTCAACGCAAGCCATCTCGAGCCCGGATTCTCCTACGATCACCTCGTGGTAACCCATATCTCGACGAGCAGCACCGACATGAAGGCCGACGATCGTGACCGGTTCTTTCGTGAGCTGGCCGAACGAGTTACCGATGAGCCCTGGGTACGCACGGCCACGGTGGCGGACTTTCCCCGAGATGTTCTCGCTGCTGGCCTTTGCCGGCCTGGCTCTCTCCGCTGTCGGCATCTTCAGCGTAGTGAACTTGACGGTGAGCCGGAGGACACGGGAGGTCGGCATTCGAATGGCCATCGGAGCCGAAGGCGGCGACATCAGCCGTTTGATCCTCGGGCGGGCGCTCACTTCGGTAACGTTGGGTCTCGTCTTGGGACTGGGGATATCCTACGTGCTGACGGGGATGGTGCGTAGCCTTCTTTACGGAGTCGAACCAACTGACCCGCTCACCCTCGCCGCCGGATCGGGCGTGCTCATCTTGGCTTCGCTTGCGGCAGCCTACTTACCGGCCCGCCGGGCCTCTGCAGTCGATCCGATGACAACGCTACGGCATGACTGATAATCCCCCGGTCGGGCCGGGGGATTTGGTTCAATCCGGATACTCGAACTCGATCGGTCGCTCGAGCTCCGGCGGCAAGCTACTGTGTACCGGGCAGGCGAGCGCCGCTCGCTCGAGCTTTAATCTGTCCTTGGGACTCAACCCCGCCGGCATCTGGATCCGCACCGGAATCAAGCTGATACGCCGTGGATTGCTCTCCATGTGCTTCTCGAGCGAGAAGCTCAATCCTTCGAGGTTGATCCCGGTTTGCTTGGCCGCCATACCCATAAGGGTCACCATGCAAGCCCAAGGGCCGCCGCCACGAGATCCGTCGGAGAAAAGCTGCTCCCATCTCCCTGGTTATCCACCGGAGCTGCGGTTCGCAATTGCGTGCCCGACGGACCGTGGGTGAGCTCTATTTTCAAATCTCCAACGTACTTACCGCTTATGTTGACCGCCACGTTATTTCCTCCTTATTCCCAGCGGCAAATAGTAATCGCACCTAGGCTCCCAAGCAAAGCCGTCCGGGGCGGGATCGCCCAGGTCCTATACTCGACCGAATGAATTACCCGATCCTCGGTGGTTGAGCTATCTTGAACCATGCTCTATAGTCGGCGTTTGTCTTGTTCAGCCTAGGTGCAAACTATTATTTGGCGTTGTTGACTTGTTGCGGCCTTCCGTTTCATCCATGGGGGAGAAGACCATGTCTCGTCTAGTTTTGGTAATCGTCATGGTAATGAGTGCGTTCCGGGCCGGGGCGCAGGAAGCCAAAGGCTACTACCGTTTCCCTGCAATCCGCGGAGAGACCATCGTTTTTGCCGCCGAAGGGGACTTGTGGAGCGTTTCCATCCAAGGAGGTGTGGCGCGACGGCTGACCACCCATCCCGGGGAGGAAACGCACCCGATCCTGTCACCGGACGGGCGGACGGTTGCTTTTACCGCCCGGTACGAAGGGCCGGCGGAGATCTACACCATGCCTTACGAAGGAGGATTGCCGGTTCGGTGGACTTACGAGGCGGAGCCTTCCATCGCCACCACATGGACAACGGCCGGGGACCTCGTCTACACAACCGCGCACTACGCGACGCTTCCCGATTACCAGCTCGTCACCATCGATCTCGAAACCAGCCGCCATGACCGGATTCCCCTCAGCCAGGCGAGCGAAGGGATCTATGATGCCGGTGGGACCAAGCTCTTCTTTGTCCGGCCCGCGTTCCACCGAAACGTGACCAAAAGGTACCGAGGTGGAACGGCGCGCAAGATTTGGAAATTCATCGAGGGCGCTTCCGAGGCCGAGCCCCTGACTGCCGACTATCCCGGGGAGAGCCACTCTCCCATGTGGTGGAAAGGTAGGGTCTATTTCATCACCGACCGCGACGGAACCATGAACCTCTGGTCGATGGGTGAGAACGGAGAAGATCTGAAACAACACACCGAGCAAAGTGGATGGGACATACGCGATGCCGCTCTATCGAACGGGATGATCGTTTATCAAACCGGAGCGCATCTCTGGCTCTACGATATCTCGAGCGGTGAGGACCACTTGCTTCCTGTAGTCCTCGCATCGGATTTTGACCAGTGGCGAGAAAAGTGGGTCGCCAATCCGGCCGAGTATTTGACCTCGGCTCACCTTCACCCCGAGGGAGAAAGCGTCGTTCTAACTGCTCGGGGAAGGGTCTTTGTGGCACCTACCGAGCACTGGTCAAAATCCC
>PVMS01084453.1_pt1 | contig 10078 bp, 6 predicted proteins | sample 1853461 | NCBI WGS metagenome assembly PVMS01 (sample SAMN08582032, study PRJNA380276) | Marine sediment metagenome, whole genome shotgun sequencing project. | isolation source: ocean sediment barecode stripped | collected 2017
GGAACGCAGAATTACCAGCCCATGTTGCAAGCTCAGGGCGGTGCCTACGATGTTGATCCGGCGCTCATTGAATACGTACGCTCGGTCGGAATGAAGCTCGCTGCCGTGACTGACGTGGAATTGCCGTATGAATTCACGGTGCTAGACAGCTCCGTGCCGAATGCCTGGGCTCTGCCAGGCGGAAAAATTGCGGTCAATCGTGGATTGTTGACCGAGATCGGATCCGAGGCTGAACTCGCTGCCGTGCTCGGACACGAAATCGTACATGCTGCGGCGCGACATTCGGCGCAACAAATATCGCGCGGTCAGTTGTTACAAGGTCTGGTCGTGGCAACCAGTGTGGTGGCTGGCGACTCGGGCTACGAGGATCTCGTTGTCGGCGGCGCCGGCGTCGCTGCGCAATTGATCTCAACCAAATATAGTCGGGAAGCGGAACTGGAATCCGACAAATACGGCATGCGCTACATGCGCCGCGCGGGATACGACCCACAGGGTGCGGTCACGCTTCAGGAAACATTTGTACGCCTGAGTGAGAGCCGTGATCAGGATTGGATTAGTGGACTATTTGCCAGTCATCCACCCTCAGAGGAGCGCGTTAGGGAGAATCGCAAGAGAGCCAGAGAGATGGAAGCAGGTGGCGTTCTGGGCGTAGACGAATATCGCGCTGCATTGCAACAAACGCTGGAGGCAAAGCCAGCTTACGACGCGTACGACCAGGGCCGCGAAGCCTTGGGCGAGGAAAATGTCGACGCAGCATTGGCGTTCGCCAATGACGCTCTAAAACTATTTCCTGCCGAAGCCAATTTCCATGCATTGCGCGGCGACGTGCGAATGATGAATGAACAGTACGACATGGCAATCACTAACTATGATCGTGCCATAAGTCGTCGTGACGATTTCTTCTACTACTACCTGCAGCGCGGCCTGGTCCGCAAAGAGCAGCGAAAAGTGGACGCCGCGATGACAGATCTGGAGCATAGCCTGGAGTTATTGCCGACGGCACCTGCGCATTACAACATCGGCCTTATCAAGAAAGAACGCGGTCAGATCGATGCTGCCAAGGAGCATTTCGAGATTGTTGCCAAAGGCGGTGGTGAGTACGGTAAGGCTGCGGGCGGAGAATTAGCGCGTTTGGAATTGCCGACACAGCCTGCCAAGTACGTGTCGAAAGGATGCGAACCCGGCTCCAACGGGAACTTACTTATATCTGTGCGCAATGACGCGGCAATTGCCATTACGGGTGTGGAAGTTCAGCTCGACTACTCTGACAACTATGGAAATACACGGCGCGAAATTATTGCCGTTGGTGATCGGATCGAAGCCGGCCAGTTGGCACATGCCGACTCTGGAATACGAGTTTACGAAGGCACTAGATGCGCCGCGAAAGTCATTGCAGCGAGGGTCGCTGATTAGTCTGAGAATAGTCTAGGATAGTCGTCTACTGCTTGTTATTGATCCACGACTCTATGGCGGCACCCATCATAGGTAGCGTCACACCACCGTTGGCCAGCACGCGATCGTGAAATTCGCGAATGTCGAAGTCTTCGCCCAGAGCATCTTCTGCGTGTTTGCGCAGGCGCTGAATCTCCAGACTGCCGATCAAATACGACGTGGCCTGACCAGGTACAGCGGAATAGCGATCGATTTCACTGGTGACACCGTCAAGACCTGTCGCAGTGTGATCCAGCATGTACTGAATCGCATCATCTCGCGACCAGCCCATGACATGCATGCCGGGGTCGACGACTAATCGACCAGCCCGGTAGGCTTCATTCGATAACATGCCCAGTCGATCGAGCTCGCTTGAATAGATGCCCATTTCATCGGCGAGCTTCTCGGTGTACAGCCCCCAGCCTTCGGCAAACCCTGAAACGTACATATATCGAAAAATAGGGTGTGCAGAATCGTTGCTTAGTGCTACCGCCATCTGCAAATGGTGTCCCGGATAGCTCTCATGGAAGGCGGTCGATTCCTGGCCGGCTTTGCTGATGGTGGTGGGATTGTAAGTCCCCACCGTGTAAGTGCCCGGTCGTGAGCCATCGGCTGATCCTGCCGAATAAAAACCGCCACCGGAATCTTTGTCGAACGGCGGCGCGGCGACGATGATCATTTCTGCAGCGGGCACGTTGCCGAACCAGTCACCGACCGCAGCTTTCCCCCGGCCGACAGCGGCGGTGACGTAGTCCAGCATCTCTTGCTCGTCCTTAAACGTGTACTCGGGGTTCGTGCGCAATTCGGTGAGCAAGGCCTTAACATCATCTGTGCCAAACGAGTTTTTCGCGATCTGTAACATCTCACTCTGAATGCGCGCCATTTGTGAGAGACCGGCGCGGTGAATGTCTTCGGCGTCCATTGATACTGACGAATAGAATCGAACAGACGCCGCGTAGCATTCGGCGCCATTGGGGTTTGCGCTCACGCCCGGTCCGTCATGTCCCTGATACTCGTTTGCCAGAAAATCCCGGTAGGACGTCATCGCTTCGAGGACTGTTGTTTGCAAGATAGCTTTGTAGGCAGCGACAAAAGCATCATCAGAGGAGCGAGCCGCAGGACTGTAGAGCGGAGAGTCGACGACAGGCGTATCAATAAGCGCCGTCACTTTTCCTACTACCGCATCGACATTGTTCTGACCAGCGGTGTAGCCTTGATCCTGCCCGCGGCGCAGATTACTGATTTCAGTGTCTAGATAACGTGCGATGTCTGCCAGCCTTGCCAGTGCTGCCTGCCGCTCAGGCTCGGTCGCGACCGGTTGTACGGCCAGCGTCGAAGGGAACATATACTGCCAGCCGGTCCAGGTCGGACTGACATTCCACAAGTCTAAATGACAAACGCGTTTGTCGACTATCGCCTGCATTTTCTCGCGAGCAAAAACATAGGTCAGTGCTGTCGAAGATTCTTCGACGGATTCAAGGTCGATGCCGTCTAACGCGGCGAGCCAGCTGTCGACTTTCGCATTCCATTCCGCTGTCGACGTCTCGTCATGATTACCAAATCGATCCATCGGCGAGTCCGGGTAACCAATTTCGTAAACTTCCTCCGGATATTGTGCGTAGTAGCCGTCAACAAACTCGTTTGCGATACGTTCTATAAGGCCTGCGGTGCTGTCATCAGCGGACTCGGCTGGAGGCTCCGAACAAGCAGCAAGCATTAACGCTAGAATACAGATGGACAGTCTGGCTATTGACACGGCGGACTCCGCTTGGTTTGCAGTGAATTGAATTTTATCGCTGCATCTCAGCATATTCTGGGGCACGAATATAGTAAGTCCGGGTCCAATTAGAATCGGAGCACATTATGAAAAAGATATCCGGTGTAATCGTTTTGAGTGTTGCTGCTGTCGCCGGGGCGGCCACGTTGGTCCTGAATAAATCAGATCCGGATTCCAGCATCACCGACACTGTAGTGGTGGCCAGTCAATTTGATAGTAGCGCAGCGACAGAGCAGCGTATTCTCGCGCTGGAAACCGCTGTAAGTGAAGAACGACAGGCACGCCAACTGCTGGAAGACGAATTGTTCATATTGTTCGCCGAGCTTGAGCAGCTGGAGGCCGATCGCGAAGATCGCCAACGTGCTGACGAGGAGGTCCGCGAAGCGCGCGGCAATGTGGATTCGGAATCCGTTGCCCGAAGGCAGCAGTTTCGCGAAGAACGACAAACGACCGCGCGCCGCGATGCGATGATCGAGGCGGGTATGACCCCCGATCGCGCCGACTACATACTGCGACGCGAATCTGAAATGCGTTTCGAGCAGATGCAGGCGATATACGAGGCGCGCAATTCGGGCGAGCCGCTGGATCCGCTCAACCGCAGTTTCAATGCAGACGCAATGCTGCGTGAAGAGATAGGCGATGCCGAATACGAATTGTACCTGCAGGCGAACAATCGTTCGACGTCGGTTGGAATTTCCAATGTGATGGCTTCGTCTCCGGGCGAGCGCGCCGGATTACAGGCCGGCGACGAAATTGTCGGCTATGATGGCCAACGAGTTTTCAGTACATCTGAACTTATGCAACATACAATGGCCGGGGGTGACGGTAATGTTGTGGTTGACGTCATGCGTGACGGTACCGCGATGCAGATCGTCTTGCCGCGTGGACCCATCGGTGTCGAAATCGGCCGATTCCGCGGCCGTTGAGGGGCCGATAGCGGTACAATCATGGTCCGGATATTTACAACAAAATAATAAGACCGATCTTGGGGGATAGATTTTGGGTGTTCTGCGTTACTCCATTCCAAATAGTTTTACCGCGCTAAGCCTGCTCTTGGGCTTGGGATCTATCGTGACCACGCAGGTCGGTGACCTTGAGTTTGCGGCGTGGCTCATTGTCTGGTGTGGGTTACTGGATACCATGGACGGCGTCGCTGCGAGAGTGCTCAAGGCTACCTCCAGTTTTGGCGCCGAATTTGATTCGATGGCCGATCTGGTGTCCTTTGGTGTGGCGCCGGCCATTCTGATTTTTAATCTCGGCTTGCAGTACGGCGGCGTAGAGCTGGAGACAGGCCAGTTTTGGGTGCTGCTGGTAGCATGCGGCGTATTTGTTCTCGCCGGTGCGATGCGTCTGGCCCGATTCAATCTCACGTCTGAAACTCCACACGGAGGCTGGTTCACCGGCATTCCGATCACGGCGGCCGGTGGTGGGCTGCTCTCATCGATGGCCATCGTAATGATCAAGTACGACGACATATCGACTGTCTTGCCGTTGCATTTATACTTGCCAGTCCTGATGTTCATCCTCGGCATCCTGATGGTGTCGAGGATTCGCTTCCCGAAAGCGACGATGCGCAAGAGCATCATTATCAACGTATTTCAGGCCATCACTATCGCGTTGATATTTATCTGTGGCATTTTCCGAATTTACCCGGAGTATCTTTTTGGCATTGGTGTATTTCTCATGATTGCCGGTACCATTGCGGGGCGAATCACGCGCGACCATCCGGTTCGGGCCTAAATCAAACAGTGGGAATAGATATGCACAAAGCGTGGCTGGCAGTAGCCATGATGTTTGTTGTTGCAGGCTGTGGCACGAATGCGGATAGCGACAACGCAGCATCGGAATTTAATGCCTATGAGGCCTATTCGGGCTTCATGGACCTTTACTGGGACGAAGCCGGTGGACGCCTGCTAATTCGTATTAAGGATCTGGAGGCGCCATTCCTGTACCAGACTTCGTTGCCGCGTGGCGTGGGCTCGAATGATCTTGGTCTTGATCGCGGCCAACTGGGGTCTGCGAAAATAGTGTCGTTTGCGCGCAGCGGCCCAAAGGTCCTGCTGATTGAGCACAACCTTGCCTACCGAGCCCGCAGTGATGATGAGAGTGAAAAGCAGGCTGTTGAAGAGTCGTTTGCTAGGTCCGTAATTTGGGGCTTTGAAGTGCTCGGTTCAGACGATGACGCGGTTGTCATCGACGGCACCGATTTTTTCTTGCGCGACGCGCATGGCGTCGCACAGCGGCTAACTACCAGGAATGAAGGACAGTTCGTTGCCGATTCGTCACGCTCTGCGATTTTTTTGCCGCGCACCAAGGCATTTCCGGACAACACCGAGGTCGAAGCAACGGTAACGCTGGTTGGCCAGGCAACAGGGCCACACCTGCCAACCGTGACTCCCGACAACGCTGCGGTCACGGTGCACATGCACCATTCTTTCATCCGTTTGCCGGATGACAATTACGTTCCGCTTCCTTACGAGCCTAGGTCTGGCGTCATCGGGCTTGGTTATAACCAAGAGGGCTTCGCGGACTACGCGACAGAAATCGGCACGCCATTGATGATCAATTTTGGTCGTCGTCATCGGCTGGAAAAAGTAAACCCCGAAGCGGAAGTCAGTGAGGCGGTTGAGCCTATTGTTTACTACCTCGACCCGGGGGCGCCCGAGCCTGTGCGTTCGGCATTGCTGGACGGCGCGCGCTGGTGGAACCAGGCGTTTGAGGAGGCCGGGTATAAGGATGCGTTCCAGGTTGAGTTGCTGCCTGAAGGTACCGACCCAATGGACGTTCGCTATAACGTCATTCAATGGGTGCATCGCTCAACACGCGGCTGGTCCTACGGTGCTACGATCGTAGATCCTCGTACCGGCGAGATATTAAAAGGACAGGTTTCTTTAGGATCGCTGCGAGTGCGCCAGGATTACCTCATCGTCGAAGGATTGCTGGCACCGTACGATGGTGCTTCCATTCCCGACGAAATGCTCGAAGTATCGCTCGCGCGTATTCGGCAACTGTCGGCGCACGAAGTCGGACACACGATTGGTTTCCATCACAATTTTGCTGCAAGCACTCAGGACCGCGCATCGGTAATGGATTATCCGTTTCCGCTGGTTACATTTGACGACAACGGCGAGCTGGATTTTTCCAAGGCTTACGATGACAAAATCGGCTCGTGGGACAAGCGTACGGTGTTATTCGCGTATCAGGATTTCCCCGATGATGTAGATGCCGACGCGGGGCGACGGGCGATTATGAATGAGACCATCAAGCTGGGTTACAAGTACGTGGCGGATGCGGACTCTCGCTCGATATCGTCCGCACATCCGGACGGCAATCTTTAGGACAACGGCGCCGACGCGATCGCAGAATTGCAGCATCTTCTGAGGCTTCGCGCTCACGCACTAGCTGGCATGTCCGAGGCGAATATCCGCGAGGGCAGACCGCTGGCAACGCTTGAAGAAGTATTGGTTCCTGTTTATTTGCTGCACAGGTTCCAGATTCAGGCAGTCGGCAAACTAATTGGCGGCAGCTATTTCGATTATGCACTGCGTGGCGATGGTCAAAGCACGATCACAGCGGTTGCAGCGGAGCAGCAGCGCGCGGCGATCGATGCCTTGTTCACAACTTTGGATCCGGCGATATTGCGACTGACACCCGAGCTCTTGGCCAGCATTCCACCGCGACCGCCGGGGCATCCGAAGTCGCGTGAAACATTTTCCGGGAGCACGGGCGTTGTATTTGATGAGCTTGCACCAGCGCGTAGTGCCGTTTCCATGACGCTCGACGTGTTGCTAAACCCGGCAAGGGCTGCGCGCATGGCTCGTAGCGGTGAGCCCGGATTTTCGGAAATTACCGACCGCTTGCTTGCGTTAGCCTGGTTCGATGAGGCCGATGACGCGGCGATTCAGAGATTGACAGGAGATATCGTGTTAACGAAGTTGATGCAGCTTGCGGTCAACCCTGCCGTCGATTCGGATGTTCGCGCGACTGCGCTCGCGACAATAAATCAATTGTATGACTGGCTGATCGCGGCTGAAGCCGCTCCCACAGGAACGCAGCCGCATCAGGCATTGGCGAAACTGCAAATTGAACGTATGCGTGTCGATCCTGCAAGCGTTGAAACAATCGTGCCGATAGAACTGCCGCCAGGCGGGCCTATTGGCGCAATGCGAGAATAAAAACGTGGACCCCATAATCGCCGTCGCCGTTGTCTATCTTGGTTTGCTCGCGTTCTTCGCCCTTTGGAGTCGGCGCGAGACGCACACGCTGGAAGGTTACTACCTCGCCGGCAGGAAACTGCCGTACTGGGTCGTCGCATTCAGCACCAACGCGACCGGTGAAAGTGGTTGGTTGCTGCTGGGTCTTACCGGGATGGGCTATCTGGTCGGTGCCAAAGCCTATTGGGTCGTTGTTGGTGAAGTATTGGGCGTCGCATTGTCGTGGCTTTATGTTTCACGGCGACTCAAGCGCCTGAGCGATGAGACAGATTCGATTACCGTGCCGGATGTGCTCGCCGCGCGCTTCAAAGATAAGTGGCATCTGATTCGCGGTATCGCCGTGTTCATTATTTTAAGTATGGTAATTGTGTACATGTCGGCGCAGATGATAGCGACCGGAAAAGCAGTCGAGAGTTTTACTGACTTCAGTTTTGAGTCCGGCATCTACGTTGGTGCGGCAATAATCATCGCCTACACATTTGTCGGTGGATACAAAGCTGTTTCGTATACCGATGTTTTGCAGGGCGTGCTGATGTTGCTCGGGCTAATCATCGTGCCAATCGTCGCGATTTACGCTGGCGGTGGGTGGAGTTCTATAAGCTCAAACATCATGGCGCAGGACCCAGCGTTACTCGACTTTTTTGCGTTCACTGGCGAAGGCATTGCGGGCTGGGTGGGAGTCATCAGCTTTCTTGCGATCGGCTTACCTTTCCTGGGCGTGCCGCAACTATTGGTGCGTTACATGTCATGTCGCGATGACAAGGAACTCAAGAAGGCGAAATGGGTGTCGATCATTGTCATGGTCTTCTTTGGAATAGGCGCGGTTACCGCCGGCATTGCAGGTCGGGCCCTGTTCCCGGGTCTTGTGGACCATGAAACTATTTTTCCGGTCTTGTCGACCGCATTCTTCCCGCCGTTGATAACGGGAGTGCTGCTCGTCATTGTCATATCGGCCATCATGTCCACCGCTGATTCATTGCTGTTGCTCGCCTCGTCGGCCGTCGTGCGCGACACGATTCAGAAGATCTTCGGCAGTCAGAAGAGTGATCAGCAACTGGCGGGTTACGGCAAAATCGCAACGCTGTTGATTGGCATTTTCGGTGTCATTCTGGTGTTCCAGGTCGAGGAAGAGACCATATTCGACCTTGTGCTGGTCGCCTGGTCCGGACTGGGTTCCGCGTTCGGCCCCGTCGTGCTTTGTCTTCTGTATTACAAGGGTACGTCGAGGGCTGGTGTTGCGGCAGGCATGCTGGCCGGATTCGTGACCAATGCTGTGTGGGTATTGTGGATCAAAGACCATACCTATGGCCTTTATGAAGCGCTGCCTGGATTTATCGTTGGAGTAATGGCCACCTTGCTGGTTAGCAAATTGACGTATAAGAATGAGGGTAGCAATGGCTGACAAACTCGGTATTACACGCCGCGACTTCTTAAACGGTGTTGCTCTGAGTCTCGCCGCGGGCACGACGCTCTCGCCGCTGGAGATTTTGGCGGCCACCGAAGGTAAATCGGCGTATTACCCACCGGCTCTGATGGGCTTACGTGGCAGCCATGCCGGTTCTTTCGAAATTGCTCACGCAGTTGCGATGGCCGGGGCCAAATTCGATCTGAACGAAACGATCACAGATTCCGTATACGATCTCGTTGTTGTCGGCGGCGGCATATCTGGGCTAACCGCCGCAAAGCTCTTTCGAGACCAGGCGGGCGACGATAAGAAGATTCTCGTGCTCGATAATCATGACGACTTTGGCGGCCATGCCAAGCGTAATGAGTTCGAGATCGACGGGCAGGTGTTGCAGTGCTATGGCGGTAGTCAGTCGCTGTCATCTCCGGGGAATTATTCATCGGAGGCGAAAGCGGTGCTTGCCAGTCTTGGCGTCGACCCACAACGCTTCTACGAATACTATGACCGGAGTTTCCGCGGGCGTCACGAGCTTGGCTCCGCCATTTTCTTTTCTGCGGCCGACTACGGTAAAAACGTAACTGCGACCAGCCTGCTCGGATTCCGATCAGAGGATATGGATCCGGAGCAAGCTCGCAAGATTGTCGACAGCTATCCGATTTCGGCGGAGTCAAAAGCTTCTTTTGTCGAACTGCTGTACTCCGAGAAAGACTTTTTAGAAGGTCGCTCGAACGACGAGAAGATCACGTTGCTGCGCGGCATGAGCTACAGCCAGTTTATGCGCGATCATGTTGGTGCCACCGAGGAATTGATCGCGATCTTGCGCGATCTACGTAAAGGCTACTGGGGATTTGGCATGGATATCCTGTCGGCGCTCGAAGGTTATCGACTTGGAATGCTGGGCACCTACGGGCTCGGAATAACACTGCCTGAAGTGGCGACGTCGGCCAGAGGTGAGCCTTATATTTTTCACTTCCCGGACGGCAATGCCAGCGTCGCGAGATTATTGGTTCGCGATCTTATTCCGGGCGCTGCACCGGGCTCCACGATGGAGGATATCGTTACCGCGCGGATGGACTATTCGATTCTCGACGAGGCTGCCAACAATGTACGCCTGCGCCTGAATTCGACTGCGATAAACGTTGCGCACACGGCCGATCAGTCGCACGTCGATGTGAGCTATGTGAGAAACGGCAAAACGGAACGGGTGCGTGGTAAGCACGCGATTCTTGCGTGCTACAACCACATCATTCC
>PVMS01120704.1_pt1 | contig 10078 bp, 6 predicted proteins | sample 1853461 | NCBI WGS metagenome assembly PVMS01 (sample SAMN08582032, study PRJNA380276) | Marine sediment metagenome, whole genome shotgun sequencing project. | isolation source: ocean sediment barecode stripped | collected 2017
GAACAGTCGCCAATCCGGCGGGGTCAGCGTACCACCCGCACCAAGTGTGCTGACGAACAATCCGGAAAGCTGTGTGCCGATCAGAAAACCCAAACCCTGGGTGAGCAAAACAAGCAAACCCTGTACCTGGCCACGGATTTCGGGGGTGGTCCTTTTATCGATGTAGATCTGCCCGGTAACAAAGAAGAAATCGTAGCAGATGCCATGCACCAGAATACCGAGCAGAATCATCCAGTAGACGCCATCGATCGCCGCACCGGCAAACAGGCCAAACCGCACCACCCAGGCTGCCATTCCGAGCAGCAGCATCCACTTGACACCCAGCCGTCTGAAAAAGAATGGAATCAGCAGCATAAAGATGATTTCAGACATCTGACCGAACGTCATCTGGAATCCCGGATCTTCGATGCCGACGCCGGCAAAATAAACCGGTGCATAAGGAAAGTAGATGCCAAAAGCGATGAAGATTAGCATCGAACAAAAGAGAAAGACGACAAAGGAGCGCGACTTCAACTGTTTGAGCGCATCAAGTCCGAGGATTTGTTTCCACGAGCTCTTTTGTCCGGCGGACGGCGGTGGTGTCGATGGTAGCGTGAAGCTATACAGACCCAGGAAAAGTGCGGCGCCGCCGCCAACATACAAGGGCGTGGAGGCGAAATCAGCGTGCAGTATTTTGCTCACTACAATGCCGGCCACGATCCAGCCAATCGTTCCAAAGACCCGGACGACCGGGAATTCCTTTTCCTGATTGGTCATGTGGTGAAACGCAAGTGACGCGGTCAATCCGAGTGTGGGAAAGTAACAAAGAGCATGGATAAAAAGCAGCGGCATGAACACCGGTGTACCGGCAAAACCCGGCATAGCCATCATGGCCACACCCGCGATCAAGCAAAGGACACCAAGAACTTTCTCCGAATCGAAAAACCGATCGGCCACCATACCCAGGAAAAAAGGTGCAATGGTGGCAGAGATAGGCCCAAAGGAATAGGCGGTGGCTATCGATTCACCCATATCGATAGTGCCCATGTAGTTGCCCAGGGTTGTCGCCCAGGCGCCCCAGATGAAGTACTGCATGAACATCATCAAGCTGAGGCGAGAGGTCAGGAAAAATGAAATCCCCTGCTGCTGCTGCGGGCTGTCACTGCTCGCTTCGTTTTGATTCGACATTATGCTGGCCTTTTTCGTAGGACGGCGTGGCCAATTAGCATCTGTGATCGATTCCGGTGTTGGCGCACCGCGGGCTCTCGAGTCGATCTGACTACCGATTCCGCCGTACCGTGCGGGACAGAGCTATTCTACCAAAACCGGCCCACAAGCTACGGGCTAGAATCGACCTTGGCTAGAGTTTGTGAGATGAGATCCTTGCCGGCGCTCTCGGAGGGAACCCCGAGTGCTATGAGAAGCCGGCTGCCGGAACGGACGGCCAGGACGTTGCCGTAGAAGCTGTCCTCTCCGATGAAGCCTCCGTCGCCAAGGCCTTCGAGATCCTCGCCCCCACCTTGGAACTGTCGGTACCTTGCCATCGCTTCGGTGGCTGCTTCCGAATCATCCATCGAGGCGAGAATGATCTTGTACTCTTGATCGCCATCCTGATATTTCGACTCGAAAGCATTGACCAGGTAGCTTTGCCCCAGGACATCCTTGGGAAGATATTGAACCGAATAAGGCAGTTGGTTCTCCGTTGGGAAGTACCCGACTTCAGCTGGCTCCGTGGCGGGGTCGTCGATCTTTCCGGCGATGTGGTTGCCCATCTCGATCATTTTCGCCTTTAGCTCATCCTTGTCGTCGAACACCGTGATCTTGATGTAGTAAGGCCCGCGCCAGAAGTTTAGAACCGTACCTCCCAGGTATCCTTCAACACCGATATCCATGAAATCGTAGTTGGCGTTGCGCTCCTGGCTGTAAATCCCGTAAGCGTTTACCGGATCTTTCATTCGATAAATGTCGATGACTGACTGGTCGCCGCCTACCGTCTGGTCGCCGCCTTGTTGAATGTAGTCGGCGGTGACCACTTCCTCGAATCCGTATGTCAGGTAGCCTTCGGCGGCGCCGTTGATGAACTCCCAAAGATTACCGTCGTCGAAAAACCTAGGAGCGCCGTCAGGCGCCCAATTTTCGATGTCGCCGATTTGGGGGAGTAATGAAAGAAGATCACCCGAACCTTCCGCTGCGGAAGGTGAGGGTCCTTTCTCTTCGACATCGATCTCTGAATCGCCGCTGCAAGAGAAGAGAAGACTAATTAATAAAAACGAATTAATTTTCATTCGAATATTCCTTAATATAAGAGTGCTCTTTTATTCAGGAGCTCAGCCTTTTCCAAGAGGAAAAGGCTGAGGTTTAGTTATAACTCTCACTCTCCAGCCGAATCTGATTCGTTCTCGAGCGTGTCTCTCCGATATTAGTTACATACACCGCCGGCTTATTTTGCACCGGGCAGACGTTTTCACAAACGCCGCAGCCAATGCATAGATCGACATCGACTCTCGGTCGTTGTACCTGAACTTCTGTGCCGTCGGAACGGGTGACGGTTTCCTCTCGAACCCAGATGGCTTTAGGCGAGGTCGGGCAGAACTCCTCACAAACGATGCAAGGAATATCCATCGCCCAAGGCAGGCACCGGCCTCGATCATAAAAGGCGGTGCCAATCTTGACCGGTTTGCCCTCGCGAGCCGGAAAACCTTTGGATCCTTCTCCGCCCGGACCAATCTTGCCGGCTCTCTCCGCTTCAGTCAGCTCCCAGATGGCCCCGGTAGGACAAACTTGACTACACAGGGTACAAGTCGACTCGCAGTACCCGACCCGCATGATGAGCATCGGAGACCAGAGCCCCTCGAGCCCGGCTTCGAACAACGTGGGGTGGATGGCATTGTTAGGACAAACTTTCATGCACTCACCACAGCGAATGCAACGCGCTAAAAACTCCGTTTCCTCCACCGACCCAGGGGGGCGGATGAGCTGGGGATCGTAGTTTTTCGCCAATCCGGTTGTAGAGCGCATGAGCGGCAGCAAGGCCACGCCCGCTGCAGCACTTCCAATCACCCTTCTCCGCCGTAAGTCCGGCTGGAGCTTGACCGAGTCGAGTCCGGGGAAGAACTTGAATCGGATCACATCATTGGGGCATTCGGTCTCACAGTTGAAGCACAAGTGACACTCAGCTTGTCGCCAGGAAACACCTCCCTGAGGCTCGCAGGCGCCCTGGCAATGCAGCAGGCACTTGTTGCAGTCGTCACAAGCGGCGTGATTTTTCGCCATTCCGTAAATGGAGAATCGCGACAGGATTCCCATCAAAGCCCCGAGCGGACATATTCCCCGGCACCAGAAGCGAGTGATGAACCGATTGAGTAGCATCACCCCGACAAAGACGAGCCCGATGAGAAAGCCCCAGTGATAGTAGCGGGGCTCATAAGTCAAAATGTTGGTGGAGAAGATCCGATAGCCTGCATCGGCGGTCGATTGCAAAGCGGAGACGTTCGTCGAGTACAGAAAATCGAGGCCGGACCTCAGCATGATATTCAGAGTCGGCAAGACGGATATCGTCAAAGACCGCACCAGAAAAGGAATGGGATCGATGATTCCGGTCTGCAAGGAAGTGAAAACCGACATCACGATGACCGCCACCAGCAGGTAATACTTGGTCGACATCCACTTCTTGTAGCGGTTAGCCAGCACTCTTTTTTTCCCGCGGCGTTCCGGTTTGTAGCTGGAGAAGAAATGACTGAGTGTGCCCAAAGGGCAAATCCATCCGCAGAAAAAGCGGCCGAGCACCAGCGTACCGGCAATGATGACCAGCGCCCAGATGACGTTCTTGTAGAGGCTATGGGTGGAAATGGCGGTGGAGAAAGCAACCAGCGGATCCATCTCCAAAAAGATGCTGACCGGGTAATCCAGACGAATGTCGGCTGCACTTCCGGCATCGAATGTTCCGCCAAAGTCGGTCCGAAATAGCAAAAAAATGAACAGCCCAAAGAACAGGGCCTGGGAGATCCTGCGGAGGGATCGAATTCTTCGCTTGCCTTTAAACGCTTCTCCCAGTTTCATGCCACGTCTATCGTTTCTACTTTCAACTCCGCGAAGTTGGCGTTGCCCACCCCGCGCTGGTGCGCCATCTCGATGTAGGGGACCTGATTCGGTTCGAGACCGAAAAACGTTGCCCCATAGGCATCGATGGCGACCGGGTCGGTTCCAGCAATGACCGTCTTATGAAGCTCGACGTCCTCGAGGTTTCCTCCCTGAGGTCCGTTGGTCATCAAAATCCGGTAAGCGTCGAGAACCGTCAATGTGGGTCTCAAGAAAGAGGAAAGGTCGGCAATGCAAACATCGATGTTCTGGTGTAGCTGGTTGCGTCGCCCGCCCAGCATGCCGTACCAGTTCTTCATGGCCATGGTGACGCGTGCCAGGTTGTGGTGCTTCAGAATCGGGAGGTTGATGATCTTGTCCGCCTCGATGATGGGAGTAAACACAGGCCATACCGACAGAGCTTCACCACCTATCCGGATATCTCGAAACTTGCGTGACTCGGGGAGAATCACGGTAGCACCAACCGACTCGGCCGCTTTGGAGATACCGCTCCGGCGAAAGCAGCGCCTTGCTTCGTTACAGGAAACATCGGTCACAACGACACGGCTTGCTCCCGCATCGAGAACGAGCTCGGCAACGGTTTGCACGACTTCCGGATTGGTGTTGGCGGCCTGCTGCGGAACCCGGTCCCAGCCGATGTTGGGCTTCAACACCACCACGTCCCCCCTGGAGATGAAGGTTTCCATTCCACCCAGGGAACGTATTGCCGCCTTGGTGATTTCGGCAGGAGAACCGCCCGAGGCAATCACCAGGTCGGGGATTCGATCATCGACCTCCACCTCGTAGCTGCGCACTCCGGCCGCGGAGACTCGTCGTTGAGGGTGCTGGCTTCGAGAGCTCAACCAGAAACCCGCTCCGCCGGCGGTCAGTATGGCAGCGCCCGTCTTGGCCGTTCTTTTTATAAATTCACGGCGACTCGAGTTGGCTTCGACCATTGCTCTTGATGAACCTCGACGTCGTTAGTTAAACGCGATCCGGAATGAATTGCAACCGATGCTTTAAAGCTGCTCGAACGAGTCCAGCTCTTTTAAACCGAAACCGGTCAGCGGAACCAGAACACTCCCGGCCACTACTCCCCCGGCCTTTCTCCAAACATGAAACCCCGCCAAGGCTGCAGCCGAAGTCGGCTCGACGAGGTAGCCACGCCGTGCGAGGGTTCGCTGGGAGTCTCGGATTTGATCGTTATCGACAACGACCACGGTACCGCCGGTATCCCGAATGGCTTGGGCTACCTGTGCCAGCCTCGCTGGAGCTCCAATGGCAATTCCTTTAGCAATCGTTTGGTCAGGAGCGGACTCAGATCGGATTCCGGTGATTTCCGTGTAGATCGGGGAATGGGAGACGGCCTGAACTCCAATCAGTCTAGGCACCACCTCAATCCAACCCAGTTCCTTCATTTCTTTGAAGCCTTTATAGGTCCCGATCAACAGCGAACCGTTTCCAATGGGGTAAAAAATGGCATCGGGAAGCGGGCTCATTTGCTCGAAGACTTCGTAAGCAAATGTCTTGGTGCCTTGAAGAAAAAAAGGCTGCCAGTTATGAGATGCGTAAAAACATTGCTCAGACCGGCCGAGCGCTTCGGCGGCGACTCGATCGCGGCTTCCCGGAATACGCTCCACCACCGCCCCATAACTCGCTATTTGAACCGCCTTGGCCCGGGGAACGTTCTCCGGCACCAGCACCCGGCAGCGAATTCCCGCCGCCGCTGCATAAGCAGCCAGGGCGCATCCCGCATTGCCGGAGCTATCTTCCAGTATCTCTTCAACTCCCATTTCCTTCAGACGGCTCATTAGAACCGACGCTCCCCGATCTTTGAACGAGCCGGTCGGCGCGAGATACTCGAGCTTGAGAACCACACTGTCGCGCTCGAACGTTTCCTCTAAGACCGGTGTCAGACCCTCCCCGAGGCTCACGATGGCTTTCACGCTTTCAAGAGGTATCGCCTTTCGATACCTCCACTGTGAGCTCGTCGGCTGCAGGTCATCACGGGATAGTTGGGGCTGGAATCGCACATCCAGAGGACCGCCGCAAACACATCGAAAACTCCGTCGGTCGCGGTCGGTCTTCCCGCCACAAACGATGCAGACTAGATCCCAAGAGCTCATCACAACCGGGATCATGGGATAAGGCCGCGGGAAGTTCAAGTTTGTTGGTATGATAGGACTTGTTCGACGGTCGATAAGGAAGAGAGGATCTCGATGAGAAGAGTCGTTTTACTCGGTTATGTCGTCGCAGCTCTCCTGGTTGTCGGAGCGGGAACGGCCAATGCAAGTGCTGAAGCTTCAATTTATCTCGGCCGCACTTCCGCCACCGGTTTGGTCCTCGAGAACATGAGCACTTTCGGCGGCACTATAGGCGCTTTCAGCAAGATCGTTGGAATCGAGTTTGGTCTCGAATACTCCCCGACTGCGAGCTTCGACATCGGCCCCATCGACGCAGGTGCTTCCATTTTAAACGTCATGGGGAATCTGGTGTTCCAGATACCGGCAGGGCCTGTCCTGCCTTACGGCACGGTCGGCTACGGAGCCATCATTGCCAACACCAATGTCAGCGACTGGCCGTTCGACTTCCTCGGCGGCACCGTCGGCGCCTTCAATTTCGGTTTCGGAGCAAAGATCTTCTTCAGTCAAAGCATCGGATTGCGGGTGGACTACCGCCGCTTTGCCTTACAAACCGGAGACGGTGACTCCGAGCTACGCATTCCTTTAACCGGCATCACCATCGATACCAACCCCGACTTGAACCGATTTGTGATAGGCGCGGCTTTCCGCTGGTGACATGCCTTTTGAGTCAAATCGCCTAGATCTGGGGCAGCATCCCCACTCGTGAAGATTCCCAAACCTCCCAGACTTGTTGCTTGATCCTGTTAAGCCTATTCATACCAATGGGATGAAGCCACGCGCGATGCCGCGATGCAGTATAGTTCCTATGGCACGTTCCTTGTACAACAAATCGCTCGGTGTTGTATAGATCTGGAGGAGCTCATCGAAGACTGAAGCGGACTAGCCCTCCCCATAATACGACCACGCAAAGGACATTGGGGATGAGCACGGCTATTTTCAGCCTGACTCGCGCAACAAACCTGCCTCGATTCTTATCCAGTACGAAGAGCCAAAGGTTCGACCTTGGCTCCGCTTTCCCGTAATGAGGTGAATAGATATGGCGATACAGAGGGAGCAAAGCGCACCAAAAGAGGATGTATGGATACCCACCTCCTGCGGCCAGTGCTATTGCCAATGCGGCGTCCGGGCCCACAAGGTGGACGGAGTGGTCGTACGGGTCGAAGGAAATCCCAAAGCACCCGCCGGACAGGGCAGAATCTGTCCTAAGGGGGCCGCCTCTCCGATGCTTCTTTACGACCCTTCTCGGGTGAATTATCCGCTCAAAAGAGGCAACCCTAAAAAAGGAATCAACGAGGACCCTCAGTGGCAGCGTATTAGCTGGGAAGAGGCCCTGGATACCATCATCGAGAAGCTGAAGGACACCTACGCCAGGGATCCGAGGGCTTGTTACTTCCAGGCGACCACGACACAAACCTCCGAGATCCGCTTCGCCGTCCCTGCTTTCATGAAAGCTTTCGGCTTCCAGAACTACTGGGTCTCGGGAGGCGGACTGCACTGCGGCAACGGGGCTCACTTCATGAACGGCATCATGCACGCCGCTTGGTCCATCGTGCCCGACTTTCAGCACTGCAACTACATTCTCCAGTTCGGCTGCTCGAAGGGCCATGGAGCCGGCCACGTGGCAGTCCAAAATGCCTTCCAGGCGGCGGAAGCACGGGCTCGCGGGTGTCGCACGGTGGTCTTTGATCCCTTCATGAGCGCTCAGGCATCCAAAGGTCACGAGTGGGTTCCGATCCGAGTAGGCACCGACGGCGAAGCAGCCCTGGCCATGATCAACGTGATCCTGAACGAGCTCGGCATGTACGACGCCGACTACATCAAGCACAAGACGAACGGCCCCTACCTCATCCAGGAGGACGGCTTCTACAAACGGGATCCTGAAACCAACAAGCCTTTGATTTGGGACCGGGTCGAGAACAAGGCGAAAGTCTTCAATGACCCTTCGATCCGCGATTTCGAGATCCTGGAGCCGGTCCAGGTGGATGGAGAGACTTGCACTCCTTCTTTCCGGCTTCTCAAAGACCACGTGAAGTCCTACACCCCGGAGAAGGCTGAGGGAGTTACCGGTGTGCCGGCATCGTCTCTTCGCCGGATCGCGCAAGAGTTTGCCGAGCAGGCTCGCATCGGCAGCAAGATTGTCATCGACGGTAAGGAGCTCCCCTACCGGCCGGTGGCGGCGATCTTCTTCCGCGGCGCTCAGGGACATGTGAACTCTGGCTGGACCTGCCTTTCCATTGACCTCCTCAATCACATCGTTGGCGCCGCCGACACGGTAGGAAGCTCCCTGGGTCTCGGTCCCCCGGTCTGCAAGGGATATCCGGACACCGGCAAACCCGAAACCACCATGTACGCCGACGACGACGGCCTCATGGTGTGCAAGGGCTGGGTCTACGATCACAAAGCTTACCCTTTGAGAGAGCCCAAAGCCCCCACCCGCTTGGATCTCCAGGAAATGTTCCCGACTTCGGTTTACAATTGCTTCACCATCTTGGATCCGAACAACGAGAAGATCTGGGAGCAGTTCAAGATCCCCTACCGTCCGGAGATCATGATCAACTTCGGCACCAACTCGGTCATGACGAACTCCAATGCAAAGGACATCACCGAGAACTTCCTGAAGAAGTTCAAGTTCATTTTCTCCTTTGACATTTACCTCACCGAGTTCACCGACGCGGTGGCGGATATCGTCCTGCCCGACACCTGCTACCTCGAGCGATACACCCCGGCGGTCACCTTCCCATCCATCTTCAGCCACCCGCAGGGACTCGGGAAGTGGGGTTGGCAGATCCGGCAGCCGGTCGTTGAGCCCATGTATGAGCGCCGGGACTTCAGCGAGGTCATGTTGGAACTGGCCAAACGGCTGGGTCTGGCAGACAAGTACTACGAAGCCATCAACGACACCGTGCCCGTCCGTTATGGAGGGCCGCTCAGTGAGGAGAACAAGCTCAAGCCCGGTGGGGACTACGACTGGCAAGAAATCTGTGATCGCTTGATCCGAGACCGCTTCGGACCCGACAAGGGGCTCGAGTACCTCAAGAAAGACGGCGTCATCACCTGGGACAAGAAAGTGGAGGAAATCTACTGGAAGTGGTTCCTGGATGTTCGGGTTCCCATTTACTTCGAGTTCTTCTCGGTGGGGGGACAAAAAGCCAAGAAGATTGCCGAACAGTTCGGTGCCGGCGACATACTCGATTGGTCGCGACTCAAAGCCCTACCCGACTACTATCCCTGCCCGACCCATAAGTATGACGGCACCGAGTACGACATGTACGTCTTCTACTGGCGAGCGGTAATGCATACAAACTCAATGACGATGCAGAATCCCTGGCTCGACGAGCTCGCCGAGAACGATCCTTACGTTTACAAGATTCAAATCCACGAAGAAACCGCTAAAGAGAAAGGATTCAAAGACCTGGACTGGATCTGGATCGAGAATCCCGAAGGGCATCGGGTCAAGGGGCAAATCAAAATGACCCAAGGGATCGAGCCTCACCACTTGGCCATTGCCGCCTGCGCCGGTCACTGGACTCCCCATCAACCCATCGCCAAAGGGAAAGGAGTCTTTTACAATGATCTGGTCGAAGCCGATATTGCCCACACCGATCCATTGACACTTACTCAAGACATCTGCCTCAAGGCCAAAATCTACAAAGTGTGAAGGGGAGAAAAGCCATGCCAAAATGGGGTTTTGTCATCGATCTGAAACGTTGTTTTGGCTGTTATGCCTGCGAGATGAATTGTAAGGCAGAGCGGCTGACTCCTCCCGGAGTCGCTTGGGCCCGGGTTCTCAAAGGAGAGCGCGGAAAATACCCGACCGCCATCCGCCAAGCCCTCCCCCTCCTTTGCCTGCACTGCGAGGACCCGGAGCCCGCAAAGGC
>PVMS01014369.1_pt1 | contig 10077 bp, 8 predicted proteins | sample 1853461 | NCBI WGS metagenome assembly PVMS01 (sample SAMN08582032, study PRJNA380276) | Marine sediment metagenome, whole genome shotgun sequencing project. | isolation source: ocean sediment barecode stripped | collected 2017
ACAACCGAATTGATGCCGGAAATGCTCAGGCGGATGCTGTCCAGTGGCTCGTTGCCTCTAAACGCAAACTGTAATGCGAGCGAGTCGGCCATCAGGTTGACGACCTCTTCAGGTTCGCCGCTCCAGTCCTGTCGCTCATCATTCAGATACCAGGTCCAGCGATGGGCCTGGCCCATACCTTGCGGCTCGTCCGCTCGAATGCGCCCTACGAGGACGGACGTTGCGCCATAACGCAGTGATGCATCAAGTACAACGTCGTCAAATCCTCCCCAGATGTCGCTAAAACTGATGCTCCGCAGATCCTCCGTATCGAGTAACGGGAATACCACCGGCACGCCGCGAAGTTCCGCAATTTCACTCACTCTTTCGCGTAGCAAGCGGTTTCGATCAATGGATCGCGACGCGCCAGGAAGTCGTAGCCCATCGTCAGCTGCAACGATTTCACGTTCACCCTGACCCCAGTCGACGGCAAGCCACATGAGAGTCATTGGGCGGTCACTGCCCCACACCATCGCGCCAGCTTGCCGCAGGACTTTCTCGATTGCGGACCCGTCCAGTGACACGATGACCGAATTGTCCGGTCCGCTGCGATACTGCGATACATAACGGGCAGGATTTGGGAAAAGTTCGGCAAGCTCCGGCGATTCGGCGGCAGCAGTTGTCCCGGTGATCCGGATCAGTACCTGGTTAAGGGCTGTCCGGTAGGCGTTCTTGCGATCCGGGTCTTGTGCATCGAATGGCACTTCGACGGAGTAGAGCGAAGTCATTTCCAACGCGTCAGCTATGGGCGCCAGAGAAAATGTCAGCAAAACCGAGACAGCAGCTACGCCCACGGCGCGGCAGGCCCGGTGCAGAAATCCAGGTTCGTACTTTTTTGGAGAAAATTCAATTTGCATGCAATCGTATCGCCTTTGGAACGGTGAAATTTTGGTTTCCCGATATCATCGGAACCTCTATTATATCGCCCTCACAGAAATTGCCACTTATTGTTTGCGAATTGGTCTCCGGTCGAACTGTGGTTTGCCAGAGAACACTCAGCAGCACATCAACCAGGCCAGCATGACAAGCAAACCGCTCACTTATAAGGACGCCGGCGTCGACATTGAAGCCGGTAACACGTTGATCGAACGGATAAAGCCGCTCGTCGCCAAAACCCGGCGGCCTGAGGTACTGGCCGGTCTTGGCGGTTTTGGCGGTCTTTTCGCTCTGTCGCCGGGAAAATATGCCGAGCCGGTACTGGTTTCCGGCACCGATGGCGTCGGCACCAAGCTCAAACTTGCGCAGCTTGTTGACCGCCACGACACCATCGGCATCGACCTGGTCGCCATGTGTGTCAACGACGTCCTGGTTCAAGGGGCGGAACCGCTGTTTTTTCTCGACTATTTTGCCTGTGGACAGCTTGATGTTGAGGTAGCCACCGCGGTGGTCGGCGGCATCGCAGACGGTTGCGCGCAGGCCGGTGCTGCCCTGATTGGCGGGGAAACAGCGGAAATGCCGGATATGTATGCCGCGGGCGAATATGACCTGGCAGGATTTTGTGTCGGCGTCGTGGAACGCAGCAATCTCATCGACGGCAGCACGATAGGCCCGGGCGATACGATAATCGGGCTGGCATCCAGTGGCCCACACTCGAATGGCTACTCGCTAATTCGCAAAGTGCTGGAAATTGCCGGCAGCGATGACATTGATGGCACGCCAGTACTGGAGCTGCTGATGGCGCCGACCAGGATATACGTCAAGTCGATAATGAAGCTGCTCGAAACTGTTGCGGTTAAAGGACTGGCGCACATCACCGGCGGCGGCATCAGTGAAAATGTACCCCGCGTGCTGCACGGCGATCTGCATGCGGAAATCGACAGCAACAGCTGGCAACAGGGGCCCGTATTTGACTGGCTGGCCGGGACCGGCAACATCGCCATTGACGAAATGCGGCGCACTTTCAATTGCGGTGTCGGCATGGCCATAGTCCTCAATGCCGCTGATGCGGATAGCGCGATTGCAATACTCGCCGAATGCGGCGAAACGGCATGGCGACTGGGCACGGTCAAAGCCGGCGCCGGCGAGGTTCAATTCGTTTGAGCGAGGCGTCCGCAGACCTTTCTGCAGCAGTTCTGATATCCGGCGGTGGCAGCAATCTGCAGGCATTCATCGATGCAACCGCGAGTGGCGAACTACCACTGAATCTTTGTGTTGTCCTTAGCAATAAGCCAACTGCCGCTGGCCTGGTTCGCGCACGCAAGGCGGGGATCAGTGTCGAATGCGTTGCGCACCAGGATTATCCGCAAAGAGCGCTGTTCGATGCGGCCCTGGTAGAAACGCTTGATAAATACCAGCCAGACCTTATCATCCTGGCCGGCTTCATGCGCATTTTGACGACAACCTTCGTCGACCACTTTGCCGGTCGCATCCTGAATATTCACCCGTCTTTATTGCCGAAATATCCAGGTCTGGACACGCATCAGCGCGCAATTGACGCCGGCGACCAGTGGCACGGCTGCACCGTTCATTTTGTCACTGCAGAACTGGACAGCGGCGCAGCGATTATCCAGGGTCGCGTGCCGGTGCTGGCCGGCGATACGGCTGATGAATTGGCGGCGCGTGTGCTGGTGGTTGAGCACAAGATATATCCGCAGGCAACGGCGATGATTGCGGCGGGTCGGCTGGAATATCGGGATGGATGTGCTTGGCTCGATGGTGAGCGGCTGGAAGAACCGGTGCAAATTCAAACGGATGTGCTCTAGAAAACCGCAGCCAATTCAACTTACTTGAGAAATCCGACCACTGTAGAAACGACCCGTAGGAGCCCGCCGTACGATAGATGCACTCTCTCAATTCCGGAGAATTTCGATCTATCGGCACGGGCGACAAACATTTACAGGCATGTTTTCAACATGCCTGTAAATGTTTGCAAAACTCAACCAAATACACCCGCTCAAAATAACCGCTTCTCGAGCCAGGCACACACCTGACCAACGCGGATTCATCTTGCGTGCCATAGCCAGGTGTGTCGAACTCGCCCGCTGGGCGGGCTCCTAACAGTGCTAATGGAAAATTCGCCAAACCCTAAGCCTTCGGCAATGTAACCCCTTGCTGCCCCTGGTACTTCCCACCCCGGTCTTTGTAAGAAATCTCACACTCTTCATCCGATTCCAGGAACAACATCTGCGCGACACCCTCGTTCGCGTAAATTTTCGCCGGTAACGGTGTCGTATTGGAAAATTCCAGCGTCACGTGTCCTTCCCACTCCGGTTCGAGCGGCGTCACGTTCACGATGATGCCGCAACGCGCATACGTGGATTTGCCCAGGCAAATGGTCAGCACCTTGCGGGGGATGCGAAAATACTCAATGGTTCGCGCCAGCACGAACGAGTTCGGCGGGATAACACAGATGTCGGTTTGTTTATCGACGAAGCTCGAGGCATCAAAAGATTTCGGATCGACAAATGCCGATTCAATGTTGGTAAATACCTTGAATTCATCCGCGCAACGAACATCGTAGCCGTAACTGGATGTCCCGTACGAAACGATGCGCTCCCCGTCCCGTTCCCGGACCTGCCCGGGTTCATAAGGCTCGATCATGCCGTGTTTCGTGGCCATTTCACGAATCCAGCGATCCGACTTGATGCTCATATTGGGCCCAGCCCGAGTATTTCATGAGTGGGTAGTACGGTCGCTTGCTGTGCCGCGTGCAACGCCCCGACATACAGCGATGAATACTGAACCACTTGAATCATCTACAATTTTCCTATTTGGTAGCCGGCAATCATGAATTATTCGGGCTAAGTGTTTTCGACGACGATCTTCGGAAACTTCTTGCTGTAATCCTTACCCTGCAACGCCAGCCGGGCCGCCATGCGGCGCGCTGTGGCCCGGTACGCATCTGCTGGCCCTGCATCGGGTTCCGCAATGATGCTTGGTGTACCGCTGTCTGTTTGCTCGCGAATTCTGCGATCGAGTGGCAATTGGCCAAGCAGCTCGACCTCGTACTCGGCTGCCATTTTCTCGCCGCCGCCGCTGCCAAACAGCGGGTCTTCATGGCCACAATTGGTGCAGATGTGAGTACTCATATTTTCGATGATGCCCAGTACCGGGACTGACACCTTGCGAAACATCTGCAGCCCTTTCCTGGCATCCAGCAATGCAATGTCCTGTGGTGTCGTTACTATGACTGCCCCACTGACTGGCACCTGCTGGGACAGCGTCAATTGAATATCTCCGGTCCCCGGCGGCATATCGACAATCAGGTAATCAAGATCTTTCCAGAGTGTCTGCTGCAGCATCTGGTTGAGCGCCTGGGTGACCATCGGGCCGCGCCAGATCATGGGTTGATCTGCATCTACCAGGAATCCGATCGACATGACCTGGAGGCCATGGGCTTCCAGCGGATTCATGGATTCCCCATCGTCACTGGTGGGTTTTTCTCCGGCGATCCCCAGCATCAACGGGATACTGGGTCCGTAAATATCGGCATCCAGGACACCAACCTGGGCCCCGTCCGCGGCCAGTGCCAAAGCCAGGTTTACCGCCGTCGTGGACTTGCCTACACCACCCTTGCCTGAGGCAATGGCGACAACATTCTTAACATTTTCAAGGGGTTGCAAGTTTCTCTGCACCCCATGGGCGGTGATGTTGGTGCGAATATTCAGCTCGATTTCGGCCACCTGGAACTTCTCGGTGAGGAATTTGCCGATTTCAGCGCGCAATTCGTCATGAATGCCACTGGCCGCCAGGCTCAGCTCGATCACCACCACGGCTTTCCCGTCCTTGATTTCCGCGCTGGCAACCCGCCCGATCTCGCCGATTGTATGCCCGAGGCCGGGTACCGCAACGGATTTGAGGGCCTTTCTCAATTCAGAATCTGCAGACAATGTCACACTCCATAAGGTTGTATTAGGTAAAATTCGTTTGATAGCGCCTGCGAAGGCGTTTGGGGGCGATATTGTAACCACACTTGATTGGATTGCATGCACAGTATTGAGAAATTTTCGGGCCGCAGATGTTCTGTGGTGCGCCTTCCGCCCTTCGGGCGATGTGGCATAATGCCGCCTCGAACGCAGATGACAACGGTTGCGGGCCAGGCCCGCAGGGCGCAATCTATTTATCAATTCGCCTGGGCAAGAGCGATTTCAACATTCATGGCGCTGGATCTAAAGGAACAGACTTGTTCGTCTGCAGGGATGCTGATATCCCGCGCTAATGGCGTACGCTCGCCAGTCGATCCTGACGCCACTCCTCGCAAGTCGGGTTGCCAATAGTGGCGATTCTCGGTGGCTTTCGCGCAGACCAACTGATCAGCCAGCTTGTCGGCGAAGCAGACGCTAATTCTCCTGGCGCACACAAACTCGTTGAACGCCTGAAGAAGATCGGTCCGAAGGTCATTCCCAGGGTCATCGATGCACTCGCGATGAGTGACAAAAGCCATACGATAGTATTCGTCGATATTCTCGCAAGCTACGTCAGCGACAAAACGCTGAAGTTTTACAAAGACGGACTTTCCGACGGCGGTGAGCGGGTGGTCAAAGCCACGGCCTGGGCACTTTCCAGTAGTAATAATTTCAATGTCAACGCCCTGCTCGACTTCTTCGACGACAAGGAAGTATCCAAACCCGCATTGCTCGGAGTGTTGAAAGTTCACAAGGCCGACCTGAGCGTGCATGACCTGTTAAGGCGTGCCTATGAACTTGAACCCAAGGAAAAAGCGGCGTTGTTCGCCATTATTGACAGCGTCGTAACGGCGGATATGGTGCCAGACCTGATTGCGCGAATGGGCGGCAAGGATCCGATCGTCAAGATACATTTGATCAATCTGCTGTCGAAATTCGACAAACCAGGAATCAACCAGGCTTTGGAAATGCAACTTAAGGACACCAGCAGAATGGTGCGCAGCGCTGCTCTGGACGCACTCGGCGAGCGCAACGGCAACATTAATATTGAAAAGATTACCAGCTTGTTGCTGGATCCCGATCTCGAAGTGCAAAACAAAGCCGTTGATGTAATCGTCAAAATCAATCACCCGGAGACTGTCAAATACCTTGTTGCAGCTCTGAAGGATGAATCTGAATACACCAGGCGATCTGCAGTCGAGGTGCTCAATGAAATTGGCGATCCTAATTCAGTCAAAGACCTGCTATCGGCGATTAAGGATGACGACTGGTGGGTGCGTGCCCGCGCCGGCGACGCGCTGGCTGAAATCGGCGGGCCGAAGGTAGTTAACTCAGTACTCGAGCTCATCAAAGACAAGGATGAAGACATTCGTCGCACGGCGATTGAAATATTGAATGCCACGAAGGATGAAAAGGCAGTCGATACATTAATCAAAGCGACCGACGACAGCGATTGGTGGGTAAGAGAGCGGGCAGTTGATGCACTGGCGCAGATCGGCAGCGACAAAGCCGTGCCTAAACTGACTTCAATGCTGGGCAAGAATGCACAAACGGACGCAGTCGTAATTCGTGCGCTGGGCAAGATCGGCAACGCTGACGTCATCTCGCAAATCGTTCCAATGCTCAATCGCCCCGAACGTGAAATTCAGGTTGAGGCGATTAAGGCGCTTTCTCATCTTGCTGACGACAAACGTGCAGAAACTGTTCGTAACGTGCTCCTGAAAATCAAGCAGTCTGATGACCGAACAATCATTAACAGTGCCGATATTGCAATAAAGGAAATCGACGCCAAATTTTCTGCAAGCGTTATTGAAGAGAATATCCGCGCAGAAAAAATGTCGGAGCACACGAAAACACTGTTACTGGACAACCAGGATATCGAAAAACTTATCGAAGCACAGACTGCAGTCGTCGATCCAACCGATACCAGTGCCGCAGTCGATCCTGCACAAAAGGTCATGCTCGATATTTCGAAACTGGAACCCGGCGCCGTCATCGAAGGACGTTACAAATATATTGAAAAGATCGGCAAAGGCGCGTTCGGCACCGTACTCCTGATGCAGGACCAGGTCGTTGACGAACGACTTATTCTCAAGTTCTTGAATCCCAATGTTTCCTCCGACGAGGAAATGATGAAACGCTTCGTGCACGAGCTGCGCTACTCACGAATGATTACGCATAAGAACGTCATTCGAATTTACGATTTCCTGCATCTGCAGGGCGCGTATGCGATCTCAATGGAATATTTCCCCTCGCATACGCTGAGCGGAGAAATCCCAGGCCAGAAACCGATGAGTTTCAAAAAGGCGCTGGGCTTCTCGCTGGACATGGCTACCGGCATGGCAGTTGCGCATCAGGCAGGCGTCATTCATCGGGATCTTAAACCTGCCAATATTTTGGTAAATGAAGAAGGTCTGCTCAAGATTGTGGATTTCGGTGTTGCGGCGGCGGCTAGTAGTGGCGATACGCAACTAACCAAGACCGGGTATGTTATTGGTTCACCCAAATACATGGCGCCGGAGCAAATCCTCGGCAAGAAAGTCGATGCAACTGCTGATGTATACAGCATAGGCGTCATCATGTACGAAATGATAACTGGAATTCCGCCCTACAGCCGCGGTGATCACATGTCGGTTATGTACCAGCATGTCCAGGGCAAGGCCAAACTATGCCAGGAAATTAACCCTGACATTCCGGATGCTTTTGCGGCCATCGTCGCCAAATCCATGTCCGTTGACAAAACCAAGCGCTACAAATCGATGGACGAGCTGATCGACGCACTGTCCGACGTACAACTTTAAAAAATGTGCGACAGCGCACTGGCGCACGCTTGAAAATCCGCCTAGGATACGCCTAACTCACTGATTTTTAGGCAAACCGAAACTATCCTTCATGCCACGCATTGACTCATTCCTGAAGCTGGGCCTTGCCCAGGGCTGTTCCGATGTGCATCTGGCGGTCGGTGTTCCACCGATGTTACGAATGAATGGCGATTTGCTGCCGATTAAATTCCGCGAATTGTCGGACACAGAACTCGAAAGCTATCTCACGGAAATACTCAGCGACACACAGAAAGAGACCTTTTATTCGGGCCGCGACCTCGACTTCTCCTACGTTGCAGAAGATGGCGGGCGTTTTCGTGTCAACCTTTTCCGCAAAGATACCGGCATGGGTGCAGTATTTCGGTTTATCCCGAATGAAGTGCCCACACTTGAAAAACTGAGCGTGCCCAGCGTAATTCGCGATTTCTGTGACTTTCACCAGGGCATGGTATTGGTGACTGGCTCAACCGGCACCGGCAAGTCGACAACCCTGGCGGCGATGATCGACCAGCTGAACCAGACTCGCAGCCTGAATATTATTAGCCTGGAAGATCCGATCGAGTTTGTTCACCCAAGCAAGAGCAGCCAGATAATTCAGAGAGAACTCGGCACGCACCTGGCGAGCTTCGCAGATGGCGTACGCTCGGCGATGCGTGAAGATCCGGATGTCATCCTGGTCGGCGAGCTGCGTGATGCTGAGACCATATCCATGGCAATGACTGCTGCCGAAACTGGTCACCTGGTACTGGGAACACTGCATACAACAGGTGCGGTGAAAACCATTGATCGAATCATCGACGCATTGCCAGGCGAACTGCGCGAACAGACCAAGAGTTTCCTTGCGCAAAGCCTGAAAGCCGTGGTTACGCAAGTACTGGTGAAGACACCTGATGGCCGCGGTCGTAAAGCTGTTTTCGAAATCCTCGTTAACAGCCGCGCAATTTCAAAACTTATAACAAACGATCAGTCGCACCAGATTCCCGCGCAACTGCAAACCGGCAAAGATGTAGGCATGCAGTTGATGGATCAGGCATTGCTCGAGGCGATTGAAGCGAACGATGTCGACCCCGACGACGCGTTCCGTTATGCGCTGGACAAGAAGCGCTTCCAGCGATTTGTCACTGATTCAGCAATCTTGCCCACGCTCGACTCGGACGATCAGGGTTAGGTGCTTTGAACAAGATCGATCAATTTCTCAAAGATGCGCTGAGCAAGAGCAGCTCTGACCTGCATTTTATTTCCGGCGATCCACCGCGTGTTCGTATTTATGGTGTACTGACTATTCTCAGTCCGGAAAAACTGACGACCGATTTCGTAAAAGAAGCCATGTACGAAATCATGACGGGCGCTATGCAGCGGGATTTTGAAACTCATGACGCCGTAGATTTTGCCTATGAAATTCCGGACGTGTCACGATTCAGGGTTAATGTCATGCGCCATCTCAACGGTGTTGGTGCAGTTTTTCGCGCCATTCCATCGAAAGCATTATCGCTCGAAGAATTGAATATGCCGGAGGTGGTACACAACCTGTGCAAACAGACGCAGGGCATGATCCTCGTCACAGGCAAGACCGGCTCAGGCAAATCCACGACTCTGGCCGCAATGATCGATTCGATAAACAAACGTCTCAAGGGCCATATCCTGACAATCGAGGATCCCATCGAGTTCGTGCATAAACGCAAGGGCTGCCTGATCAGCCAGCGAGAGGTGGGCCTGCATACCGGATCCTTCGCTGACGCGCTGCACTCGGCACTGCGCGAAGACCCGGACGTAATTCTGGTCGGCGAACTGCGGGACCTGGAAACAATCAGCATCGCTGTGACCGCAGCCGAAATGGGCATCCTGGTGATGGGAACGTTACATACGAATGGCGCCGCCCAGACCGTCGACCGAATCGTTAATTCATTTCCGGCGGACAAACAAGGTCACATACGAACGATGATCTCAACCTCGCTGCGTGGCGTTGTTTCGCAGCAGCTGTTGCCCACGAAAGGCAAACCCGGCCGCATTGCGGCGCTGGAAATTCTCGTCAACACCTCGGCCGTTGCCAACCTCATTCGCCAGGGCAAACTGGACCAGCTTGAGACGGCAATGCAAAGCGGCGGCGGCATAGGCATGCAGACCATGGATAATGCCCTGATGGACCTCGTGGAACGCAAGTTCGTTTCCGGCATTGACGCCTACCAGCAGGCCAACAACAAGAGCAAATTCCAGTCCGTCAAGAACGAAAAATAAGGCTGCAACATGGGTGACCTATGCGCACTCAAAAATTGTAGCCAACCCGCCTTATTCAGAGGCGATAAATTGTAGCAAACTCACGTAGGAGCCCGTCCCGACGGGCGACAAACATTTCAGGACATGTTGAAAACATG
>PVMS01015069.1_pt1 | contig 10077 bp, 8 predicted proteins | sample 1853461 | NCBI WGS metagenome assembly PVMS01 (sample SAMN08582032, study PRJNA380276) | Marine sediment metagenome, whole genome shotgun sequencing project. | isolation source: ocean sediment barecode stripped | collected 2017
AAACCGCAGGATGGCTTAGAACCCAGAATTCATCGCGCGTGTCCGCATCTCGCGCAGCGGTAAATTGTTTCATCCGAACAAAACTATTGAGGTAATCCACCTCACCCAGAAACAGTATTCGCGGTTGCATAAAATTAACTACAACACGGGATTGGGCAGCGAATAGTCGAACACTTATGCCACATTCCAGCTTATAACACCATAATTACGCATTCGTGATCGGTCAATGCCCGGTAGAACGCATCAATATGCTCCCGGCTTTGTGCATCCACATTGGCGGAAATCGCCAGATATTTGCCGCCGCTACTCGTCCGACTGCTCCAACCAAGCAAATGATGGGATTCAAGCTGCTCGGCAACAAACTGACGAATCACCTCCTCATCTTCGGAGTGATCTTTCACAAAAATCTTTACCTTGATCGAGCACGGGAAAACCAGACCCGGAGCATCTTCGGTTTTTTTGATGTCGTTCATTTAAAATTTAGTTTTCTTAAAATAACTTGATTTTAACCGCATCCAGCAACTGAACCCAGATCGGGCCAATTTCATATTCCTGAAGCGGGCGGATTTCTACCTGTCCTACCGCGCTGCCATTAAAACTGATATGTGCCCGACCGACTACATCGTTGGTTGACAGGGGCGCGACCAGCTTATCGGGTAAATCATAGGAGATTTGCAGTGCAGCGCGCTGACCTTTCGGGATCACCACTGATATGGGTTGAATGGAGCCTACCTCGGCCGAGGTTAGTTCACCTTTGTAAAGCGTCAAGACTTGTGCCGGATCCGATGGGCCAAAGACGGTAGCCGTTTCATACTGGGAAAAGCCATATTCAATGAGCGCACTCACACCCCGAACCCGATTTTTGGTGCTGTTTGAACCCATTACCGTCGCGATAAAACGAGTTCCATCACGTACTGCTGAGCCCGCAAGACAATATCCGGCGGCCTTGGTATGGCCCGTTTTAAGACCGTCGTAGCTATCATCGCGCCACAGCAAACTATTGCGGTTGGGCTGTGTTATATCGTTGTAGGTATACTCGCGAACCGCAAACAAGGCATACAGGTCCGGATAAGCGCGGATAATCGCCCTGGACAGCAATGCGGTATCATAAGCGGTTGTATAGTGATCTTCTTCTGGCAAACCGCTTGAATTAATGTATCGTGTATTGAGCATACCCAGTTGCGTTGCCGCATCATTCATCATATTAGCGAAACCGCTTTCACTGCCGCCAATTTGCTCTGCCAACGCGATTGCAGCATCGTTTCCGGACTGAATAATCAGGCCTTTGATAAGCTCGCTGATGGTAGCAGACGTGTCCACGTTTAAAAACATACGAGAGCCGGGGGCTTTCCAGGCTTTTTCAGAAATGTATACCTTATCCGTTGCATTTATCTTTCCACTATCCAGGGCTTCGAAGGTGAGATACGCCGTCATCAGCTTAGTCAAACTGGCGGGGTCTACCTTATCGTGCTCGTTATTTGCTGCCAGCAACCAACCGGTTTCATTTTCCATTAAAACCCAGGATTTTGCTTCAGGCTGCGGCGGAACACTGTTCGAACTGAGAAAAGACGGGATAGTAGTCTGAGCTTCTGCAAGCAGAGCAAAAAACCCGTAAACGCCTATCAGAAGGGTTTTTATACAACGCTTATATAATATATTTTTCATAGTAAGATTATTGTAAACCCTGTTCGAATACAGGCTGAATAAAACCTTGAATCGGATGTTATTACGCGCAAACCTGCCTTCGAAACGTTACACCGTAGATATAGATTGCTTCAGCGGCCAATGGCCTGCGCCAGCTCGACGATCGCCATTGCATACTTATTACTGGGATTGTAACGCGTCAAAGCGTAAAAGTTTTCGTAGCCTATAAAGTAGCGCAACCCATTGCTGTCCTTTAACTTATTCAGGCTCACCCTGGTATTATCAGATTCCTTCAGGGAAATGCCATTCTGGCGCATAGTCGACACACTGAGTTCAGGTTTAGCCTTTTTAGCAACTAGCTTTTTAGCCTCCTGATTAATCGGTTCATCCCACCATAGCGCGGTGGGTGCATCCCGTTTCCAGCCATGCACCACCAGATAGTTCGCCACACTGCCTGCTGCGTCTTCTACTTCATGCACCAGATCACGTTTCCCATTATCATTAAAATCTACCGCATACGCGACGTAGGAGGTGGGCATAAACTGAGGGATACCCACCGCGCCAGCATAAGAGCCTTCCATGTCCGATGCCACCAGGTTTTCAGTTTTGAGTAAGGTTAAGAACGTTTCCAGTTCTTTGCCAAAGAATTTCTCTCTACGTGGATAAGCCGCGGTAAGGGTGGCCAGCGATCTGAGCACACTGCGCGAGCCCATGCGTGTGCCGTAAAACGTTTCCACCCCGATCAGCGCAGTCACAATTTCCGGAGGCACGCCATACTGCTCATAAACCGCGTCCAACAATTCCCGGTTGGTTTGCATGAACGCCTTTCCGGCTGAAATACGATCTTGTTTCAAAAATATATTTCTATATTCAAACCACGGCTTAGCCTCGGCCTGTCGCGCAAATAACTTCAACACGCCCTTATCAATTTCAATCGGGCCCAGCAATGCTTCCAGCTCGTCGCGGGTATAGGTACCGTCATTGATTAGCCGATCGCTAAGCATGCGCATGGTTGGGGATGCATTGAGCTCAATGGCCCTGCCAGGCGCGCTGAACATTGTCAGACTCAAAGTAAGGATGATGAATAATGGTTTCATTGTTGTATTTTTATGGTCAGGTTCTAGAAAGTTTGCGTCTTTCGCATTGCACGCTCATTAATATGCCAAATCCGATCATCAGAGTGACCATCGACGTACCACCGTAACTCACCAGAGGCAACGGCACACCGACCACGGGTAATATACCAGAGACCATACCGATGTTAACGAAAACGTAGAACATGAAAGTCATGATGACGCTGCCGGCCAGCAGGCGATCGTATGTTTCCTGAGCATAAAACGCGATCATGATGCCCCTGAAAACCAGAAACAGGTAAATACTTAGCAGCACTAAAAAACCCAACAAACCAAACTCTTCCCCGAATACGGAAAATATAAAATCAGTACTGCGTTCGGGAATGAAATCCAGTTGAGCCTGCGTACCGTTTAGCCAGCCTTTGCCTGTTTGCCCGCCTGACCCAATCGCAATCATTGATTGAATGGTATGGTAACCTGCCCCAAGCGGATCCTGCCAGGGATCAAACAGGGTGAGCACCCGCGTTCGCTGGTAATCCTGAAATACAAACTGCCAGACCAACGGGGTGGACACCGACAGAAGGACCAGCAAAGCCAGTATAAATTTCCAGGAAATACCGGCCAGAAAAATAACCACCAGCCCGGCAAACGCAACCAACAGCGCGGTGCCCAAATCAGGCTGCAACCCGATCAATGCGGCTGGTACGGCTATGATAATAAAGCACACGCCAACATACCAAAGAGGCAAGGGTAAAAACCGCCGTGTCGCTGCCCAGGCCACCATCATCGGCACCGCGAGCTTCATGATTTCAGACGGTTGAAAGCGCACTATACCAAGGTCGATCCAGCGTTGCGCACCTTTTCCAATAAACCCGACCGTCAGCACAATAAATAGCATCGCCAGGCCCACGCTGTAGATAATCGGTGAATAACGCGCCAACGTGGCAGGCGAGACCTGCGCCACCAGCAGCATCAGCGTCAAAGCACCACCGATACGTACCAGCTGGCGTGTAATCTGATCTGCATTCGCGCCACCTGCGCTGTATAAAATCAGTAAACTGGCTGCGCACAATACCAGCAACCCCAGGAATAAAGGCATGTCAAATCGAAATTTAAAGCGTCTATAAGACAGCATTGGCATCCATCGGTTTAACTTCTTCGGGTTCGCGTACATATAAACCCAGGCGCTCTACCAGATAATAATCGATCACTTCTTTGGCGATCGGCGCTGCCACCTTGCTGCCCCCTCCACCGTGTTCGACAATCACCGCGATTGCAATCCTGGGGTCCTCAAGCGGCGCAAAGGCAACAAATAACGCGTGATCACGATATTTTTTCGGAGTATTCTCTTTATCGTATTTTTGTCCCTGAGGAATACTCTTGACCTGCGCGGTACCGGTTTTTCCGACAATCTGATATTCCAGACCTTTACCGATACGACGCGCCGTCCCACGCGGCCCATGGACCACATCGCGCATTGCATTAATCACCTCATCGTAAGCAGCATCGGAAATTCCTTCCAGCCGCTCAGGAGTTTCATATTCGACCTGCACAAGGTCACCGTTCACTGAATCCTGAACTGCCGTTAGAAAATGCGGCACTATCGGTTGCCCGCGATTCGCCAGCAACGCAGTCGCCGCCGCTAATTGTAAGGGTGTTGCCAGCATAAAACCCTGACCAATCCCGGTAATGACCGTTTCGCCGGGGTACCAGGGCGTACCCCTGGCGCGTTTTTTCCATTCCCGTGACGGCATCAAACCTGAGGGCTCATTGGGCATATCAATATTCGTTACTTGTCCAAAACCAAAGGCCGTCATGCCCTCGTGCAAGCGATCGATCCCCAGGCGTTTAGCAAGACGGTAAAAATAAACATCGCACGATTGAGCTATCGCATCATGTAAATCCACTGTGCCATGCCCGGCTTTTTTCCAGCATCGATAACGGTGCCTGGAGTTTGGCAGCCTGTAAAACCCGGGTGCAAATATCGTTTCAGAAGGCGAAATACCGTTTTTCATGGCAATAAGACCCATAAACCCTTTAACCGTCGACCCAGGAGCATAACGTCCACTAAGGGCCCGGTTAAGCAATGGGCTACGATCAGACTCTCTAAGTGCCGCGTAGTTAGCTCGGCTGATACCGTTCACAAATGGATTGGTGTCATAACCTGGCGCACTAACAAACGCAAGGATCTCGCCCGTCTTCGGATCAAGCGCTACCACCGCGCCTTCCACTCCTTCTAATAGTGATGCAGCCTTGCGTTGCAGCGGAGTATCCAGGCTTAAATACAGCGATTTTCCTGTCCTGGGTAAGGTTCTGGAAAGCGTTTTAACCGGCCGACCATGCGCATTGGTTTCAACATCTTTTGAGCCCACCTCACCGAGCAGTATATCTTCGTAATTCTCTTCAATGCCCAGCTTTCCAATATAGTGCGTCCCGCCATAAGCCTGCTTATCAATGCGCTTAACGTCCCGGTCGTTAATTCGGCCAACGTATCCCAGCACATGCCCCATCAATTTCCCTTCGGGGTATCGGCGTTGCAACGCCGCCACCAGATAACTACCTTCCAGTTCATGCTGGTGTGCTGAAAATTTTGCCGCTTCAGACTCGCTCAGGTTGGCCCTTAATACCTGTTGTTCGAAACTCGGACGATGTTTTATCAATTTCAAAAAATGCTCGATGTCCTCTTCACTCAAATCAATCAATTTCTGAATAGACGCAATCAAGGCATCCATGTCTTTCACTTTCCGGGGCAAAATCTCCAAGTTATACGCGCGCTCGTTTAGCGCCAGGAGCCCACCATTACGGTCATATATCAGCCCGCGAACTGGTGCTATCGGGCGGGTATCAACCCTGTTTTCATTTGCCAGCTTTGAAAACTTCTCGTACTGGCTAACTTGTAGATAGGCCAGTCGTGCAATCAGGATAACCGCCAGAAAGAAAACTAAAAATGAAATCATCACCAGGCGCGACTGCACAATTGCCGATTCACGCAGGTGATCACGAATGGCGGGCTTGCCTTCGAGTGAAACCATTAGTGTTCGATCAACGACACAATCACGGACGGTACCTCGGGTCGAATTGATCCATCAGAAAAGAAAAAACCGGCCACATCAGCGCCGTTGTCAGCGCAGGCTGCCACATTTGAAGGACGATGGGCGCTTCATACGCCAGGTGATTAGTCCAGGCTGAAATAGTAATATTAATTGATTGCAGAACCAGGATCAGGAACATCTTTTGCAAAAAATTGGATAGGCGGAACCTGTTATGGCCCATCGCTGCCACCGTACCGGTCAAAGCTTTGCCCAGGGCATGCTGACCCAGTAAGGAAAAGCTGACAATATCTTCGATTAGGCCATTTATCCAGCCAAACATGACCCCCAGATGCGCTGGTAATACCAATACCCAGTAAAATACCACCAGCGTAATCCAGTCTGGCCAGTAATATTTAACCGATTCGGGTACGGGTACCACTGTCAGCAATACCGCCAGCACCATGGTAATAATGATATACACCCACCCGGGTTTTCTTTCATATCCTGTATTCGAGGCATTCATTGCGTTTCGGATGTTGCCTGCGGCGCTATTTGGTTCGTCTCTTCGCTCGTAGGGTCCGCCTCTTTAGCACCACTACTTTCGACTATTTCCGGATTTTCCGAAACCGTCTCTCGCCGTTCCAATAAGGGTTGATCAAGCAATAAAATATTTTTAATCATATCCATTTCCGCGAATGGTCTGGCTTCAATGGTTAAAAATGGTTCGCCCGCAAGGCCCTGTATACGAGTCACTTCGGCGACCGGATAACCCGCAGGATAAACTTCACCGAGGCCGGAGGTCACTAGCACGTCGCCCTCTTCGATATCCGCCTGAAACGATAAAAAGGGTATTCGCAATACCTGGCTCTCACCCGTACCACGTGCAATCGCACGTAAACCATTACGCAACACTTCCACCGGCGTGGCATGGCTGGCATCCGTAATCACGGTCACTACGCTATGGTTATAGGCTATTTTACTGAGCTGACCGATGATACCGTTGGCATCAATAACGGGTTGGGAAAGCATAACGTCGTCGCGTGAGCCATGATCAATGACAATTCGTTGATCATAAGGGCCCTGTAAATCAGTACGGATAATGCGCGCCAATTTGATGTTGGCAACACCGCGCGCCTGGCTGGCGGAAAACAATACCAGCAGTCTATTTTTCTCAACTTCCAGCGCGTCGTACTTTTGTACCTTGGCAAGCAACCACTGGTTTTCCGTCTCTAGCGCTTCGACGCGCTGCTGCAACTTCTCGTTCGGCCAGTAATCTTCAAAAAAGGCTCCCATCTGAACCGGTAGCGTTAGCATGCCGTTAAATGGCGTATTGACATTGGATAAAACGCTGCGTGTCCAGTCGAAGTAGCGTGTACGGTGGTCTAAAATAATTAACGCGATCGTAAGGGTCGCGATAAATACAAAACGATAAAGTAGTGTGAAAAAATGGCTAGACACGCGAACCAGAAATAAATAATTCTTTTATTATCAACATAGTATGCATATATGTTAACGCTGTTTAGCCTGGGTAAGCAGGCAAAATCCAACGCTGTTTAAGGCGTTGATTAATACAAACTCGCCCGGCTATCAGCACCCGGTAAAAATGACTGCGCTTATCGTTCGAACGGGTTCAGGAATCGTAGGCAAACACGTTGCCTATCGAATCCATTTCTTCCAATGCCCGCCCGCAACCGCGCGCCACACAGGACAGAGGATCGTCAGCAATCACTACCGGCAATCCGGTATCCTGCATCAGGCGCTGGTCCATATCACGTAATAAGGCACCCCCGCCGGCAATCACCATACCCTTCTCACCGATATCGGCACTCAGTTCGGGTGGTGTTTTTTCCAACGCCTGGCGAATCGCCTGTACAATTTGATCCAGGGAATCAGAAATCGCTTCATGAATTTCGGTACTGGTAATCACAATACTGCGCGACATGCCTTCCGTCACGTCACGGCCCTTGACCTCCATTTCCATAAATTCAGATTCGGACCACGCTGTACCGATGGTTTGCTTAATGCGTTCCGCCGTGGCTTCACCAATCAATACCCCGTGCCGGCGGCGTACGTAGTTAATAATGGCTTCGTCAAAACTATCCCCCGCCACGCGCAGAGAATTAGCGTAAACCATGCCACCCAGAGATAAAACACCAACTTCAGTGGTACCACCACCGATGTCAACCACCATAGAACCCGTGGGTTCACCGACCGGTAAATTAGCGCCAATAGCTACCGCCATCGGTTCTTCGATTAAATAGGCTTCGCGCGCACCCGCACTAACAGCCGATTCGCGAATCGCACGCCGTTCAACCTGGGTTGAAGTACAGGGTACACAAATAATAATACGCGGACTTGAGAAGAAGCGATTTTCCTGCGCCTTTTTGATGAAATCTTTGAGCATCCTTCGGTGATATTAAAATCTGCGATGACACCGTCTTTCAGGGGCCGAATCGCCTGGATCGAACCGGGAGTTCTACCCAGCATCATCTTGGCTTCGGTACCCACCGCCAGCACTTTTTTCTGGCCACGGCCATCATGCTGGATCGCCACTACCGAGGGCTCGTTTAAAATAATTCCCTTTCCCCTTACATAAATGAGCGTATTGGCCGTACCAAGGTCAATCGCAAGGTCATTGGAAAAATAACCAGCTAGCTTTTTAAACATGAAGCAGTATCCAGCAAAATAAAAAAAACGTCACATACAGGCGCCAACGCGCCTACCTGTGAAACAAAAATCGAAGTATCGACACGAACAAATCAAGCCTATTCTATCCTGACCAACCTGAACCCGATCTTAGGGAACCATACGCCTGCCACGAGGCGTATGCTGAGCTTAAGTGAAATATCAAGCCGTTCCAACTCATCGTTCAAGCCAGTTCCGCGCTATTTAATAGCGTTGAATTCGAGCCTTGTGTGCCGACACATAAACGGGGCGTAATTTATCACAATGCGAGCGCTTTGGGTGGGCTCTATTGTTTGATGAGCAAGAAATATTGAATAATTCAGATACGCAACCGTTGATATTGTAGAATGCATACTAACTATACTAAATTAATACATCTTAAGGAGCGTTTCAGGAATGATTATTAAAAACATATTTACCATATCCATCGCCGCCACCCTGTTTATCCAGCCTGTGCTCGCACAGGATGCTGGCACGCCATCGGGGGATTTCCTCAATAACGCCTACACCGGAAAGGTGTATTCGCCCTATGCTCAACACACTATTCCGGAGCAACCTCTGTGGGGCGACTCACATTTGCATACAACCCTGTCAATGGATGCCGGCCTGTTTGGCAACCGCCTGACACCGAGTGATGCGTATCGTTTTGCGCGGGGTGATGAAGTCGTTTCTTCCACTGGACAAGCCGTACGCCTTTCTCGACCACTTGACTGGCTGGTGGTGGCCGATCACTCCGACGGTTTGGGCTTTTTTGGCGACATCGCCAAAGGTAAACCCGAACTGATGGCTTTTGAGCAGTCAGCTCGCTGGATCGAAGGCTTTAAAGCTGGAGGCGATGAATCTGTCAAGGCTGCACTGGACTTGATCACGGCTTTTTCGAATGATGAAATAGAACCGGAAATGTTTGCCATTTATTCTCCAGGGTCAAAGATATTCAAAAATCTCTGGGAAAGCGTTGTCGATGATGCGGAAACGTTTAACAACCCCGGTATATTCACTGCGCTGATTGGATTTGAGTGGACCTCACTGATCCAGGGCAACAATATGCATCGCGTCGTAATTATGCGCGACGATGCCATCCGGGCGAAACAGGTCGTGCCCTTTACGATGACCGCACCGCAGGGCAGCCCGGATCCACGTGATCTGTGGAAATACATGGCCAATTATGAACAGCAAACCAATGGTGAGATCCTGGCGATCGCGCACAACGGCAACCTCTCAAACGGCATTATGTTTCCGCTTGAGGCTCAGTGGAACGGCTCCGAACTCGATGAAGAATACGTCACCCAGCGTGCCAAATGGGAGCCGCTCTACGAAGCCACCCAGATAAAAGGTGATGGCGAAGCCCACCCGTTTTTATCACCTGATGATGAATTTGCAGATTACGAAACCTGGGACGTTGGCAACCTGGATGCTTCGGTTGCTAAAACCAATGACATGCTAGCCGGCGAATATGCTCGTGAAGCCTTAAAAAACGGCATGACCATCGAATCGCGCCTGGGAATCAACCCTTACAAATTTGGTTTGATCGGCGCAACCGATAGCCATACCGCACTGGCCACGGCAGAAGAAGACAATTTTTTCGGCAAACATTCGGGGTACGAGCCCAATCCAAACCGTATGACGCATCCATTTATGGAAAC
>PVMS01059950.1_pt1 | contig 10077 bp, 10 predicted proteins | sample 1853461 | NCBI WGS metagenome assembly PVMS01 (sample SAMN08582032, study PRJNA380276) | Marine sediment metagenome, whole genome shotgun sequencing project. | isolation source: ocean sediment barecode stripped | collected 2017
CGGTCCAGGGCGCTGAATATTGCCTGCTCGACAAGTTCGACGGCGGAGTCCGGATCGGCGTTCTGACGGAAAAGCGAGCGCCGTATCCACAGCCCGTCGATCAGCGCCGCCGCCATTTCAGCAATCCGCGCGGCGTTTTCGCCGCCGGTCAGTTCGCGCAGGGCATGCAAGAGGTTGCTTTCCAGCCGGCGCGCGTAAACGCGCAGAAGCCGGCGCGCCTCGGGGTCGTTCTGGGCGGCGACATAAAAGGCGAGCCAGGCCGAAACGACGGCCGGACGAAACTGGCAAGCGGCGAAATTGCCGCGGACCACGGCGCGGATTCGGTCCTCTGGATTGGCCGCCTCGGCGAGCCGGGCCTGGATTTCGCCGCCGAGTTCGGACAGCAAGTAGCGCATGGTGGCCAGAAGGAGCTGGTTCTTGCCGCCGAAATAATGATGGGCGAGACCGGCCGAAACGCCGGCCCGGCCGGCAATGTCGCCCATGGTGACCTGGGCCATGCCATGGGCGTGGATGGCCTCGATCGCGGCGGCGATCAGCGCCTTGCGGCGGATCGGCTCCATGCCCAGCTTCGGCATTCGTGCAAGTCCTGAAATATTTCGAAAGTGCGATTCGACTGGCGCTAGATTATTTTTGATTGACTGATCAATCAACCAAATCTTGCGCCATGTCGGCAATGGTGGTTCGATGGATTTGGAACACCGGATCGGCTAGGCTTCGCGCCGGCTGTGTTGGTGCGCGGGCCGGGGTTCAGGCCGGTCCCGTGGCTCGGTAGCACGAACAGCAAAAAGGAACGCCAGCAAGCGTTCCGGATATGGGAGATCAGGCATGAAGCGGGTTTTGACGACAATCCTGGGTGCGGCGGCCATTGCCGCCCTAGCCGGCGGGCCGGCGCTGGCCGATGCGGATCACTGCAAGACGGTACGATTTTCCGACGTCGGCTGGACCGACATCACGGCGACAACGGCGGCGACCTCGGTCGTTCTGGAAGCGCTCGGCTTTGAGCCCGATGTGAAGATTTTGTCGGTTCCGGTGACCTATGCGTCGCTGAAGAACAAGGACATCGATGTCTTTCTGGGCAACTGGATGCCGACCATGGAAGCCGATATCGCGCCCTATCTCGCCGATGGTTCGGTGGAAAAGCTTGGCGTCAATCTGGAAGGCGCGAAATACACCCTGGCCGTGCCGAAATATACCTTCGAGGCCGGCCTGAAGAGTTTTGCCGACATCGCCAAATTCAAGGACGCGCTCGGCGGCAAGATCTACGGCATCGAGCCGGGCAATGACGGCAACCGGCTGATCCTCGACATGATCGAGGCCGACACCTTCGGCCTGAAGGATTTTGAGGTGGCCGAATCGTCGGAACAGGGAATGCTTGCCCAGGTCGCCCGTTCGGTGAAGCGCCAGAAGCCGATCGTCTTTCTCGGCTGGGAGCCGCATCCGATGAACGCCAATTTCGAAATGGCCTATCTGGCCGGCGGCGATGATGTCTTCGGCCCCGACTTCGGCGGCGCCACGGTCTTTACCAATGTCCGGGCGGGCTATGCGGAGGAATGCAAGCATGTCGGCCAGCTTTTGAAGAACCTGGTGTTCTCGCTGAAAATGGAGAACGAGATCATGGGCGCCATTCTCAATGACGGCGCCGATCCCAATGACGCGGCAAAAGCCTGGCTGAAAGCCAATCCGGGCGTCCTCGATGGCTGGCTTGAAGGGGTTGAAACCTTCGACAAGAAAAACGGCCTGGAAGCGGTCAAGGCGAGCTTGATGTGATCTGCTATCGCGGCGGGGCCGTTCCGGCCCGGCTGTTTTCCTGGCGATCGATCGGGCAATAAACCGGGGCGGGGCGAGGGCCGATGGAATGGCTGACTGACTACAAAATCCCCATCGGCAAATCGGCAAAGGCCGCCGTCGACTGGCTGATCGACAATGGCGAATGGTTTTTTGACGGGCTCTCGTCCGTCCTGACGGCGATGATCGAGGCCATATTGTGGGTCCTCCAGACGCCGCATCCGTTCCTTGTGATCGCCGTGTTCGCCGGCATCGCCTATGCGCTGCGGCGTTCGATCCCGATTACCGCGTTTGTCTTTCTGAGCTGCCTGTTCATCGTCAATCAGGGCTATTGGGAAGAGACCACCGAAACGCTGACGCTGGTGCTTTCGGCCTGTGTGGTGTGCATGGCGGCGGGCGTTCCCGTCGGCATCGCCGCGGCGCATCGTCCAGCGCTCTATACCGCGCTGCGTCCGGTGCTGGACCTGATGCAGACCCTGCCAACCTTCGTTTACCTGATCCCGGCCATCGTCTTTTTCGGCATCGGCATGGTTCCCGGCCTGATCGCCACGGCGATCTTCGTCGTGCCGGCGCCGATCCGTCTCACCCATCTTGGCATCTCCTCGACGCCGAGCGCGCTTGTCGAGGCCGGTGAGGCGTTCGGCGCCACCAAGCGGCAATTGCTGTGGAAAGTGGAACTGCCTTATGCCATGCCGCAAATCATGGCGGGGCTGACGCAGACCATCATGCTGTCCTTGTCGATGGTGGTGATCGCCGCGCTGGTCGGCGCCGACGGGCTCGGCGTGCCGGTCGTGCGGGCGCTCAATTCGGTCAATACCGCGCTCGGATTTGAGGCCGGGTTCGTCATCGTGGTCGTTGCGATTGTCCTCGACCGCATGTTCCGCCGCGCCGACGAGGACGGCAAATGAGCGATCCCGCCGTCCGTTTCGAAGCCGTCAATATCGTTTTCGGCACCGATCCCGGTTCCGCCCTGGCGCTGATGGACGAGGGCAAGAGCCGCGATGAAATCAAGGAGGCCACCGGGCAGATCCTCGGCGTCCATAATTGTACGCTTGACGTGGACGAGGGCGAGATCGTCGTTCTGATGGGCCTTTCAGGCTCCGGCAAGTCGACGCTGCTTCGCGCCGTCAACGGGCTCATTCCGGTCATCCGCGGCCGGGCGCTGGTGCATGACGGCGACGGCTATGTCGATCCGCAATCCTGCCCGCCCGATGTGCTGCGCCGTCTCAGAACCGATCGCGTGGCAATGGTGTTTCAGCAGTTCGGCCTGCTGCCCTGGCGCACGGTTTGGGAAAATGTCGGCTTCGGGCTGGAAATTGCCGGCGTCCCGGTCAAGGAGCGCAACGAGCGGGTGGAGCGCCAGCTGGCGCTGGTCGGGCTTGAAGGCTGGGGCGGGCGCAAGGTGCACGAGCTCTCCGGCGGCATGCAGCAGCGCGTCGGTCTGGCGCGCGCCTTTGCCACGGATGCGCCGATCCTGTTGATGGACGAGCCGTTCTCCGCCCTCGATCCGCTGATCCGCGACCGGCTGCAGGACGAGTTGCTCGACCTGCAGGAAAAATTGCGGCGGACCATCATCTTCGTCTCCCACGATCTCGACGAGGCCTTGAAGCTCGGCAACCGGATCGCCATCATGGAAGGCGGCGAGATCGTGCAGACCGGCACGCCGCAGGACATCGTTCTCAATCCGGCGAGCGATTATGTCGGCGAATTCGTCGCCCATATGAACCCGCTCAATGTGCTCAGGGCGGGCGAAATCATGGCAAGCCCCGGCGAGGCCGGCGGTTTCGTCCTGGCGGCATCGGGTGCGCTCAGCCGCGATGGCCAGAGGGTCGCGAGCGCGGCAATCGACAAGGGGCAGGCGGCGCCGGAAGGGGCTGTCATCACGGTTGGCCGGCAAACCCCGGTGCGGGCGATGATCGAGGCGCGGCTTGCCAATGCCGGTCCTTTTGTCGTGATTGATGCCGGCGAAATCGCCGGTTTGGTGCGCGACGAGGACCTGTTTTCCTGCCTGGTGCGGTCGCGGCCGCAAGCCGGATCGTAGCCCGGCGCCGGCGGGCGGGTGCAACGCGCGGATTGACAAAGGCGGCGGGTTTTTCCTATGTCCATCGCCGACAGACATAAGCGCGCCCCGCCTTGCGGGCGGAAAGCCGAAACCATGAAAATCAAGAATTCCCTCGCCTCGCTGAAAAAGCGCCATCGCGACAATAAAATCGTCCGCCGCAAGGGCCGGGTCTATGTCATCAACAAGGTTCAGCGCCGGTTCAAGGCGCGCCAGCGCTAGATCATTTATGATGCCATGGCCAATAGGGCCGGCATCGGTCCCGCACCGGACCCTCGCGCAATCCGCCATAATCTTGTTTTGACGTGACTGCGGGGCGGCTCTATCTTGCCGCCATGTTTCGTTGCGCCATGAAAATTGCCGCCGTCGTGATGCTGGCCGCGCTGATGCCGGGCATCTCGCCGCTGACAGGTGCGGCCGCCGAGCAGGCCGGTGAAGTCGACGAAGCCGACGATATTCCGCAAGTCACCCTGCCATCGCTGCCGCTCGACAAGCTGTTCGACGAATTGCGGGTCAGTCCGGATGCAACCCATTCGGCCCGTTTCGAGGCGGAGATCCTCAAGCGCCTGCATTCTTCGGGAAGCGCAACCACGGATCTGCTGCTGGGCTGGGCGATGGAAGCCATGGACAAGCATCGATATGTCAGCGCTCTCGACGTTCTGGATCAGGTGATCCTGCTCGATCCGGACTTCGCCGAGGGCTGGAACAAGCGGGCGACCGTGCATTTCCTGATGAAGGACTATGGCAAGTCGATCGCCGATATTCACCATACCCTGGCGCTCGAACCGCGCCATTTCGGTGCGCTCTCCGGGCTCGGCATGATCTTGCGCGATATCGGCGAAGACCGCCGGGCCGCCGAGGCCTTCCGCAAGGCCCTGAGCGTGCATCCGCAACTGAAAAACGCCCGCGAAGCGCTCGATACCCTGGAAGCGAAGGCCGAGGGCGAGGCGATCTAGAGCAATTTCGACCAATACGGGGTCAATTGATGGAGTCAAATGGCCCCGTATTGGTCGAAACTGCTCTAGGCAAAAGCCCCGCCGCATGCGTCCGAACCCGTCCCGATGATTTCAGGTATCGCCGCATTTGCCTTGGCCGGTTGCGCTGTCCCTTGGCTGTTTTCCAGGCTGGCGGTGCTGCTGCTCGAACGCCGGTTCGCGCCGATCGGCAACATCCTCGACTTTCCCTTCGGCCAGGTGCACGTGGTTGACCGGCCCGGCGCGCGGCCCGACGCGCCCTGCATTGTCCTTGTCCACGGCGCCGCCGGCAATCTGCGCGATCTGCTGTACGCTTTATGTGGGCCTCTGGCCGGCCGCTTCCGGATCATTGCGATCGACCGGCCCGGTCACGGCTTCTCCACGCGGCGCGATCCGGCCTGGTCCGATCCGCGCCGGCAGGGCGAGGCGCTCGATGCGGTGCTCACCCGGCTTGGCGTCGAGCGCGCGATTCTCGTCGGGCAATCCTGGGGCGGGGCGTTCATCGCCGCCTTTGCCCTGCGTTACCCGGCGCGCGTCCAGGGCCTGGTTTTCGTGTCGCCGGCGAGCCATCCCTGGCCCGGCGGCATCGGCTGGCACATCCGCATCGGCGCGCTGCCGGCCGCCGGCCGCGTCTTTGCCGAACTTTTGGCGATGCCAATCGGCCTGGCGCTGATCCCTCGCGCCTTGCGCAACATATTCGGGCCGAATGCGGCGCCGCCCGGTTACCGCGCCCGCATTGGCGCGGCGCTGGTGCTCAGGCCGCATTCATTCGTCGCCAATTGCCGGGACATTGCCGACTTTTACGGCCATGTCACGGCCATGGCGGCCCAGTACGACCGGATCCTGGCACCGGCGGAAATCGTTACCGGCGACTGCGACTCGATTGTCGCGCCGGCGATCCACGCCTATGGCCTGGCGCGGGACATTCCCGGTGCGCGGCTGACCGTTCTGCCCGGCATTGGCCACATGCCGCACTGGTCGGCTCCCGAAACCGTGATTCAGGCCATCGAGAGGGTGGCAGAGCGTTCAGAAGGTGTAGAAACGAGGGAAAAGACTGTATCGGGCAGGCTCGCCGCCGAATAGGTATTCCGGTCAGATACCGGTCAGGCTGTCCGATCCGACACAGGCGATCCGACAAAGGCGATCCGCAGAAGGTTTGTCGCGCCCGGCGTGCCGAAGGGAACGCCGGCGGATATGATGATCCGTTCTCCGGGCGCCGCGAAACCTTCCTCGACGGCAATGTGCGAAGCCCGGTCGACCATCTCGTCGACATCGTGGGCGTCTTTGCTGACGACACAGTGCAGGCCCCAGACCAGGGCCAGCCGGCGCGCCGTCTTGCGGACCGGCGAGAGGGCGATGATCGGCACCTGCGGCCGCTCGCGCGCGGCGCGAATGCCGGTCGAACCGGAGGATGTGTAGCAGACAATGGCCGCCAGATTGAGCGTTTCGGCGATCTGCCGCGCCGCCGCCGTGATGGCATCGGCGCCCGTCGCTTCGGGTTCAGCGCGCTGGGCGTGGATGATCTGCGAATAGTTTTTGTCCTGCTCAACCCTGGCGGCGATCCGGTCCATGGTTTCGACGGCGGCCACCGGATAGTCGCCGGCCGCCGATTCGGCTGACAGCATGATGGCGTCGGCGCCCTCGAAGACGGCGGTTGCGACATCGGAAACCTCGGCACGGGTGGGAACGGGGGCGGAGATCATCGATTCCAGCATCTGGGTGGCGACGACGACCGGTTTGCCGGCTTGCCGGGCGGCGCGTATGAGCTGCTTTTGAATGCCCGGCACGCTTTCAATCGGCATTTCCACGCCAAGATCGCCGCGCGCCACCATGATGGCATCGGAAAGATCGATAATCTCGTCGATCCGTGTCACGGCCTGCGGCTTTTCGATCTTCGACAGGATCCCGACCTTGCCGCCGGCGATCTTGCGTGCTTCGGCGACGTCTTCGGGGCGCTGGATGAAGGACAGGGCGATCCAGTCGATCTCCTCGCCAAGCGCGGCGTCGAGATCGCGCCGGTCCTTGTCCGTCAACGCGCCAGACTCGATTGTCGTATCGGGCAGGCTGACGCCCTTGCGCCCCGAAAGCCTGGTGCCGCTGACCACCTCGGTAACCGCCCGGCCCTTGCCGACCTCGGTGACCTTCAGGCAAAGGCGTCCGTCATCCAGCAATATGGTGTGACCGGGTTCCAGCGCTTTCAGGATTTCGGGGTGGGGCAGGTAAACGCGCGTGGCATCGCCCGGCGTCTCGTCGCTGTCGAGGGTGAATGCCTGGCCGGGTTTGAGCGCGACTTCGCCATCGGCGAATTTTCCGACCCTGAGCTTGGGACCCTGGAGGTCGACGAGAATGCCGATCGGCCGGTCGTTTTCTATCTCCACGGCGCGGATCGTGCGCACCAGCGTGCGCATCACTTCATGCGAGGCATGGCTCATATTGATGCGGAAGATGTCCGCGCCGGCGCGGAACATGGACTGGATCGTTGCGGGATCGCTTGAGGCAGGACCGAGTGTGGCGAGGATTTTGACCTTGCGGTTTCGCCTCATCTGCCGCCGACGCCGCGGCTGGCCGGTTCGGTCAACTGGACGGTCCAGCCGGCCTGCTTGCCGGTGTCGACTTCGAAAAATCCGGTTTTCTGGAAACCGCGCGCCAAACAGTCGCTCACACCCTTGATCGTGAATTCCTTGTCGCGCGTGCACATGAGGGCGCGGCCGCCCCATTCGCCGTTATTGTCATAATCGATGGCGTAGACGTAATAGTATCGCGATGACAGCGTGCCCGCGAGCAGGATCTCGCAGGCATCGGACTCGATGTTCCACCATCCCTCGGTCATCCAGGTGGATTCTGCGCTGGCCGATTTGTAACCGATCGCAACGCCGACCCGGCTTCCGGTCTTGTTGCAGAGCCGCAGATCGGCCTGCGCCACCGATACAAACGCGAAAATGAACGCCGTAACGGCGAGCGTAGTTCCCATCCCAATCCGGGGAAGCTTCATGGCTTCACCCTGATTAATCCTGTCATGGCATATTGTCCCCACCACGGTTTTGCTCTGGGCCGCGCCATTTGTCAACGATTTCGCTGCGCAACCGCTGAATTCGAATCCCGCGCACAACGGCTTGGAATGCCGGCATTTTCGCCAATCCGCGATGAGCAGAATTTCCCACAATCACGGCGGGAAAATGACCGAAACAGAAATTCCGCCGAGGCACTTTGCCGCGCCTGCTGCGCTCAGGGGCCGCCGACGGGCGGCCGGCGCGGTCTCGCCGCGGCGATCCCGGCAAGGATCGCCAACGCGCCGAGGGCCTGGGCCAGCCCCAATGCCTCGCCCAGAATCAGCCAGCCAAGACCGGCAGCCGCAACGGCCTCCAGGAAGATCACCAGCGCCGAAAAAGCCGCCGGCAGATGTCCAAGCGCGAATGCCAGCAGACCCTGGCCGCCGGTGTGGCTGACCAAGGCAAGCGCCAGCAGCGCCGCCACCGCGACCGCCGCCGACGGCCACATCCGGTCCTCGGCGATCTGGGCGGCGGCAAGAAGCAGCGCCGCGGTGACCAGGCTCGACCAGAACAGCATGCGTCCCGTTCCAAGCACCCGGCGGGCCCGGCGCACGGCAAGGAAATAGGCGCCGAAAAAGAACGACGTGATGAAGCCGTAGATATCGCCGATCACCTGTTGCGGGTGAAGCGACAAGGATTCGCCGATGAGTGCCGTGGCGCCGGCAAGGCACAGGCCAAGGCCGATGACCGTCTTGCGATCGACCCGTTCACCGAGAAACAGACCGGATCCGAGCGCCACCCATACCGGCGCAAGCACAGCCATGAAGGTGGCGTTGGCGACGCTGGTATTGACGATCGCCAGATGCCAGAAGATCAGATCGCCGGAAAAAAACACACCGGCCAGGATGACCGAGGCCGCCGTTGCCCGGTCAATGCGCGCCGGGCGGTCCGCTCCCTCGCCGGGCATCTGGAGCGCATTGCCCGGGGGCGCCTCCATACGGGCCCAAAGCCACAGAGCGGGCAAGGCGAGCGCGACGCGCCAGAATGCGCTGGTGAACGGCCCGACCTCGGCAAATCGCACATAGATCGGAGACGCGCCCATGGCGATCGCCCCGACGATCAGGGCAAGGAACGCGAGCAGGCCGGTATTGCTTTGCTTCGGCATCTGGAAAGCCTGAAAATGTTTTGCCGGGAACGCAACACGGTACTGGAAGGGTGGACGGACACCTTCTATCATGCCCGCTCGCGCGACCGCGAGAGTGCCGCTTTGCAATCTGCATACAGGCTCTTTCGGACCATCCCGGCTGTCATCATCCAGCGGACAACATCATGAACATGGCTGGCGCCCGGCAGGGCGCATCGGAGCGTTTTGGCGATTCCCATGAAGTGATCGAAGGCGATGCCGGCGGCGGCCTGCTGATCATCTGCGATCACGCCAGCAATGGCATCCCGCCAGAATACGGCACGCTGGGGCTGGCGCAATCGGAACTGGACCGCCACATCGGTTACGACATCGGCTGCGACGCTTTGTCCCGGGCATTGGCGGACAGCCTCCGTGCGCCGGCAATCGTCAGCCTGTTTTCCCGTCTCCTGATCGACCCCAACCGCGGCGAGGATGATCCGACCCTGATCATGAAAATATCCGACGGCGCCATCGTTGCGGGAAACGCGCATGTCGATGCGGACGAGCGCGAGAACCGGCTGAACCGGTTCTATCGGCCCTATCATGGCGGCATCGAGACCCTGATCGGCGCGGCGATGGCGGCCGGACCGGCGCCGGCGCTGCTTTCCATTCACTCCTTCACAGGCAGCTGGAAAGGCTGGCAACGGCCCTGGCATGCGGGAATCCTGTGGGACAAGGATCCGCGGCTTGCAATGCCGTTGCTGGACCGCCTGTGCGCCGAGCGCTCCTTGCGCGTCGGCGACAACGAGCCGTATTCTGGCGCGCTGCACAATGACACCATGTACCGGCATGGCACACAGCGCGGATTGGCGCATGCGCTGATCGAGATCCGCAACGACCTGATTGCAACGCCGGCAGGCGTTCAGGAGTGGACGGACCAGCTTGCGCCCATATTGCGTGATATTCTGGCCGACGGAACACCCAATTGCGTGCGGCATTTCGGCTCGCACAGCGATGATTAATACCAAGGAGCGCTGATAATGACCCATAGAGACGGTTTACCAAGGTCTTCGGACGGCGTTGCGCGGGCTTTATGATGCCCCGCATCACCACAGCCCACGCTCCTGGCCGAAAACCCTGGTAAAC
>PVMS01130503.1_pt1 | contig 10077 bp, 10 predicted proteins | sample 1853461 | NCBI WGS metagenome assembly PVMS01 (sample SAMN08582032, study PRJNA380276) | Marine sediment metagenome, whole genome shotgun sequencing project. | isolation source: ocean sediment barecode stripped | collected 2017
ATATTATTTAATGTTTTAGAGGATATATACAAAAAAACAAATAACAAATATGTTTTCTCAAAAGCAAATTTTAAGAAAGCACAAATGGAAAAAAAATTAGAACCCTTTTGTGCAAACCTAAAAGAGTATTATTATAAATCAAAATTATTCTATATTACACGTAACATGATTTATAAGAATATTATTACCATTATTAGACAGTTGTGTAAATATCATCATATTGCATTTACATCAGTAATGAAATATAATAAATCTAAGTATGAAATTGTTTATTCTATATTTATCCCTGAGCAATTAATAACTGCTTAGCTATTATTGTATCACAATTGCGTAATTGTTGTTGTGATAATCTCACGAACCATTCATATTTAGTTCTTCTTAGTATCTCATCGCCGGGGATATAGATTGCATACAAATTTGGAGAGAATTTAATATATGTATTTCCCATTAATCTATCAATATTAACTTCTCTACCTTCACGATCTTCGGAACCAAACATTTTACCACAAACTAAATTTAACTTTTTATCTAAAAATTGTCCATATAGCCAACGATTCGCTTGTCCTAAGAAATCACTTTCATTAGTATAATCAGTACTTGCTAAGGTCTCTAAATAATTACAATACTTAGTTACAACAGGACTATTCTTCTTACATCCCAAAATTTTAGTTGTTGGAAACATACTAGATAAATCAGCTGTTACGCCACGATTAATCATATTCACACTAAAACAACAACTGGTTTTTAATGCATTATCATATAATGGTTTCAAATCTTTGCATACAATAGTTGAATTTGGTAGCAACAGCCCTCCGAAATCTCGCAGTAATTTTGCTAATGCAAGCATTCTAATATGAGCTTTTACTGGATTAGCCAATTTGTCCATATCTATTTTCCATCCTTTAACCAACTTTGAAAATGAATAATCATCTATCAACACAATATTAAATGATTTTGAACAGTGTTTGACTACAGTTTCAATACATGACACTTTATAAGGTTGGTTTAATAATTTTGTGTTTCTAGAGCCAAAACTGGGCCAGTACCTATGATTAATAGGATGAGACGTATGAATCCACAAAATAGGTTTGCTTCCCAACCCAGAACCACCATTTAATAAGAACTTACGAACGAGATCATATTTTTCTAATTCTTCATCTGGAACATATTTTATCTTGTATTTTTCATATAAATAACCGATTACTGTTAAAACTATAAAAAATGTGAAATAACGAAACATTATATATATATAGACAACTTAAATATTTTTACCTCTATTGCTTTAATCTTTGTAAATTTGACCACCATTTTTGATTGCTTTTCTCTATTTCTTCATCACGTTTGAATATTTTAAATGCTCTTCGGGTATGGATTTTATTTTCATTTTTATCTCTTTCTGCTAAATATTGTCGTGACTGTTGTAATGAAGGTGGTGCTACATTTTGTGAATCTCTATGGCGTTTATACATTTCAAGATTAGCAAATTTTTCTTTCTTTTCGAAATCTTGTCTTGTAACTGGTACTACTGTTTCTGTATGAGCTTTTTTGAAATCTTCATACGATAATTTACTAAATAATCCAGATGAATAATTTGTCACTTTTTCTCTAACTAAGTTGTAGCCTCCGGTATTATCTGTATCTTTAACACCGTCATATTTTACTAAAGCTTTGCATTCTTTTTTCTTTTTTTCAAAAACACGTCCAAATTCACTTAACGATATTCGCTTGTTTTTTTCTGATACTTCATTCTCTTTTATCCATTTCCCATATCCACTATCATTCTCATCATCATTTACTTTTACCTTGTCAAATTGTTCATTAAACCACTTATTAAATTCAGAAATACTTTTCCCATTTAAAGAATGTAGCAAAACCGCTTTGTCTTCACTCATGTCATTTTCTTTGGCATTATAAACAACATCATGGGCACATTTCTTTTTTCTATTTCTAAAGTTAAATATATTTTCTACAATTTTATAGGCTTTCATGTAAAAACGAAAATATTCAGCATCCAAACCAGACTTATCAGGATGTAACTTTAATGCCATTCTATAGGCTTTCTTCAAATCTGCTTCCACAAAATTATATTGTAACTTAAATAAATTCAATAGGTCCTCTAATTCATAATTTTCTATTTCTAAATCGAAAGTACTCATATAGAAAATTATGATAATTTTATTAAAGACTTCAAGACGAAGTTCTGGACATTGTTTTCTTAAAAAAAGAAGCAATATTCTCTGAGTTAGAGCCTATAACACTATCCATAGGGGCTCCATTGATAAAATTATACATTGTAGGCACAGATTTAATCTTCATGGCACTTGAAATATCACGACCTTTATCTATATCCACTACTACCATAGTTACATTATTTGGCATAGTATTAAACAGTTTTGTTACTAAAGGATGAATACGCTTACAAGGACCACACCAAGTAGCCGTAAATTTAACAATAACGATAGAATGTTTTTTAAGGTATTCAATTAGCTCATCTCTTGTTGTCAAATAAACAATCTCCCCCGGCATTTAATGTTGAATAAGATTATAATTATAATATTTATCGTTATTCATTGTTGCTTGTAAAGAGCAAATAGACGCTTTAATGTACTAAGGTCTATATGAGGTAAATCTACATGACTCTCCCAAAAATATTTACAAAATGCCCAATATATTTTACAATTTGTCGGGTAGTTGTCACTTTTTTCCTGTAACAACAACTCATGAAATTCTATAGGCAATAATTTTAAACTAGGGCGTGGTAAAACATATGCTAATTGAACTTCCTGAGGAATGGGTATCGAATCGTTTTTCTCTATCATTGTCGTCTCCCATGATGGAATATATTTCAGTAAATCTTTCCACAATGGCGGGTAATTATAATGATAACACCAATCCCAACTCGCACATCCACTAGAATAATATTTCATTGTCCATTCTAATCCTTCTAAATAGTTCATGCAAATTTTCCTTTTCCAATAGTTATTAATATCAATACCAAATAAAGCTTTATAATATCTTACTTCCCAACCACTGTTAAATGGATCAATGAACTTTTCTATGTCTCTTTCTTTCGTGGGTATACTATCTAATTTACCCATTTTGTCATCTAACGTCTCCGAAGGATAGTTTCGCCTCTCCCATTTAGAACGGAGATTGTATTCATCAATCAAATTTTGATATTCCGATTCTGCCAAGTATTCCACTAATTTTTTAACATTATTCCAATATATAATTTTTCCATTCGTTAAATTATCGTTCGTGTTACGAAATAAATTTTTATATGCCGCCAAAATCATATGAATACCTCCTGTTCTAATATTTACTGAAGGGAAATGGGGCATGAAATCATTCCCCAAGAAAAAACATAATAAAATGTAATCATATAATCGATTACTTTCTTGCCTCTTAGATATAACTCCAGGACCTGTCATATCAAGCCTGATTGTTTGGGCCAATTTTGGAATATCCAGAAAATATGGTTCATTCGGTTCCAAATCCCTATTTAATGATTTAATAAATTCTGGTGTTTCCCTATATAAATAAATTTGCTTGGAAATAGGCAAATGATTTAATGCTAACATAATCAAATCTGCATCTAACCCGTAAACCATTGTAACTTGTTTACTATGTGCAATTCTATTATCCCTTATAAAACCAAATATTTTATGTTCCCCTTCGCCAGCAACATCACTCGTTGATACGATAAATTTTTTAATACCGTATTGCTTTTCCTTGTTCTTATAATAAAAGGTAGTATAATTAGCTAACTTACTCATAAAATTTGTTCCCGGTGTAATAGCGGTTTTATCCCATTTTTTATTTTGTTTTTCGAATTTATTTTTTAACATTTCCAACAAATATGACTTATATCGTCGATTTCTCTGTTGTTCTAACTTAGCCACAGGGGCTACTCCATCAAATGCTATATAAACTATATTCTTTGGTTTAATAATTGAAAGATATTCATCTATTTTATGACACACAGCTTCAATTAATAATCGTTCAAATTCGTTATCATTTTCCTTATATTCTTTTTCCAGTGCACGCAAACAATCATACACTATTGAATTACTATCTAAATAAAAATTGTCTATATTTTTATTCAGCTTATGAATTTTCCTTACAATATTTCCGTGATTCTTAACAATGAATGAGAAGTAACTTGGTATACCCATCTTACATATAGATTGTAATAACTATTTAAATTCTATTTGATATTAATTACTCAAATGTTATTCATCTCCCCACCATTTGGGAATTACATCTCCTTACCACATACCATGTCTATCAAAGGTAGTTATACGTTAGAACCAAGACCCGGATTATTTCAGCAAATACTTAAAACATTTCGATATTCGTTTCATTATAAAGGTTGGATAAATAAAATAGGGTTGCGCAATAAAGGATTAACCTATGGTATTTCTCATTATAATTCAAAAAGAGATATAATAAGTATTGCCATTCTTCATAAAACAGAAATTCCTAAGATTTTAGATGTCTTATCAGAAGATACTAACATAGAATTAAATATCAGTTGTCCAAATGTTAATAAATCACTAGAACATAATGGCTTATCACAATTTATAAATCCACACCGTAAATGGTGTATTATCAAATTATCACCATTGGCTGATATGAAGTTAGTTGATAGTTATTATAAACAAGGATTTCGACAATTTCATTGTTCAAATACAATTCCCATAAAAGAAGGCGGTCTTAGCGGAACTGCGATTATTCCATATACTTCTAATTTGATTCGGTCTATTAAAACTACCTATTCGGATGTTGAACTTATTGGGGGAGGAGGAATTTACAACTGGAGTGAATTAAATAATTATAAAAATTTGGGTGCTGACCATTTTAGCGTCTCAACAATTTTTTTGAAACCTATAAATTTATCCATGTTTTTATTTGATTTTTATATGAATTTATAAGAAATCAGTATTTTTAAAAATTAAATTTAATCTTTAAAAATAAAATCGTTATATTATTTAGCAATATCTTATGAAAAACGAGAAAATTAAGCCTTCGTCCGCGCAATCTTTCAAAAGATTCGATAAATTAGATTTTTGCAGAAAAAAAATAAATACGTTCCAAGATATGATCACTAATACTATCTTAGCAGTACAACAATATAAGGTAAAAGATATCATTGGTGCAAGTGAATTAAATGTTTGTATTCAAGGATTAGAATGTTTATATGAAGAATTGAATACTATAAAGTCTATGATGGAGAATAATGAAAAACATTTGGACTTTGATGACATTATAACAAGGTTGCAAAAAATCAATAATGAACTGTCAAGTATATTTCGTAATTTTGGTACTTTACATATTAGCGATTTGATTACAGTTGCATTTGCTAGTGATTTTATTCAGAAGACTATTACTGATGAGAATAGAGCTAAATATGAGATTATAAAGAAGTATGTACATCCTATTAGTTATAAAGCCATGGCTTGGAAAGAAAAAGACAATACTAGTAAAAAAAAGCTTGCAAAAAATAGAATTGTCGAAGATTTTATGATTGTAGAAAGTGCAAAAAATTTTGAATGTTTTGATTTAGCTCGAACTAGTAGAAAATTTAATACTAAGGTTTATGGTATAAAAGTAGCTATTAAAAACGCAGCCGAAAAGAAAACACTTATTATATCAGGATTAGTGGATGACATGATTGTTAGCTGTAATAACTACCAGTATATTAAAGATAAGGTAATTTCGTTGTACGATGAAAAAACCGAAAGATCCTGAGTTTTTAACATCGGATTTTGAACGTTTTGTGAATACCTTAACCATTAAAGAACTCTTAATCTATGGAAATGAAGAATTATATCAGCGTTTCATTGGTTATTTAACACAAGTTAATTTGATAAAACAGAAACCAATATCACAAAATGTAAAAGAATTTATAAGTTGTGAATTATATGGTCAACGTCGCACACTTATTCAATTGTTAATGAAGAATAGTGACCCCGAATTTCAATATTTGGCATATCTTTTATATGATTTATTAACCAATGATGGTAATGGTAATGGTCCTGATACTATAGAACAAACTATTCTATTTGACAGTTTGCCTTGGAATATTAAAAAATTCTTCCGTGATGCAATGAAAACCACATTAAAATATACAAAGGATTTATCTAATTTTGATAGTAGTAAAATTCCTATTGAACAACAAATATGTTTATTAAAAGCATCTGATAATGTGAAAGAAAAAGCCATGGTTAAGTTAAAAGAAGTGAAAGCCAAATCTGAAGATTCCGGTTCCAAAGCCAGACAATATTTAGATGGATTATTGAAAATTCCTTTTGGTATTTATAGGAATGAACCAATGCTTTCCATTATGAATAATATAAAAACAGATTTTTCATATTTAGCCACCATTATCGAAAAAGAAAATCCTAATTATTTATCTTCTAAGAAAAATTATACTTGTATTGAGATTAACAAACATATTTCCAATATCTATAAAAGTTATCTTCCAAAATTACAAACCAAACAATTAAAAAAACTTATTGAATTATTTTGCAAAGGCAAACGTGATACTTTGGTTGCGAATATTTGTTATATTAATGGCATTATTAAAAAATATAATTTGAAATGTACCAAACTTTGCCATTCCGGTAAAAAAAATTCTTATATGAAAGAACATATGAAAAAATTTCTTGTACAAACAAAAAATAATACAACCACTTTTACGGAAATGCAAAAGCGATTTCCTACCGAATTTCAAATGAATATTGAAAAAAATCTAGATACTCATATCGTATCTATTAATGCCAAATGGTCTAACATAAATAAACATATGGGAAGAATCAATGATGTATTAAATGCAGCTATACATGGTCATAAAACGGCAAAACGACAATTAAAACGTATTATTGGTCAATGGATGAATGGTGAACAAACTGGTTATTGTTTTGGATTTGAAGGTCCGCCTGGTGTAGGAAAAACTTCACTGGCTAAAAAAGGATTAGCACAATGTTTGTTAGATGAAACAAACAATACACATAGACCTTTTGCTTTTATACCCATCGGTGGCTCATCTAATGGTAGTACCTTATCTGGTCATAATTATACATACGTAGGTTCAACTTGGGGGCGTATAGTAGATCTTTTAATGGAGAAAAAATGCATGAATCCAATTATTTTTATTGATGAATTAGATAAAGTAAGTCGTTCTGAGCATGGTAAAGAAATTATTGGTATTTTAACCCACTTAGTAGATTCTACGCAAAATGAATCATTCCAAGATAAATATTTCAATGGTGTTGAGCTAGATTTAAGTAAGGCATTATTTATTTTTTCATATAATGATCCGAGTTCTATTGACCGGATTTTATTAGATAGGATACATCGTATTAAATTTGACCATTTATCATTGGAAGATAAGTTAGTTATTGCTAATGATTATTTATTACCAGAAATTTATAAAAATGTTGGTTTATCTGATATTATTGAATTAAGTGACGATGTATTAACATTTATAATTGAATCATATACGTATGAACCTGGAGTTAGGAAACTCAAGGAAATTTTATTTGAAATTATTAGTGAAATAAACTTATCTATTTTACAAAACAAGGATGATGACCTCACCATTCCTATTGTGATTACAAAAGATGATGTTAAAAACTATTATTTAAAAGAAAGAACAGAAGTGAGACATGCCAAAATTCATGATGAATCACAAATTGGAGTAATGAACGGATTATGGGCAAATGCTTTAGGGAAAGGAGGTATTATACCTATTGAGTGCTATAAGTTTCCTGCGCAAAATTTTATGGATCTCCGATTAACGGGATTACAAGGCGAAGTTATGCAAGAATCTATGAATGTTGCAAAAACCCTAGCTTGGAAATTAACAAGTGGTGCACATAAAACTAAATTTTTAACCTCCATCAAAAAAACACAAATGCAGGGAATTCATATTCATTGTCCAGAAGGAGCTACTCCAAAAGATGGACCCTCCGCAGGAACAGCTATAACTACTGCTATTTACAGTATGTTAAATCACAAAAAAATTAAAAATACGATTGCTATTACTGGTGAAATTAATTTACAAGGTAAAGTTACTGCTATCGGGGGATTAACATTGAAGATTCTAGGAGGTATTAGAGCTGGCGTTAAAGAATTTATTTTTCCTAAGGAAAATGATAAAGCTTTCACTAAATTTATGGAAAAATATGGAGAGAAAGACATTGTTAAAGACATCATCTTTCATCCTGTTAGTAATATTTCTCAAGTCTTAGATTTAGTATTTGTATAAAAAAAATGTAGAATAATTATATATGGCGCTTCTCAAATTTAATCCAATGGCATATATTAAATATTTTTCCTTAAATGCCCCTATGATAATTGCAGCATTTATAGTAATGGGTTCTGCTTTTAATCAAGATATAAAAGGTTTAATTTTTATGGCCGGGGCATCAATTATTATGTTTCTAGGACAATTTCTATCTTCGTCGCTTGGCAGACGAGTTCCCAAAGATGCTGATTTAGCTGCATGTAATCTGTTTTCGTCTTCTGGGTGGGGTTTTGAATATAGTGCTCCAGGACCCAATGCTTTATTTTTAGCCTTTACTGCTAGTTATTTTATTATTGGCATGGCCGCTCATAGCAACTTTAACTGGGCCTTACTCGGTATGTTGTTAGTAATCTTAGTTGTAAATGCCTTTTTCCGTGTACAATTACTAAAATGTGGTACAAATATCGATATATTATTTGGTTGGGCATTTGGTATTATTGGTGGTGTGATTTGGTATGGACTTATGAGTTTTATAGAATCACAGCATGACGGCGCATTAAGTTTAACTTATTTTGGCAGTGATAGTGGAGCAAATAGATGCAAAATAACAAATAAAAAATTTAAATGTAAAAAACTTTAAATTTATTGAAAATAGCCCCAATGTTGTTGCATCCATTTTTGAACAGCCTTTGCAATTCCTTTGCGTTTTCCTAAAGTTGATATCATTCCAGACATAAGGGCACCATATTTAGCTGGATAACCATTTATAAAATTTATATAGGCCACATCCATCCTATATTGCTCATATGTTTTTAAAATTTCTCTAGGTGAGGGCGACTTATATGTTCTAATATTTACCTGATTATGAAAACTATATAACATATCTATTAGTTCTTCCTTTGTTCGCACTGTATTTGCGTTAACTCTTCTCATAAAATGGATAGCATGCTTGGTACAATCTGGACATGGCAAACAACTACATATTAGCTTTATTATTTCAAGACATGCGGATCTGTTTTGTTCAAAAAAAGTTTTATTTATTTTAGCTGCGAAAGTATGAAAAAAAATCCAAGTTGGTGGCGCCCATCGTCTAATACCAGACATTATATATAAGAGATATAAAGAGTTTTTGCTATATTTGATACAAATATAACAAAATGAATGAAGTTATAAATCAAGATTTTAATATACAATTGATGCAATTGTTGGAGGATGATGATGAAGATGATGTGTGTTTAATTGATGGGATGCCTCTAGATAATGAGTGCATTGAACTAGTGTGTAAACATAAATTTAACTATTTAAGTTTATTACAAGAAATTAAGGTTCAGAGAAAATACAATAATTTAGAAGTGCAAAAATTAAGTGGTTATCAAATAAAATGTCCCTATTGTCGAACTATACATAATGGCGTTTTACCTTATCGTGATAATCTATATCAAAATAAATTGCGAGGAATTAATTGGCCACCATCTAAAGTACTTAAAACTAAAAAATGCACAGCTATCATAAAATCCGGCAAAAGGAAAGGAGAACCGTGTAATAAATGGTGTGTTGGGAAATTATGTCCAAGACATGAGAAATTAGCCGCAAAAAAGAGTACGAATGCAGCATTGCCCTTTTGCAAAGTTATTTTAAAATCGGGTAAAAGGAAAAATGAAATGTGTGGTTGTAAATGTAAAAAAAATGAAGATAAATGTGGAAGACATATTTCCAAAAAAAAAGTATTAAATGTAATTGTTACTATATAAATAAATGGACAAAGACGAGTTAATAAAAAATATTAAAGAATGGATTCATTTAGACGAAGAAATTAAAGATTTGCA
>PVMS01144325.1_pt1 | contig 10077 bp, 7 predicted proteins | sample 1853461 | NCBI WGS metagenome assembly PVMS01 (sample SAMN08582032, study PRJNA380276) | Marine sediment metagenome, whole genome shotgun sequencing project. | isolation source: ocean sediment barecode stripped | collected 2017
CGTGATGCGCAGCCTGCTATATAACCTGGTGGCGAACTCCGCCAAGATGGCGATATTGCGAAAGGCCCATCTGACATTCCACCTTGGCGACGACAAGTACTGGAGGGTTCCGAAATTCGAGGACTCCAACCGTTTCAACGTCGAGCAGGCCAAGCATGTGCTCGTAAGCCTGGCGGAGCGCGATCCGGCGACTGCGAGGAAACTGGTCCACTTTTGCAAAACCCACGGAGAGCCGTTCAAGTTCACGGCATAGCGGTGGACTTAGGACGGGGCCTGACATGCGCCATCGAAACGACATCTCAGAGTTATGGCTGCTTCAGCCCTAAATCGGCCGACCGTCGCCGTCGTGCATCAAATGGCCCGGACCGGTGGCACGCTGGTCAACCGCTGCCTCGGCAGCATGCGCGATATCCAGGTCCTGAGCGAGGTCCATCCGCTCGACCCCCAAGGCAAGATCACGCGCCAAGCGGCGGCTTGGTTCCAGCTCCTGAACGAAGGCGACAAGCCCTGGCTGCGGGGTCTCTCGGCGCGGGATCCCGTGACGGCCTTCGCCGAGGTCGTGGAGCGCCTGGCCGAACGAAGCGCAAAGCAAGGCCGGCATCTGGTGCTGCGCGACTGGAGCCACCTTGACTTTCTCGGCGTGCCCTTCGTGCGGAACCCGCCGATGCAGTTGTTGACCGAAGCGGCGCTGCGAGACCGCTGCGATCTCGATCAGGCGTTCGTCGTGCGGCATCCGCTCGATCAGTACGCCAGCTCGGCATCGCGGCCGGGCATGGCGCCTCACCTGACACCCGACCGCTTCCTATATGCTTATCACGCCTTCGCCCGGGTGGCGGTGGCGCGGGGATTTCAGCGATACGAGGATTTCGTGGAGGAACCCGACCAGCAGTTGCGCGAACTGTGTCAGAAGCTCCGCCTTCCATTCGATCCGGGTTACGAAGAGCGCTGGCAAACTTACGACAAGCTCACCGGTGACAGCGCCGGACCGTCCCGCGGTTTCACGAAGCATGACATAGCCCAGATGCCAGCCATGCGCCTCGATGATGCGACGCGCGACGCGCTGTGCTGCAATAGCCGCTATCGGGAATGCCTGGATTTGCTCGGTTACGCCGACCGTCCGGACTGACAGATTTGGGTTCGGCCGGTCCGAAGAGAGCCGTTTCGGCGTTGCGCTCAGTCCTTTAATTCCGTCCGCGGAACGCCTAAAGAGTAACCCGGCTCAAACGCGTGCAACCTATTCGTCGCTTCGCCATGCAACCAATCTTCGTCGGTGGTTTCTTGCGCTCCGGCACCAGCCTGGTGCAATCGCTCCTCTGTGCCGGCAAAGGGGCCGGTCCCATGATCGGCGAGTGCGTCTACCTGCGCGGCGTCGTCGAGACCTATCTGCGCAGTCTTTCCCTGTTCGATGCCCATACGAAAGACTATTTCGATACGCCCGAGGACCTGAGGCGGTTTTGCGCCGACCAGGCCGGGCAATTCCTCGCGCAGACCTGGCGGCGTTTGGGGAAGCCGGAGTTCCTCGTACTCAAGCATCCGCAGCTGACGCGATATTTCCCGCCGCTGCATGCCCTGCTGCCTCAGGCGCGCCTGATTGTCTGCATCAGGGACCCGCGCGATACTGTCGCCTCCGCCATTGCCGCACAGCTCAGGGGCGCGCGCGAATTCGGAACGAAGGCTCCGGCGGAGATCGCGGCCAGCGTTCTCGCGACTTATCTTCCTTGCTTTGGATCGCGAGTGCCTTCGTGTCACCAGCAAACCGCATACGTCAAATACGAGGGACTGGTGCAGGACCCCGCGGCTGTCTTGCCCAGGCTTGCCCGCTTCACGGGGGTCGACCTGTCCGACTTCGATCCTGCGACGGACCGGCCACTTGCCCGCTGGCAATTGGACACCTCGAAGCATGAAGGCCAACCGTTCCATTCGGAACTGTTCTCCGAAACCATCCAGGACAGCCATGTCGGGCGTTTTCGCGAAGTCTTGTCGGATGCCGAGCTGGCGCAGGTTGAGCGCGAATGCGAGCCCTTGCTCGCGCTTCTCGCTCGCGCGCCGTCGATCTTCACGTTGGAGCCAAGTGGAGAGGCCGTAACACGCGACTCTTTGAGCCGCCTGAGAATGAGCGAGTTCGACGGGTGACCCACCGGTCGAGCGACAGCCCCGCCGTGATGAAGACAGACGATGTCTGAAGACACCAAACGCACCAAGTCCGTCGACGTCAAACTGGACTTGGAAACGGCCGTAGATTTGGCGGACTTTTTCGTCGCGCGGGGAAAACCGCGACAAGCCTTGAAGACTTACTCTGCCATTCTCTCGCTAGATCCGCATGTCGAGGGCGTCCGCCGGCAATACGCCGAGCTGCTTTTCCATGTCGATGGCGACCGGTCGCCATCGGGGACCATCGAGCGCGGACAGATGCTGTTAAGTCTCATGGGGCTGGATGTCCTCACCGAAGCGATCGAAACCGCCTACTTCGAGAACCTCGAGCGGCTGTTGAACGGGCGGGACCGCCTGGCGGCGCCGGGCACCCTGGTATTGGGCCTGGGCAGCGGCCGGTGCGGTTCCACGTCGCTCGCTCGCGCCCTCGCCGGCGTCGAGAATGTTTGCGCGACCCACGAGAATCCGCCGATGGTGCATTGGCGACCCACGCCCGGGCAGCTGAGGGTGCACTGCAAGCGTTTCCGCATGCTGCTGGCACACTTCGGGTTGGTTTTCGACTCCGCCCACTGGTGGCTTAACGCCGTGGACCATATGACCGCAGAGTTCGGCGGTCTGAAAATGATTGGTTTGGTGCGCGATCCCGACGCCTGTGCTCGGTCTTTCCTCGAAAGGAAGGGAACCGGCCGAAATGCCATAAACCACTGGGTAGACCATGATGGGACGTTCTGGAAACCGGCTTTGTGGGATCGCTTCTATCCCTCCTATGAGCCGCAACGCTTTGGCCTCGGCGAGCAGGATGAAGCAAGCCAGGCGGCGCTCCCATCGCGCCAGCACCAGCTCGTGAAAACCTACGTTGAGGACTATAACGAGAGTTTGGCTCGGTTGCGGGACCGGTTTGGGGAGCACCTGCTCATTCTGCGTACCGAAGAGCTGAGCGAACGGCGGACACAAGACCAGGTTCAGGAATTTCTGGGGATACAGACATTTAATCTGCAGGACGTCTTGAATCTTGGGTCCATGAGCGATGGAGACAACCAGGATCTGCGTTTCTAGGCCGGCCTAAATTTGAACGGAACCGGCCCGCCGCATTCCCGACCCCGTCCGACATCTGCGAAAGCCCCTGCGCCGCTCAGCGAATCTCCACCGCGTAGGTCTCCAGCGGAGGACTGGTCTCGATCACGCCTTGGTCCAGCAGGAAGGCGGCGAAGGCCTCGTAACGGGCGCTGTCGAGCGCCCGCGGCCGGAGCGCGAAACGCGGCAGCGTGTCGCGCCAGGCCCGGCGGTTCAGCTCGTCCTCCAGATCCTTGCGGTGGCCCACGAAGAGCTCCCAGCTTTCCTCCGGGTGATTGACCAGATACTGAACCGCCCGCTCGACCGCGCCCAGAAAGGCGTCGATCCGCGGGTCCTCGAGCCGATCGCGGTGCGCCACCAGGATGAGCTCGTCGTAGGCGGGCACGCCCTCCTCCTCGACATAGAAGGCGCGGCCCTTGTAACCCTCGATCGCCAGCTGGTTGATCTCGAAGTTGCGGAAGGCGCCGATCACCGCGTCGACTTGGCCCGAGAGGAGCGCCGGGCTCAGCGAGAAATTGACATTGACCAGCTCTATGTCGTCCAGGCTGAGACCGTGCTGGGCCAGCATGGCCGCCAGCAGGGCGTCTTCGAAGCCGCCGACCGAAAAGCCGACGCTGCGCCCCTTGAGATCGGCAATGCTGCGGATCGGGCTGTCATCCAGCACCAGCAGGGTGTTGAGGGGGGTGGCGATCAGCGTTCCGACCCGCACTAGCGGCAGCCCCCGGGCGGCCTGGATATGCAGTTGCGGCTGGTAGGAGACGGCAAGGTCCGCCTTGCCGGCCGCCACCATCTTGGGCGGGTCGTTGGGATCGGCCGGCTCGATCATCTCGACCTCGAGGCCGGCCTCGGCGAAGAAGCCCTTTTCCTCGGCCACCACCAGGGGGGCGTGGTCGGGGTTGAGAAACCAATCGAGCAGAAGGGTGAGCTTTTCGGCCTTGGCCGGATCTGCCGGCAGCAGGACCGACATCATCAAGGCGAACAGGCCGAGGGCGGCCCGAATGAGGCGTGAACGATTTCCAGCGGGGGTGACGGGACGTGACATATCTTGGCCTCCAAGGGCGGCGTGGAAGCGGCAGACCCGTCAAGAAAACGTCGGTTTTCGCGCGTTCTTTCATGAATCCGTTCCGTTCCCTTCGCCGGTATTATCCGGATCAGGTTCGAAGGGTCACCGCGCGATCGGCATGATCGTCCGGTATCTCAGCCCCGTCAGACGGGGCACCCCTAGGAACAAGGCGATGATTGAAGCCCGGCCTCTCTGTTGTCAAGCCCGTCGGAATTCCGACGCTTGGTCGCCACGGGGCCTTTGGCCTGGCTCGTGCCCTGTGTTACAGACTGGACATGCATTTTCTCGATTTCGAAAAGCCCATTGCCGAGCTGGAAGGCAAGATCGAGGAACTGCGCCACCTCTCGGACACGGGCGAACTCAACATCGCCGAAGAGGTGACGCGCCTGCAGACCAAGGTCGATCGCCTGTTGCGCCAGACCTATTCCAAACTCAGCGCCTGGCAGAAGACCCAGGTCGCTCGGCATCCGGAGCGGCCCCATTTCAGCAACTATGTCGCGGCCCTGGTCGAGGACTTCACGCCCCTGGCCGGCGATCGTCTCTTTGCCGAGGACCGGGCCATCATCGGCGGCCTGGGGCGGTTTCGCGGCCACACGGTCTTGATCATGGGTCACGAAAAGGGCTCGGATACCAGCACCCGCGTGCACCACAACTTCGGCATGGCGCGGCCCGAAGGCTACCGCAAGGCCCAACGGCTGTTGAACCTGGCCGATCACTTCAAGGTTCCGGTCGTCACCCTGGTTGACACACCGGGAGCCTATCCTGGGGTCGGCGCCGAAGAGCGCGGTCAGGCGGAGGCGATCGCCTCCTGCATCGGTGTTTGCCTGCGGCTTAACGTGCCCTTGATCTCGGTCATCATCGGCGAGGGCGGATCGGGCGGCGCGATCGCGCTGGCCACCGCCAACCGGATCTACATGCTGGAACATTCGGTCTATTCGGTGATCTCGCCCGAGGGCTGCGCCTCGATCCTATGGCGCAGCAGCGCTCAGGCCGAGGATGCGGCCGAGGCACTCAGGCTGACCGCCGGCGATCTCCTCAAATTCGGCGTGGTTGACGGGATGGTGGACGAGCCCTTGGGCGGCGCCCACCGCGGGCAGGCCGAGACCATCGAGGCGGTCGGCGACCAGATCGAAGGCGCGCTCGGCGAACTCGGCAGCGAACCGGGCCCGGCCTTGCGCGAGAAGCGCCGGGAGAAATTCATAGAGATGAGCCGGAAGGGGCTGAGCTGAAGCTCCACTAGGTCGCCCGGCCGTGGCAGTGCTTGTACTTCTTGCCGGCGCCGCAGGGGCAGGGGGCATTGCGCGGCACCTTGCCCCAGGTCTCAGGATTGCCGGGGTCGGGCGCTTCTGCGGTGCGGCGGCGCACGGTTTGGGAGACCGGTTTGCCGGGCATCGAGGCGATCGGTCCAGCCTCCGCCGTAGCCAGCGCCATTTCCGTCTGCCGATTGGCGTCGCCGGTCTTGACCATTGCGGGATCGAAGCGGGTTTCCTGGAAGCTTTCGGGGTCCGGCGTGGGCATGGCGAATTCGGGGCTCATGGGGCGCACCCGAACATAGGACAGCAGCGACGTCGTCTCCGAGCGCACCCGGTCCAGCATGGCCTCGAACAGGTCGAAGGCCTCGCGCTTGTATTCGTTGAGCGGATCGCGCTGGCCGTACGCCCGCAGCACGATGCCCTGGCGCAAATGGTCGAGCAGATGAAGATGGTCCTTCCACTGCCGGTCGACGACGAGCAGGAGCACCTCCTTCTCCAGCATGCGCATTAGGTCGCCGCCAATGTTCGCCCGCTTGGCGGCCATGTGCTTGTCCGATGACTGGATTATCCGCTCGAGAATCTCCTGATCCGCGATGCCCTCTTCCTTGCCCCATGCCTTGACCGGCAGGTCGAGGCTGAGAAGCCGCAGGCTTTCTTCGTGCAGCCGAGCCATATCCCATTGCTCGGCATAGGCCCCAGCCGGGATGCACTCGGCGACCATCTCCTCGATCATCTGATGGCGAAAATCGTAGACCGTCTCGTGAACGTCTTCCGTGCTCATGAGGTCGCGGCGCTGCTCATAGATGACCTTGCGCTGGTCGTTCATGACGTCGTCGTACTTGAGCACGTACTTGCGCGCCTCGAAGTGATGCGCCTCGACCTTCTGCTGGGCCTTCTCCAGGGCCTTGTTGACCCAGGGATGAACTATGGCTTCGCCTTCCTGCAGGCCCAGTTTCCGCAGCATCGAATCCATGCGCTCGGATCCGAAAATGCGCATCAGATCGTCTTCCAGCGACAGATAGAACTTGGAGGCGCCCGGATCGCCCTGGCGTCCGCAACGTCCGCGCAACTGGTTGTCGATGCGCCGGCTTTCATGCCGCTCGGTGCCCATGACGAAGAGCCCGCCGGCCTCCAAGGTGACTTGCCTGGCCGACGCCACCTCGCTTTGGATGGACTCGGTCTTCTCGGCGCGGGCTCGATCGTCCTCGATCTGACTGGCTTCCTGCTGGATGCGCATGTGCGCATTGCCGCCCAGCTGGATGTCGGTGCCGCGCCCGGCCATGTTGGTGGCGATTGTCACCGCGCCCGGCCCGCCGGCCTGGGCGATGATGAAGGCCTCTTGCTCGTGATAGCGGGCATTCAGGACGTGGTGCGGAATCTTGCGTTTCTTGAGCAGGGCCGCGAGGTGCTCCGACTTCTCGATCGATACGGTGCCCACCAGGATTGGCTGATTTTTCCGGTGACACTCCTCGATCTGATCGAGGATCGCGTCGTACTTCTCTTTCGCCGTGCGGTAGACCTCGTCGTCGAAATCGACCCGAACGAAGGGCACGTTGGTGGGAATTTCGATGACGTCCAGATTGTAGATATCGAGAAACTCCGCCGATTCGGTCATGGCCGTTCCGGTCATGCCGGCGAGCTTCGGATAGAGCCGGAAATAGTTCTGGAAGGTGATCGAGGCGAGGGTCTGATTCTCCTGCTGGATGCTGACGCCTTCCCTGGCTTCGAGAGCCTGGTGCAGACCTTCCGAATAGCGCCGGCCCTCCATCATGCGCCCGGTGAACTCGTCGATGATGATGACCTTGTCGTCCTTGACGATGTAATCGGTATCGCGCTCGAACATCTTGTGCGCCCTGAGCGCTTGGGTCACATGATGCAGAAGAGAAATGTTTTCGGAATCGTAAAGCGAGGCCGAGGTCAGCAGATCCAAATCGCGCAGCAGGTCTTCGATCCGCTCGACACCGTCATCCGTGAGCGTGATCGACTTGCCCTTCTCGTCCTTCTCGTAGTCATCCTCGCCGAGCTTGGGGATCAACACGTTGACCGAGACGTAAAGCTCGGAAGAGTCCTGGGTCGGGCCGGAAATGATGAGAGGCGTGCGCGCCTCGTCGATCAGAATCGAATCGACCTCGTCGACGATCCCGAAATTGAAGTTCCGCTGGGCCAGCTCTTCCGTCTTGAATTTCATGTTGTCGCGCAAATAGTCGAAGCCGAACTCGTTGTTGGTGCCGTAGGTTACGTCGGCGGCATAGGCCGCGTGGCGCTCGTTCTCCAGCAGACCGTGAACGATGCAGCCGACCTCGATGCCTAGGAAGCGGTAGATTTGCCCCATCCATTGGGCATCGCGCCGCGCCAGGTAGTCGTTCACCGTAATCACGTGCACACCCTTGCCGCTGAGCGCGTTGAGATAGACCGGCAGGGTGGCGACCAGGGTCTTGCCCTCGCCGGTCTTCATCTCGGCGATCGTGCCGCGATGCAGCACGATACCGCCCATCAGCTGCACGTCGAAATGGCGCTGGCCGAGAGTCCGCTTGGCGGCCTCGCGAACCGTGGCGAAGGCCTCGACCAGCAGGTCGTCCAGGCTCTCGCCGGCGTCCAGGCGTTCGCGGAACCACGGCGTGCGGGCCGCCAGGTCGGAATCGCTCATCGCCTCGAGCTCGGGCTCGAGCGCGTTGATCGCCTCGACATTCTGGTCCAGGCGCTTGACGTAGCGGTCGTTAGCCGTTCCAAACAGCCGCTTGCCGAGCGAGCTGATCATGTCAACCTCAAGGTCGGAATGGCCGGATGGCGCGGCCAAAAGGGCGCGGGTCAGACATAGGGTCACAAGCGGGGCCTGTCAACGCCGCTTGGGGCCCCTCAAGGCCTCCGGCTGCCGCAGGTTGCCGCCCTTCGCGCCGGTTTGGCCGGGACTGGTGCCCCAGGGTTGAACATGCGACGTTACGCGCCAAGTGCTAGCTCCGGAGTCGGCTGGGGATGCCGGCGGGCATCCGCCGCTTACAACAAGGATTTGATGAATGGGCCAGCGCCACCGCCGATTAGGCCTTTTTGGCGCCTTTTTAGTCGGCCTGCTGCTAAGCGCCACGCCCGCCGTGGTCCTGGCCCAGGACACGGAGCCGGCAGAGGATCCGACCGTCGCCGTCGTCGACGGGTCGCCAATTCTCCATTCCGATGTCACCGCCTATGCGGCCACCTTGCCACAACAGTACCAGCAGGCCGTCGACCAGATATTTCCCTTCCTGGTGCAACGTTTGATCGACTTGGCCCTGATCGACAAGGCCGCCAAGGCCGATGGCCTCACCGACGACGAAGTGGTTCAGGAACGCGTCGCGCGCTTGACCCTCGAGGTGATGCGCGAGGTCTATATGGAACGCTTGTTAGCGGCCGCGGTGAGCGACGAAGAGGTCGAGACGCGTTACCAGGCGTTCCTTGAGGAGAATCCGCCGGCGGAGGAGATCAGGGCGCGCCATATCCTTCTGGAAGCCGAAGAAGAGGCCCGCGAGGTAATCGCCTCGCTCGATGAGGGTGCCGACTTCGCCGAGCTGGCCGAGGAACGCTCGACCGGCCCGTCCGCGGCACAGGGCGGCGATCTCGGCTACTTTACCGGCGAGCAGATGGTCCCCAGTTTCGCCGAGGCCGCCTTTGCGCTGGAGCTGGGCAGCTATACCAGCGATCCTGTGCAGACCGAGTTCGGCTGGCACGTCATCCTCCTCGAAGACAAGCGGCCGCAAGACCCGCCCAGCTTGGAACAGGTTGCGCCGCAACTCACCCAGGAGCTCCAAGGTGCCGCCGTCGAAAGCCACATCGCGGGTTTACGCACTGATGCCGAGATCGAAGTGATGGAAAGCGCGCAGCCGGCCCCGGAAGACCCGGCCATGGAAGAGTCCGCCACGGAAGAGTCCGCCACGGAAGAGTCCGCCACGGAAGAAGCGAGCGAGAGCGAGTCGGAAAGCACCCAGTAACCTGCTGGTCATTCAGAGGGCGGTTCGAGGGAGCCCACAGCCATGGCCCTGCCACGATCTCCTTTGGCGCCGGAGCGCGCGTGCCGTCTGCCCGCCATCGACGGCGTGCGGCTGGCCACGCGGGCCTGCGGCATCAAGTATCGCGGCCGTAGCGACGTCTGCCTCATGGCCTTCGATCCCGGCACGGCGGTCGCCGGGGTGTTCACCCGCTCCAAGACCGCCTCGGCGCCGGTCGACTGGTGCCGCCGGGCGCTCGCGGGCGGGCGGGCGCGCGCGGTGCTGGTCAATTCCGGCAACGCCAATGCCTTCACCGGCCGCCTCGGGGAGGATTCGACCGCCGCCATCGCCCAGGCCGCCGCCGCTACCCTGGGCTGCCGGCCCCGGGAGGTCTTCCTGGCGTCCACCGGGGTGATCGGCGAGCCGCTGCCCCACGAGCGTATCCTCAAGGCCATGGCAAGCCTCGAGGCAGGGTTGAAGCCGGCGGGATGGACGGCGGCGGCCCGCGCCATCATGACGACCGACACTTTCGCCAAGTCCGCGACCCGCGTGGCGGAGATCGGCGGGCGCCGGGTCACCA
>PVMS01173784.1_pt1 | contig 10076 bp, 6 predicted proteins | sample 1853461 | NCBI WGS metagenome assembly PVMS01 (sample SAMN08582032, study PRJNA380276) | Marine sediment metagenome, whole genome shotgun sequencing project. | isolation source: ocean sediment barecode stripped | collected 2017
ATAGCTTCTTTTTTATCTGCGAGATTCATCTCGAGAGGATTAAGGAATGGCCCCATCGCTTGTTCGGCTAATGGATCTCCTGTTTGCTCTCCTGTTGCCCGCCCATCCCAAAACATCCCGCCGACAAAATTGCCTTCCTCATCGAGATGAAGCACCGGACTATCTCCGGCATAAGCAGCAGCCGGCGGCTTTCGGTTTCCAAAACGGGCCATTACAGCACCCTCATAAACAGCACCATTTTCATTGATTTCTTCCATCGGGCCCGTAAAACCAACCTCCTGTCCATGACAGAAGGAGCATGGCTGACCGGGAGGACTAGAGAGATTGGCGTCAAAAAAGAGATTTTTTCCAAGCTCTTCAACAGGAGAAAGGCTAGGTGTGATTGTATTGGTATCCCCAGTCTCCGTTTCAAACTTTTTACATGTTTGGACAAGAAATATCGCTAAAAAAATTATCAAGAAAGTTCCGTGGATTGTTAAAATTTTTTTCATTTTAGACTCTCTCTATATTTGGTCTTGTCTTTCTTACTCTCTAGGCCCTTAACATTATTATGGGCTGATTTGTTTGTCAAATGCAGGACCTTTTCCACTGGCCCTGTATCTTCAGATCTTATTTTTTAAACACAGGAACCGTCACCAAACCAAGTAAAAAAGACACAAGAAGTCCAAAAGATATATTTTTTTTCACACCGTTCATCCTGATTTTTGAGAACTGAATAATTAGCACAACGGTTGTTCTACGAACTGCTGTGATTATATCTTTTAGATCAGGTTCCCGGCATTTTCCTAATTTTGGCTATCTGTGTCAGCCTGGTCTCCCCGATTTGTAGAACAACAACATATTCTCCCGGAGGCTCCATGGGTCTTCTTCGGAATCTCGCCTGTCCTGCCTGAGTACCTCCCGAACCTTTGCGCATATCCCACACAATCTTGTGAAGCCCGGATTGGCCGTCTCCTTCGATAGAACTGATTTCAACTCCAAGGAGATCTAAGATCTTAATCTCAACATTTTCACTCTGATCATTTTTGAGATAATAATAGACAACAATTCCTGCGGCCTCATTAGGGGCACGGAATTGCCTCTGCCCTGAATGCCCTCCTCCAAAACGACCCGACTGCTGGATCTTCGGTTCAACTTTGAAAAGATGGGCCTCTTTCTCTAAGAGCTCGTCATTGAATTCCTGGAGAGGGGAAATATCGGTCACATAAAATCCTCGTCCATAGGATCCGACCACAAGATCATTTTCCCGGGGATGGATAAGGAGATCGTGCACAGGATTAACTGGCATGTTATTTTTAAAACTGTGCCATTCTTTTCCTCCGTTTAATGTAACAAAAACGCCGATATCCGTTCCCACAAAAAGAAGTTCCGGATTTAATTTGGACTCAAAGATGACATAGATGATTTCCTGGGGAAGGTTGGAGGAAATTGAATACCAAGAGGCACCATAATCATCAGTCTTAAAGACAAGAGGTTTAAAATTGTCTCTTTGGAAACCGGTTTTGACGGCATAGGCCGAACCCGAGTTAAAATTGGAAGCAAACACACGGCTGACATAGTAGTCCTTGGGCGCTCCCGCTTTTTTTTTTTTTTTTTCACAGTTTGTCCAACGAGCCCCGCTGTCCTGAGTGATCTGAACATTACCATCGTCCGTGCCAACCCAGATGACACCGGCTCTGAGAGGGGATTCCGAGATGGAGGTAATATTGCAGTACTCGATATTCCCTTTCAGTTTTTCCTCGTCATTTGTGGTCAAATCCGGACTGATTTCCTGCCAGCTGTCTCCACGGTTGATCGAACGGTGAAGGACCTGACTTCCAATATAGATGATCCGGCTGTTGTGGGGAGATATGTGGATAGGGGAGTTCCAGTTGAAACGGAGTGGGGGCTCATCCCGGCCTCGTCTGGGTTGAATTCGAGCGCTTATTCCGGTTTGTTGATCGAGCCGCTGGATAACACCAAATTGGGAGTCGTTGTATAACCATCGGCTGTTATTGGGATCGGGTTGATTAAACATTCCATCCCCTCCGCCCACAGACGCCCAATCATCCACCGTCACTTGACCGGACCTACCGTTGCTCGGAATTTTTACAGAACCCGTATCTTGCGTACCACCATAGATGTTGTACGGTTCGTCCATATCCACACCTATAGAATAAAACTCGGCGGCAGGAATATTTTCAAAAACGTCCCAGGTTTTTCCAAAGTCATAGGTAATAGCCAGTCCTCCATCATTACCCAAGATGACATGTTTTGAATTTTTGGGATTGATCCAAACCGAGTGATGATCGACATGAACGCCCTGTGCATTGTTGGCCGGATTGCTTCCATCACCCCAAGTTTTTCCGCCATCCGTTGATCTTAAAAGAGGAGTACTGGGCACATAAATGACCTTGTCGTCATTGGGATCGACAATGATCTGGCCGTACCACTTCCCGCCCCCAATGGACACGTTCTCAGGATTCATCTTCGTCCAGGATTCACCCGCATTTTCAGTCCGATAGACTTCTCCACCGATCCGTCTTCCCTGAGGCTCTTGATTTCGCTGCTCGGCCTGTTTGATCTCCGCCTCAGTGGGAGGTCGTGTGTTGAAATTGTCGATGCTGGCATAAATAATGTTAGGATTTTTCTGATAGATAGCCAGTCCCGAACGGCCCAGCTTTCCATTTGGCAAACCGCCTTCCAGTCTTTTCCATGTTGAACCACCATCTGTAGACTTGTATATTCCGGTCTCCGGGCCTGCCTCTTCAAAATGCCAGGGTACTCGCCATTTATCATAGGTGTTGGCGTAGACCGTCTCAGGATTGTTGGGATCGATGGCCACTTCGACAACCCCGACTTTTTCGCTTATATAAAGAGACTTTTCCCATGTTTTCCCGCCATCCGTTGTTTTGTAGAGGCCCCGTTCCTCGTTAAAAGAAAAGTGTAATCCCACAGCAGCTACGTAGACAATGTCCGGATTCTTGGGATGGATGGCAATCCGGCCGATATGCCGCGTCTCTTTGAGCCCCATGTGTGTCCAAGTCTCACCGGCATCGGTCGACTTATACACTCCGTCTCCAATGATAGTGATTCGGCCAGAAGCTGCATCTCCCGTGCCTACCCAGAGGACATCTGGATCTGAGGGGGCAATGGCCAATGCCCCAAAAGTCAGCCGTCCCGCATCATCAAAAACAGGTGTAAATGTCGTACCGTTATTGACAGTCTTCCAGACTCCTCCGGAACAGACCGCAAGATAAAAGGTAAACGGATCGGACTCATGTGCCGCAACAGTCAGGATGCGGGCTCCCTGCCGAGCAGGACCAAGAGCTCTATACTCAAAGGACTTCAAAATCTCCTTGTTTAAAGAATCCTGCCCATAAATCCCTATGCTGGGTCCAAAGATCAGCAGACAGGAGAGGAAAGTAAGGATTAAAAAGCTTTTTTTGTTCTTCATGTTTCTTCCTTATTTTATAAGAAAATATTTATTTTGAGAGCCGTCAACAAAATTACATCCGTCTTTTGTAAAAACTCCCGTCTCCTCGAATCCGATTCGCACATCTTGACCATCCCATTCAGGGACGCTTGTGGTGCAGCTGTATTCGATAGCGTAGCATGTATTGAGAAAGAGTACGTACTCACCCCTGGCCTCATTCCCTTCCGGCGCTCTCCCTAAAGGTCTGGCATCCATAGGCGGTCCGGCCGCATGGCCATGAAAACCAATGGGGTGGGAGTAGATGAGAGGCCGCAGTCCCTTGGCCATGGCTTTGTCCATCGCGGTTTGAACGATAACATTCCCAGATCTCCCAGCTTGAAATTCATTCCGAAAAATAGTGCCAACCTCAATTGTCTGTCTCAGAGCCTCTTTTAATCCATCGGGAGCATCATCCTCTCCAATTCTACAAACATAGGCCTGCAGCTGCATGTCCGTACACAAACCCAAGTAAACGATGCCCACATCACAGTGGAGGACGTCGCCCCTCTGAATGATTCCTGGATTGTCTTTATACATGTCTGCGTCTTTTTTAGATCTCTGTATGGAAATCGAAGGTTGAAACCAGGCTTCAAGACCAAGATCTGTCACTTTTTGTCTGATCCACCAGACTACATCCTCAGTTGATGTGATGCCGGGGGTAATAACTTTGCTGGAATAAAATTCGGCAATGATATCATGGGCAATGCCCGCGATGTGCCGGTATACGCTTAATTCCTGGGGACTCCGTGTTTCAAGCCATCCGATACAGAGGTTTTCAGCTGAAACAAATCGAGAAGAAAGTTCAGGTCCTAGAGCTTTTTCCAGTTTTTCCTTCAGGGTGGAAGACAAGCCATCTCCAAAAGCCCAGTTTTTGGACGTATTGATTCCGATTTTTTTTGGATCGAGCTCCTTTATGACTCCTGCAAGGCTTTCAAACTGTTTTTTCGTTTTGTCCACCCAGGTTCCTTCGTACCAATTTCTCGAACCGTAATAACTTCCGGAAAGCCGCTGCACACCTTTGTCGATACCCTGGTCATGGAAAATAAGAATGGATAGGCGACGGGCATACATTGTGGGCTCAGGCATCATGCTCAAATAGACCGGATCTTCGTTGTATTCGCGGTTGATGACAAGCCACATATCGATCCCTTCCCTTCGCATCAACTCAGGGATGATAAAATCCAACCTCCATTTGAGCCAATCATTCATGACCTCAGCCCGTTTTCTTTCCGGAAGTATGTTGAGGCTGTCTTGAGCATCTGTTTGTCCAATGTCTTGAGCAAAAGAACCACAAACGAAGACAGAACAAACAAAAAATGTAAAAATAAAAAACTTAAAAACTGTTCTAAAAGTAATTTTTGTCATCAAAACTCCTATAAAAAAGACTTCTAGTGGAAAAATTCCCGCTTACGAAAAAGGTGAATCGATAGAGACAGACTCCATTCCACCAAGGATAAGCCCCCCATCTTCCGTGACAACAAAACAATCCTCGATGCGGACACCAAATTCCCCATAAATATATATGCCTGGCTCGTCGCTGAAAGTCATCCCGGGTTGAAGCTTAATTTTATTTCCCCGGACAAGATAGGGATATTCATGGCCCTGCATACCGATGCCGTGGCCGACTCTATGACCGAAATATTTGTAATCGGGGCCAAATCCCGCATCCTCAACAACCTTGCGGGCCGCCCTGTCGATGTCTTCACAGGCAGCACCTGGACGTACGGCCTTAAGGGCCTCGGATTGAGCTTTTTTAACAACATCCCACACTTTTTTCTGTTTGTCAGTGGGTTGTCCAAAGACGAGAGTCCGGGTAACATCGGACTGGAATCCTTCGATAGAGCATCCTCCATCCACCATGATGATATCTCCCATATGAAGATCCCTGGAAACGGAAGATCCGTGGGGAAAGGCAGAATTCGGACCAAACTGGGGGCCACCGCTTCCTCTGGCTCCCAGTTGTCTGTGGGCAGAGCTGATGCTTCCGCTGAGGGCGCGTGTTGTCATGCCTTCCTTCAAATTCTTAAAGCCTTCCTGGAAAGCCAGTTTTGTTATTCTGTTGGCAAGCTCCAGATAAGCAATTTCCTTTGGAGTTTTAATACCCCGACAGCCCTCTGTAATGACGGCTCCATTGACTATTTCCAGGTTAGGAGCATCTCTTTTCACTCCGTAAAACACAAAACTACGAATAGTGGGACCAAAGGCCAGGCGCCCATTCGGGGAACCAAGGTCTTTGAGGATATCTCCCATAAGCTTAAAGGGGCTCTCGTGTTCCTCCCAGGTACGGATCTTATCCCCCTTTGGGATACGTTCTGAGGCACGTTCAGATTCGAAGGCCGGACAGATCCAGATAGGTCTTTCTTTTGGATTGAGCACAGCCCCAAACATCCTTTCACTCCGGCCCCATTGGATATTTGTGAAATAGGTGAGGTTGGGACTTCCGGATAAAAAGAGCCCGTCTATTTTGTGTTCAACCATCAGTTTCTGTGCATTGATGATGCGGTTTTCATAGTCAGCAGCAGTGAGAGGTTCAACTCCCGACACCATATTTGTTAAAGTGGATTGAGTTTGCTGCCTCGGCGAAGCAAAAATATTTTTTGTGAATCCACTGGCGGCTATGGACAATCCTCCAATCTTTAAAAAATCACGGCGTGTATGCGACATCTTTAGTCCTCCTTAATCTCTTTGATCATAGCTGTACATTCCAATAGGAGCCCCCGGAGGGGAAGAGCGGGGAAGTGTCAGTTGTATTTGACTGGGATTTTCAAGAAACAGTTTGATCTGGCTGGCGGAATAAAAGTAGTGAGCTTTTTGATCCCTATCGTTAACAGCATAGTAATCTTTTATCAGCCAGTTTTTCAAATCTTCGAGCTTAAGGAACGCAATCGCTCTAGCCTGTGGGATAGCGCTCTCTTCTACGGCCAATCTCATAATATTGAGCATCACGACATTATTCACCACACGCTGAATCTCTGCCAGGGTTCCTTGCTTTTCCTCAGATTTCCAGGTCGATTGGATGAGCTTGTCAAGCACTTCTGACAATCCTGGAATATTTTTGTCCCGGGAATGATAGTCGACCATTCGGGAAGCTCTCTGGGGATTAAGGATTAGTCCAACCGTGAGATTGGCTGCCGATTCGGCTGCGGCCAACGGATCAAACGTGGATCCTGTATAACCTGGAAAAAGCTCTCGATTCTGCCTATAGCCGGGGGGACGTGGGGGAATAATGTTGAGCAGTTTTTCATCGATAGCCAGGTTTTTCGGAGAAATAGTATTCAACAAGGAATCCAAAGCCAAACGCTGTTCATCCGCAGGAACGACAAAGGGAGATTTTTGAGGATCTCCACGCAGAGTATGATTGTAATACAGTCCACCCAGTTTGCTGGAGGCAGCTTCAACCTGGTATCTGTGAAACAGATACGTTGGGACTAGAGCCTCTTCCAATGTGGCCATCGGTGCACCAATCGGAATTCTTTTTTCCGTAAAGTTCCGAAGGGCAATGGCACGAATTTTCATCACACGATCGAGTTCATCAACAGGATCAGCCCCACTATCCCAGACATTTGCCAGAGGATGAGCACTCGACGCTCCGGCATCTTGTCCGGCTAGAAAATAAAGCCCGCCGGAAAAAGCCTTGTTCAGAATCGCACCAAGCTCTTTTTCCTCGTCGACGTCTTTCGGGAAATCCTGGTATCCAAAATTGATGGAGACGATGTCCCATTTTCCAATCCCGACATCATACGCATCAGAAAGATCGAGTGTGCCTTCACTCGTGATCTTGATCAGAGGATGAGGATAATCCATGACCGAAGCCCGGTCATTGACACTAGCTGCATAGTTGTGGCCCATTCCAAGAGTATGGCCGATCTCATGGGCAGACAGCTGCCGGACTCTCGCCAGAGCCAGTTCCAGAATTTGTGGATCGATGTCTTTTCCTTCTTCATATTCGGCAATCAAACCGGATGCAATCAAAAAATCCTGACGGATTCGCTGTGAACCTAAGGCCACATGGCCTTTGATGATCTCTCCGGTCCGAGGATCTGTGACAGATGACCCATAGGACCACCCTCTCGTCGAACGGTGGATCCAGTTGACCATGTTGTAGCGGATATCCATAGGATCAGCTCCCTCTGGGAGAATTTTAACTTGGAATGCATCCTTATATCCAATCGCTTCAAAAGCCTGGTTCCACCAGCTTCCCCCTTCTAAAAGCGCAGAACGGATGGGTTCAGGAGCGCTGTTATCGATATAGTAAACGATGGGTTCAACAGGCTCGCTGATTTTAGCGCTGGGATCCTTTTTATAAAGCCTGTGCCGGTTTGTAAACCTTTTCAAAATCGGCTGATCAATGGGTGTTGCAAAATCCATATAACTGATCCCGGAAAAGTTGGAACGAGGATCAAACATTCTCGGCTTGTAGTTGTCATCCGGAAGCTCGATAAAGGAATGGTGCTGCCTGACTGTTATCGCTCCTGCATCCGGAGAGACTCCCCTAACTCCACCTCCGGGACTTTCACTCGTAAAAGTCAAAATGGCTTCTATTTCCGTATTTTTTGGGAAATTTTTCGTATTAGGCAGATAGAAGGCGGAACGGGTCATATCAAGACGGTAATTGCCCTGATTGCTCCGTCTCAAGGTATTAATCACACCATGGGCATCCTGCATGAAAAAGGCGCTGGCATCCACATAAACACTCCCTCCTATCTCTTCGGCAACCTGGAATCCCCAGATAACCGAACGAGCAAAACCGTCATCGACCGCTTTCCTCTCTGCCGCACTGTCGCTTAGCGCACGAAAAGAATAATTGGGCCTGATAAGCAGGATTTTTGGACCAATACGATGGAATTTTACGATTTGAGTGCCACCAAGCTGGCTCCTGTCGAGACCAATGTCATTGTTTCCCAGTCCAGCAGACAGAGAATTGACATAGAGAAACTCAACATCCATTTTGTCGATTTCGAGAAAAATCTTTCCTGTACTCGCATCCCAGTAGAACGTGAAATATCCGGAATATTTGTCTAACTTTTCAAGTTTTTCAGAAAAACTCTGGGCCTGAACATGGACAGCGGCCAAAACAAAAATAAAAACACATAAAACACAAAATAGTTTTTTCATAGGATTCCTCCTTCCTCGGAAAAATGTTTATCACACCCCCTCCCCTAAGTCAAAGATTTGAGGCCTGGCTTCGAAAATGTGAAAAACTTTTAGCTATAATTAAAAGGACATCATACTTAATTATTTTGGTATAATTAAATATGCTGTTCCTTTAATTATTCAAAGACAAACCACAAAAGGAGGGAATATGGATTTTCATAATATCAAGGCAAAACTTCAATTGTTGGATACGGCATGTGTGTGTGATGCCGATAAAAATCTCAGGGTTATGGATCCTGAAATCCGTCCTCTCTCTCCAGTGTTTCAGATGATCGGAATAGCCTCCACTGTTCACTGCCGTGGTGATTTTCTCTCTGTCATCAAAGCCCTAGGTGAAGCCCGGGAAAACGAGGTTCTTATTATTGATGGAGGGGGTGAAAAAATCGCACTCTCCGGAGAACTTTTTTCTTATGAAGCCAAAAGAAAGGGGCTTGCCGGCATTGTCGTTGACGGCGCCTGCCGCGATTCTTCAAAAATCCGCAAGCTTAAATTCCCATTTTATTCTCGTTATATCACTCCTAGGGCTGGAACGGCCTCCACCATTTTTGCGACCCAAATTGATGTGAACTGCGGAGGTGTTCAGGTACTACCCGGAGATATCATCTTCGGTGATTCAGACGGAATCGTCGTTATCAATCCGGGCGAACTGGAAGCCACTCTCGATAAGGCCGCTCAGATCCAATTGACAGAAGAAAAAGTGCAAGCACAATTAGAGAAAGGAAAAAGCCTTCTCTCTCTTCTGAATTACAGAGAACACTACGAAAAAGTGGGAAAGGGGGAGGAGAGCAAACTCACTTTTTTGGTTTAAAATGTATTTTAATTACATTATTGGGACAAATGACCTATTCTGCTTACAATGTGTATTATAGATATCTAACTTTTCATCTGTTTCGTACTCCATTCAAAAGGCACAAATATTGCAGTATAATAAATGTTTATACACTATAGAAATAATTTAAAGGAGATTACACATGAAAAAGACAGTGAGTCTATTGGTCCTCGTTACGTTTGTATTTATGCTCTCAAACTGCGCCACAATTTTTAAAGGTGAATATCGAGATGTCAGAATTAATTCCGAGCCCGATGATACACAGGTCTATATCAATGGTGAATTTATGGGAAGAACCCCTCTCAAATTGGAACTCCGTCCCGATGAGCCCCTCACGATTGAATTCAGAAGGGAAGGATATAAGACAGTTGTCCGACAAATCACCAATAAAATAGGTGTGGGCTGGATTGTCTTGGATGTTATTTCCGGCCTTATCCCAGTATTGGTCGATGCCCTCACCGGAGCCTGGTATGAATTCGATCAGCGTTATATCAATGTCATTCTGGAACGCCAGCAGCACCGTTTGTACTAGAAACTAGAAAAGAAAAAAAACACCGGCGCCGGCAAAGAGGCTGATGATGTTGTCGGGTTTAGTAAAAAGATAAACAAAGCGGACGTCCGCCAGCAAGCCAAAAGAAG
>PVMS01056729.1_pt1 | contig 10075 bp, 12 predicted proteins | sample 1853461 | NCBI WGS metagenome assembly PVMS01 (sample SAMN08582032, study PRJNA380276) | Marine sediment metagenome, whole genome shotgun sequencing project. | isolation source: ocean sediment barecode stripped | collected 2017
CAAATGATATCACCAGTGATGACAAATTGTGGGCTTTGTTGGGCTACATTTTTGGTATTATCGCCCTCCTTGCCTTGATTTTAGAGGACAAGAAGAACCGGCCGTTCCTCAAATACCACGCCATAAATGCCCTCTTGCTGTGGGCGGTGGCTATCCTTACTTCTTGGCTCTGTGGACTAGGGGTCATCGTCTGGATTTATGGTATTTATTTAGGTATTAAAGCTTACGGGGGCGACTGGGTTGAAGTCCCTGGACTGACAGATTTCGCCAAGAAACAAGGTTGGTTGTAACAATAGTCCCAACTTCTAACCTCTAAATTATTGAAGCAATTACTATCCATCCGGTTTGCCTAACCCCATGGCAATCACAGGATTGGGTAAGATCGGCCTGGCTGATCGTTTTAAGGAGGGTTATTGTGGAAATTGGTAAAGCCTTTACATTTGATACTGATGACGAAAGTTGGATATCTAAAATTGGCATTGGGGCCGTTGTCTCCTTCTTCAGTATTCTAATAATTCCAGCCTTCTTCCTGGGCGGTTATCAACTGGCAGTTATGCGCAATGTCATGTATGGAGAGGAGCATCCCTTACCTAAATGGGAAAATTGGGGCCGCTTGTTCATGGATGGCCTCTTCGTTGTTGTGGCTGTCTTCGTCTATACTTTACCTATCTGGCTGCTAGCCTGTATAGGTGTTTTGCTCAACCTAGTGGTGTTTAGTTCCGATAGTGGTGGAGCAGCGACCATCGTTATTTGGTCCTTTGTCGGCTGCTTCACGATCTTATTAGCTATCGCCCTGGCGTTCCTCATACCTTCAATCTATATACAATACGCGCGCACAGATGATTTTGGCGCTCTGTTCCGCTTCGGTGAAGTTGTGGCTATTGCCCGGGAAAACCTGGTTGATATCCTCATCACCTTCCTGGTTGCTATAGCTGCCTGGTTTATATTGTCATTAATTGCCACTATTCTTTCAATCACGATTTGCGGAGGCATCATCGCCACCTATGCCGGTACCGTCTGGATAAGTGTAGCTTTGGGGCACCTATATGGACAGATTGCTTCAAAATCCAATGGTAAGGTAAAGGAAGCCTTCGCTGTATAGAGTAAGATCAAGTTAAAGACCAAGTCGTTTATGCCAAGAGCTTGGCCAAAGAATTGGCGGTCAATATTCCACACCATTCCTGGTTAAAATATTCTTTTACAAAAAACTAGCATTATTATAATAAATCACAAGCTGATCCAAAAAGCGGTGCGACTAAACAGTCACACCGCTTTTATTATCGTTTCAAAATCGGCTTAGTCTCCGCCCTGCCGTTACCCCACCGGCGGCTTTTCAGCCGGATCCAGATTAATATCCTCTTCCGGTATTGTTTCATTGACCATATCTACTTTTATTCCTACATCACCATTCCCGACTGGATAAGGACGCGTACCAAAACGGGTTAGCGTGGCCGCCCCCAAGCCCGCACAGCCAATGGCTGCAGCCACAAGCCACCAAACCCATCCGCCCATCCACCAGGGCATCGAACTCAAAAGCCCGGCCGCCATAGTCAAGGTTACCGTGCCCAGCGCGGCCGTAACCGGCAGGCTTTTACTGGAGATTTTTAACCAACCAACCATCTTTCGGCCTAACATCGAACCGGCAGCGATCCAGCCCATCACCAAGGCCCCGAATAGGGCCAGAGACATCACGATCACCAGGGGAATGCCTAGAATACCGATACAGACCAGGAGCAGCACTGCAGAAATCACAGCGATTATCGTTATCAGGCTAATGCCAGCGATTAGAGTTAACAGGCCTACAGCGCCAGTAGCGCCCGGCTTCTGCCGCATGGTTCTGCTAACTCGATTGAGCTTGTCAGGGGCAGCGGCCGCTAATACCAGGGCTATCAGGCCTAAAAACATGCTCCTGCCTATTACAGATCCAGCTGTTACGAAAAAACTCGGACCATGGCCAACTTCCCGGAAATGGCGCAGTGGTGGGAAAGGCAGATCCACCCCTCCCTGTGATCCTACGAAAGCTGGTATTGCTAGATTGGGTAGGTCTCCAAAGCCTGTACATCCGATGGTATCCTTTCCATCGCCAGAAATTGTGCCTCCGATAAGAACACAGTCGCCAGCTACAGCAGCTGTAGTGTCCGCCTGCAGGTTTCCGCCCAAGACCACCATATCGCCATCAATAAATCCGGAGATAGTTGCTTGCCCGCCAAAAAGAGCCACATCCCCGATGATGGTGCCAGCCAGCTCGGTCTCGCCACCGAAGACCGAGACGCTGCCTTCGACCGTTGCGCCAGGTTCCACCAGCAAGCTACCGCCGAAGACGACGATGTCTTCCTCTACTGTCTCGCCTTCCCCAATCACCCGGTCAAAACCAGGATCGGCAGATGCCACACCAGCAGGAACGGCTACAAATATTATGAATAGTGTTAGTAAAACCAAACTTAATTGTTTCATAATATTCTCTCCAAAAACGACTTTCATGACCCTGATACGAAAAAATCTATATTAGGTTTCACGCCTCCCGTTTGAGTGAGCATTTTAGGCCTATTATCCTTGCCTATCCCTTTCCTTAATTAATAGAAAATGAGCCTATATCCTTCGAGGACTGGTCATTTGGGAATAGACCCCTCCCCAAAGGAAAACGATGCCAGCCATAACCAACAGCCAGCCAATGATATTTGGCTGTTGTCCAAGCAGTTCGCCCGTCGTTCCCAATCCTTGCCAGGCGGCCCCAACGACTACTTGTCCTAATCCCCAGACCTGGCCACCAACCTGGGTGATTATCCGGACAAAGGCAGGCTGGTTGAGGGCTGGCCCAAATTCAATGGTCAGCCAGATGACAGCAATTAATGGCGCCAACCCGCTTAAGAGCAGGAGCCCGTAAACACCGCTGACCAGCCAGATTCGATATGGCGATAAGGGTATTTGCCGCAGCGTCCTTTCGGCGAAATCTGCTGCCGGGCTTAGGACTGGCGCCTCTAAAAACAGCTGATGGATGGCTTGGATGGCCCGCCACTCCTGCTGACAGGGTGTGCAGTCATGCAGATGACCCTCCAAATCCCTGCGGCCGGAGTCCTCGATTTCGCCATCCAAGGCTTCCATCATCAAGCTATATATCTCTTCATGCTCCATATTCTGCTCCAGAACAATTTTTCCTCATCTTGCGTACTCAATTTCTGGTGATGGGACAAGACCCATCTCGAGACCATTTTTTGCTAATTGTCGTCTAGCTCTAAACAGTCGTGATTTAATGGCGCTCACGGTTGTGTCCATTATCTCGGCGATCTCATCATAGGATAGGTCATACCAATAACGTAGAACAACTGCCTCCCGGTAGTCCTCCGGCAAGGTCGTTAACAAACGCTGGACGATTTCCTCTCTTTCATTCTCATAAATCTGGGCCTCAGGACCATCAGATCTTTCAGACATCAGGGCCGGGTGGATGGGCAGCGGGCCGTCGATTGACAATAGTTGCACTCGCCGCTTTCTAAGCTGATCGATGCAGTAATTCGACGTGATAGTAAAAAGCCAGGTGCTGAATTTATGCGAAGGGTTATAACTTTCTAAGCGAGTCCAGACGCGGATAAATGCTTCTTGCGCGGCCTGTTCTGCTTCGTCAGCGTTTCCTAACATGCGATAAGCCAGGTTAAATACAGGCGTCTGATACGCCCTGATCAGGTGGCCGAAAGCCTCCCGATTTCCATCCCTGGCCTCTTCAAGCCAGGCATGCTCTTCCTCAAAGCCCTGGTATTTCATCCTGACGTCTCTACCATCATTACGCAGTATAACAAAAAAAGTTGTGTCTTAACCTCTTCTGAAATATATAACTGCTGTTCTTGACCCATTTATGCTCATTCTTTGATGTTTGTGACAGATATGGTGCTCTCACCGTTGTTCCACAGAAATATCTCTGCATACCACCACATTACGGATAGAGGTCCGTAACGAACTTAGAGAGGGAGGACTTAAAGAAAAGTTGCAAGCTGTCCGTTGACGACCCCTATTCCCTGTTTTATAATGCCCGGCGATTATGAAAACCAAGGAAAGGCCACTTCCATCGACACTCTATAACCGGGAATATTTTTTAACTGCCTGTGAGGGTTACGACGTATTCCTCGAGTCAGAGGGGCAGCATCTATCCCGTCGCCTTAACGATGCTTTTGCCGTCGCCGAGGTTGCTGAAGGTATGCGTCTCCTGGACGTGGGCTGCGGCCGTGGCGAGATCATCCGTCACTGCATGCGCCTCGGTGTAGAAGCCTACGGCATTGATTATGCTCAAGTTGCTGCCAGGATGACAACAGAAGTGATTGCTCATGAGCATCGTTCCTCCGGGGACAAAAGCCACAGTGCGAGTGTATATTTAGCAGACGCTAAATACCTTCCATTTCCGGACTCGTTTTTCGATCGTGTTCTCCTATTTGATGTGGTCGAACATCTTTTTTCCCTGGGAATTAAACCAGGCCTTGAGTCAAATACGCCGCGTTTTAAAGCCTGACGGAAAATTAATAATCCATACCGCCCCAAATCGCTGGTATGATATTTACGCCTACCCGCTGGTTCGCTTATTCCGCCGCATTCTGGGTCAAGGTCAGAATTATCCGAAGAACCCTCGCGCGATTATCCCGGCCAACCAGGACGTCCATGTCAATGAACAAGATATTCTGAGTATGCGCCGGGCCTTAAAAGAAGCCGGCTATAGCAGTCGGGTTTGGCTCGACAGCCCCCCTCAAGACCGGAGTGAGCATTTAATAATGCGAGGCTTGCATTGGATTGCCTTTCATGTTCCTCCAATTCGCTGGTTTTTCGAACGGGAGCTGTTCTCCGTGGCATCACCACAGCCTGAGGCAGCGTCAATTTCTTTGGGGCCAAAACAGACTTTAACACGAAAATCGTGATCCTTTCCACCGCGAGCGCCAATTTACATCAGCAGGTCTTTTATTCTCTGTGTCGAGATCAGGTGGTTTAGTCGCGTCATCGCCATGTTTAAGCGCCTTCTCCCCTTAATTATTATCTTGCTACTGGCCTTTGTTCTGCGATCTTTCGACTTATCTGGTATCCCTCCTGGCTTAACACATGACGAGGCCAACCACGGCCGGGATGCCATGAACATTTTAGACGGAGAGCTTCTTTTTTATTTCCCCCTCAATTATGGGAGTGAACCCCTATATAACTACCTGGTCGCGGCCGGCATGAGCTTGTTCGGGGAGAATCTCTTCGCTCTGCGAATTGTGAACTTATGGGCGGGCCTGCTCCTTGTTGCCGCTGCCTTTCTATGGGCAAGCTGGGCCTTTGACAGACAGACAGGGCTCTTTACTGCGGCATTACTCGCTGTCTCCTTCTGGCCCGTGGCAGCCAGCAGGCAGGCGCTGCGCGCAGGAATGCTGCCGCTGTTGATAACCGCGGCTGTTATCTTCTTTTGGTTAATGCTTCGCCAGGCCCAGATGCTGCCTAAAAGGGAATCCACTTCCAGGGCCGGTATCCGTTGGTGGGCTGTAGCCGGCTTCGCTGTCTTTATTGGACTCACCCTCCACACCTATCTTGCCGCTCGGGTATTGTGGCTGATTTTTCCGATCTTTCTTCTTTACCTGGCCATATTCCACCGCCATCGATTCGTGAACACCTGGCGGCCAACCTTGATCGGTCTGCTGGCGGCCGGTCTTCTGGTTGTGCCTATGTTCGTTTATGTCCGTGCTCATCCAGAAGCTGATACCCGCCTAAATATGCTCGATGGCCCGCTCCAGAATTTATTAGCTGGGGATTTTGGACCCATATTAGCCAATGCAGGAGAGGCGTTGCTCGCTTTTCTCTGGCCTGGATTTGGCGATCAATTTTTGGCTTATAACATCCCCGGCCGTCCACTTTTTACCATTGTATCAGCTGCTATGTTTCTTATTGGCTTGGCTGTCTGTTTTTGGCGCTGGCGAAAACCAGCATATGCCTTCCTGATTATATGGTTTGCGGTGGGCATCCTACCCTCCCTTGTCACCGGCCCTACAGCCAACACTACCCGGAATATTGGAGCTATGACGGCGGTCTACATTCTACCGGCGCTTGGTTTCATTACACTCAAAGGGTGGCTGTCCAAGCGATGGGGAAAACGCGGTGCTCAAGCGGCAGGGGCTTTTGGCCTTGCCTGGATCCTATTCATAACAGGGGTTACAGTCCGCGATTATTTCAATCGCTGGGCAGGCGATCCTAATGTTCGTGCTGCTTACCAGCAGAATTTGGTCCAATCCCTCGACTATTTAGACTCTCTTGATACGGCCGGTCCCGCTGTGATCTCCTCGGTCTATCCTGGCGCGGCCCACGACCCATCCATAGCCCGTGTCTTCCTAAGTTCTAAGGCTCTTGGCTTGCGTTGGGTTGATTCTCGCTATGGTCTGATTTCCCCATCCTTAGAAAGCGCCATACTCATCGTGCCGGGCTCCACACCACTGCATCCGGCTTTCCAGGAGTGGGCAAGACAGATTGATGAGGTAACACTGAGGGCTGGCGATCTCGACCCGCTGTTCAGAGTTTACACAATTGAGATTGATAGTGACCCTTCCGGTCCATCCGTTAACTTCGGTGATGCCCTCCTGCTGCACGAAGCTCGCTGGCTCACGGACTCAACCCAACCAGGAGGGACGGCCGAACTGCTGACGCTTTGGGAGGTTCTAGATCCGGACAATGTCGGCCCCCAGGTGCCGCCAGCTTTTGAGACTGATGTATTACTTTTTACCCATGTTCTGAACGACAAGGGGGAGATATTTACCCAACAGGATCGACTCGAAGCGCCCTCATGGGATTGGCAGACGGGGGACATTTTTGTTCAAATTCACCCTCTACTCATCCCAGCAGAAACAGCCCAGGGCCAGTATGAAACAACTGTTGGCATCTTTGATAGAGAGTCAGGAGATCGCCTACCGGTTTTAGACTCAAAGGGAGAGATTTCCGGAACAGTAGCAGTTGTTGTACCATTAACAGTTAAATGAGTGACAATTATAATCCTAAAGAGCTCTCAATCGAGGAGTTGGAGCAGCTTCTATACTTAAAGAAGCGGGCCCATAGGCGTAAGAGGCTTCAACGGTTAAAGAGCGAAGGTCGCCTGGTGGAGCTTGACTATCGACCCTCACCAGACGAAGCTCCAACAACGGATTCGAATGCCTCCGATACGGGAAGCAGCCAGTTGCCATTATCTTCGGAAGAGATCCAAGATGAGGAGGTTGAGGACGCCCATGATGAAGCTGCCGTTGGAAGACGCCCTCTAATAAATTGGCGATGGGTGTCCAACAAAGTTCTTCTTGTCATAGAAATCGTTGCAGTCCTTGGCTTGATCCTTCTCGTCATTTCCCTTTGGCAGACTACTCAGAACCTCAATGAGGAGATCGCCGAAATTCAGGCAGCCCAAAGCCAGAGCGTAGCCTTACCAACTCTAACAGCGACCCCAGTAATTGGCGTCGCTGTGCTGCCTAGCGGGCATAAACCCCCAGTCAATGGCCGGCCGCCTGAACCTGGCGAAGCGGGTGATATTCCCGCTCACCTCCTTCCAATTATCGATTCTTATGTACCCCCTCCCATCCCCACACCCGGGCCGGAACAAGCCCGGCGAATTGAGATCCCGTCCATAAATGTTGATAAGCCCATTGTTCAGGGAGATGATTGGGAACAGCTCAAGAAAGGAGCTGGCCAGCATGTAGGTTCCTCACTACCAGGCAACGACGGCAACCTGGTTTTATCTGCCCACAATGATATATATGGTGAGATATTCAGACATCTGGATAAACTGTCACCCGGCGACGAGATCATCATTTCAACAGAAAGACAAAGTTACGTCTATATTATTAATGATATTCAGGTGGTTGAACCAACGGATGTTTGGGTTATGGCGCCGACAGAGCATGCTAGCGCAACCCTTATCTCTTGCTACCCATACCTGGTCAATAATAAGCGGATCGTCATCTTTGCCGATTTGGCATACGCCAATCGCCAGTCAAGGAGCTCGTCTTAGAGGTATTTATGGCCAAGAAAGTTCGGCGTTTACGTAGAAAAAAGCGGCCTGATCAACCATTCGCCAAAAACCAAGGTGAGGCTGTCGCTCGAGATGACAAGGTAGACGCCAATACATTAATTTCGAGGTCAGCTAAAGAGAAGACAAAAGGTAAAGTTAAACTCACACCTGAAGAAGAGCTTCGAGAGGAATACGCCTATGTCATCTACGATCTCCGCCGGATAGCCATATTGGCAGCAGCCTTGTTCTTGCTGTTGATCCTCCTCAATATTCTCCTCAAGTGATATCTGTTGACGCTCTATACCCCTTGTGCTATTATTTCCCTGCTATCCGGCCCAGAGGTCGGATGCTTTTGTTGTTTAAGGGGAATAAATTCTAGTAGTGCGGAAATCAATCGGTATCAACTATAGAGTAAATGAACGAATTCGAGCCCATGAGGTCCGTTTGATCGACGGCGGCGGCGATAATCGCGGTGTAGTGCCCATCGATGTGGCCAAGGATGTGGCTCAAGATGCTGGACTAGATCTGGTCGAAGTTGCTCCAAACGCTAGGCCCCCTGTTGTCAGAGTCATGGATTACGGTAAGTTTGTCTATGAACGAACCCGTAAGGAGCGTGAAGCTCGTAAACATCAGAAACAAATCGAAATTAAGACCATTAAATTAAGCCCTAAAATTGCCGGATTCCACCGAAATCTCAGTGTTAAGCGGGCACGCGGATGGCTTGCTGAGGGCAAGAAAGTTAAAGTTGTTGTTCGTTTTCGTGGGCGCGAAATTACCTACCCTGAAATTGGACGGGATATGATGAACGCCGTTGCCGAAGAGCTCCAAGATGTGAGCTTAATTGAACAGAGACCTAATCTTGAGGGTTGGTCAATGGTGATGATGCTGGCGCCACTTGAGTAGCTGCGCCAGGCTGGCAATGCAGCCTTAAAGGGATGCAAGCTGGACGGTTTTACAAGATACATAGGGTATTAGTCGAAGAGCCCAGCAGGGGCTTTTTGATGAAGGATTAACATGGCCAAGGCAAAGAAGAAGAAATATAAACTGAAAACTTACAAGGCGGCCGCCAAACGATTTCGCGTGACTAAAAATGGGAAAATCATTCGTATGAAGGGCGGCAAGAGCCATTTGAGAAGGAAGAAGTCAAAACGGGTGAAGGTTCAATTGCGCCAAGGGCTTGAGGTGACTAATGCAGCCGCCAAGCGAAAAATCAAACGCCTGGCGCCCTATTTGAGTAAGTACAAGGCTAACCCACCTAAATAATCTGGAATTAGTGAACGCTGCCTGGCCTCGAGTGCCAGCCTCTGTCAAAATATGTCAACTGTCGCTCCTGAGCGTCCAGGCTAAATAAAAATGCGAGGATTAGAGTATGCGAGTTAAAGGTGGAACAGTAACCCGCCGTCGTCACAAGAAAATCATTAAATCTGTTAAGGGTCAATTTGGCACAAGGGGTCGACTCTTCCGTCGATCCAATGAAGCCTTTATGAAATCCAACTGGTACGCTTATAGGGACAGGAAACAACGCCGGCGTGACCTTCGAAGATTGTGGATAACCCGTATCAATGCCGCCAGCAGGATTAATGATCTGCCATACAGCAAATTTATTCATGGCTTGAAGTTGGCCGATGTCAGCCTAGATCGTAAAGTTATGGCCGATATTGCCGTTCGTGATGCTAATGCTTTTACACAATTGGTTGACGTCGCCAAAAATGCCCTGGCCTAGAGGCCATTAAGAGAGGTATGGGTTCGCCACGCTTGTTCGCCAGGCGTGGTTTTTTTCTTTACAGCGTGATGTAGAATGTCACGACGATATGGATGGCTCCTGCTCATTCTCCTGGCTGCCGCATTCTTGCGTATCGCCTTCCTGACAGAAGTTCCTCCGGGCCTTACCCACGATGAAGCCGATCATGGACTCGATGCCTGGGGGGTAATCAATGGCTTTAGGCCCATCTACTTTACCATCGGCTACGGCCGCGAACCCCTTTACGATTACACTACTGCAGGGATGATGGCATTTTTAGGCCCTTCATTCGTGGCCGGCCGGTTAACAGGGGCTTAGGCCCTTCATTCGTGGCTTTTTTTTTT
>PVMS01172204.1_pt1 | contig 10075 bp, 12 predicted proteins | sample 1853461 | NCBI WGS metagenome assembly PVMS01 (sample SAMN08582032, study PRJNA380276) | Marine sediment metagenome, whole genome shotgun sequencing project. | isolation source: ocean sediment barecode stripped | collected 2017
CTTTGCCGTTTTCCACCAGGTAGGCTTCGCTTGCGGAAAAGACGAACCGGCCCGAGGTGATATCAACCTGGCCGCCAGCAAAATTTACTGCATACAGGCCTCTGTCCACCGAAGCAATAATTTCTTCCGGCAAGTACCAGCCGGCAGAAATGATTGCTTCGGTGGACAGAGGCCTGTATGCAGTAAATTTTGCTGGCGGCCAGGTTGATATCACCTCGGGCCGGTTCGTCTTTTCCGCAAGCGAAGCCTACCTGGTGGAAAACGGCAAAGTAACACGCCCGGTAAAGGGTGCAACGCTGATCGGTAATGGCCCTGACGTCATGACCCGGGTTTCGATGGCTGGAAACGACCTCAAGCTCGATGCCGGCGTTGGTGTATGTGGCAAGGATGGCCAGAGCGTGCCGGTAGGTGTGGGGCAACCGACATTGCGCATCGACGGCCTCACCGTCGGTGGTACTGAAGCATGAAACAAGGTGAGTCGAAGCAAGCCCGGGCCGGCACTCGCTATCCGGGACGAGCTCGATGTTCAGGGCGGCGGCGGCAATGGGGCGTTTTCGTCCATATCGCGCAACAGGCGGAACAGGGCACGCGACGATGAAGGCGGCTTTCCCTTCGCTGCTTCGCGTTGCGCGTTGCGGATCAGTTGGCGCATGGCCTGGGCGTCGGCTTCGAATCGCTTGTCCAGTAGCTGCCCCAGTGCTGAATCCCCGGATTCCAGCAAGAAGTCCCGCCAGGCCTCGCTGCGGTGCTGGCGCGCGGTGAGTTGTCGCGCCGCATTATTGAATGCTTCCATGGCTTCGAAAATCCCGCCAGGATCCGTCCGCCTGAGCAACTTGGCTATGAACTGCAATTGCCGCTTGCGGGCGACATGCGATCGAATCAGCCGGGCTTGTTCCACTGCTTCCCGGATTGAGTCTTCCATTGGCACACGCTCGAGCCGGGCTTTACTGAGTCCGATCAACTCCGCTGCAAGGGATTTCAGCTCCTGCGCTTCTCTTTTGCGCTGGCTTTTACTGATAATTCCGGGTTCTTCGCCTATTTTTTCCTTGCCTCTGGCCATCTATACTTCCAGTCTGAATAAGGGGAAATGGTTCTATGTCTGATCAACCCATGGTAACGCAGCCGTATCTCGACCGGGAAGGGGAACTGGATGTCCTGGAGTCCCATGTGCGGGAAGCATTACACCGCGCACGTAATGCAGGCGCCAGCGATGCAGAAGCCTCCGCCTACACCAGTCAGGGCCTTGCGGTGACTGTGCGCCTGGGTGAAGTGGAAACCCTGGAACACATGCAGGATCGAGGTGTCAGCATCACGGTCTTCTTCGGGCAGCGTAAAGGGCATGCAAGCAGCGCCGATCTGCGTAAAGAATCAATTGACGCGTGTGTTGATCGCGCGATGGAAATCGCCCGCTACACGCAGGATGACAGCAGTAATGGCCTGGCTGATCCCCCGCTGCTGGCGACAGAATTTCCGAATCTGGATCTGTGGCATCCCTCCATGATGGATGCTGAGGCAGCCATTAAGCGGGCGCTTGCCTGTGAAGCGGCAGGGCGGGCGGACAGCAGGATCACCAATTCGGAAGGTGCGTCGGTGAATGCTGGCCTGGGATTGACCGTTTATGGCAACTCCAATGGCTTTATCGGCAGGAGCTCCGGCACCCGTTTCGGTCAGACTTGCATATTGCTCGCCGGCAAGGGTGACGGCATGCAGCGGGACTACAGTTTTGACAGTCGCAGAAGCCTGCAAGACCTGGAAACGCCCGCGCAGACCGGTGCCGAGGCGGCCCGCCGTACGATCCGGAGATTGAACGCCCGCCAGTTGCCTACGGGCCAAATGCCGGTGCTGTTTTCGCCAGAAGTCGCCAAGGGCCTGGTTGGCCACCTGGTCGGGGCCATTTCCGGATCTGCTCTGTACAGGAATGAGTCCTTCCTCAAGGACAAGAAAGGCGAACAGTTGTTCCCCCGCTGGCTGAATATTTGTGAGCGGCCCCATTTGTTGCGCGGCGCCGGCAGCGCCTCTTTTGATGGTGAGGGTGTGGTCACCCGTGAGCGGAAAATCATCGACTCGGGTGTACTACAGGGCTATGTCCTGTCCAGTTACTCGGCGCGGCGCCTTGGACTGCAGACTACCGGCAATGCCGGCGGCGTCCGCAACCTGTTACTGGAACCGGGCGGTGAAGATTGCGATGACCTGATACAGGGCATGCAGAACGGTTTTTACGTTACCGAGGTCATGGGCCAGGGAGTCAGACTGGTGAGCGGTGATTATTCGCGGGGAGCAAGCGGATTCCTGGTCGAAAACGGTGAAATTAGCTACCCGGTAGAAGAAGTCACTATTGCCGGGAATCTGAACGAGATATTCAAAAACGTGGTTGCGGTCGGCAGCAATATCGACGACAGGGGAAATATTCATTCGGGGCCCGTATTGATCAGCACGATGACGGTGGCTGGCGAGTGAGTGTTTTCAAACTCATGCGCGTGGTCGCGCTGCTCAGCATCCTGTTTGTGATTGTGATCGGTACCTGGATGACGGAGCGTCGCCTGGCCAGTTGGGACCGGCCCGCATGGGTGATTGTTTATCCTATCGCTGCTGATGATACCGCGGGCACCTTGAAATTCGCCCAATCAATTGAAGCCGCTGACTTCAGTGCCGTGAATGAATTCATGGAACGCGAAACCCGGCCTTACGGCATATCCGTAACGCCTGCCTTTTATATCCAGATCACGCCGGTGAGCACCGATATGCCGCCTCCCATGCCGGACCAGTACAGCCCGGCCGCAATCGCCTGGTGGAGCCTGAAAATGCGCTGGTGGACATGGATGAAGGGCTTCAGTGACGGACTTGTTGAGGCCGATATCCAGATGTTTGTGCTGTATAACTCGATCAAAGGGTCCAATGAAGTGGATATTTCGGTCGGCATGCGCAAAGGCCGCTACGGTATAGTCAATGCCTATGCAGCGAAGTCGATGCAGCCGCAAAACCTGGTGGTCTTTACGCATGAATTGATGCACGTGTTCGGGGCCAGCGACAAATACGTCAGGTCAACCGGGGAGCCCGAGTATCCATTTGGATTTGCTGATCCGGAGCAGTACCCGCTGTTTCCACAGAAGCGCGCTGAAATTATGGGCGGACGCATTCCGCTGAGTTCTTTTGAATCCAGGATGCCGCGTTCACTGGAGCAGTGCAAAATCGGCAGGACAACTGCGGTGGAAATCGGATTTTTCGACCAGTTGATGAATTAAGGTTAATGCAAAGCTTGATTTGGATCCCGGTTTTTACTGAGTTGGCGATAAAGCAGTCCTGGTGTAACTGGTGATGAATTTTCCTGATTGTTTTTTCGCCTGGCGGCTGATGAGACTTTTCATGACCGGTGTCAAATTCAGGTTCAACTATTCTTGCGGTATTCTTCGGTCATGGTTATCCTACCGCGCGTTTACAAGGATCACATAATGCGCAGAATCTTACTTGCCGGGAATTGGAAGATGAACGGATCCGGGGCCATGGTTGCCTCGCTTCTGGGCGGCTTGCTGCAAGCCCCGAAATCGCAGATTCCCATCGATATGGCAGTGTTCCCGCCGTTCCCCTATCTGGGGCAGGTACAGTCTTTGCTGCGTGACAGCGACATCAGTTGGGGTGGGCAGAACCTGAACCCGGCACCGAAGGGCGCGCATACCGGGGAAGTCTCCGCCGGCATGTTGTTGGATTTTGGCTGTCGATATGTCCTCGTGGGTCACTCGGAGCGCCGCAGCTTGTACGCTGAGAGCGACCAGGATGTCGCCGCGCGATTCCAGGCCGCAATTGAGGCAGGCCTGTGGCCCGTACTCTGCGTTGGTGAAACGCTGCAGGAGTGGGAAGACGGCGCCACCGACTCAGTGGTCGAACGGCAACTGGACGCCGTATTGGAGCGAAATGGCATCGCAGCATTTGAACGGGCTGTTATCGCCTACGAACCGGTATGGGCAATTGGAACCGGCAAGACGGCTACGCCGGAACAGGCCCAGGCAGTTCATGCATTCATACGTAACAAAATTGCATTACAAGATGATACAATAGCCGGTCATATACGTATTTTGTACGGCGGCAGTGTGAATAACTCCAATGCCGCCGATTTATTTGCCCGGGAAGATATAGATGGCGGGCTGGTCGGAGGGGCTTCTTTGAAGGCCGGAGACTTCCTCGCGATTCGCGATGCCGTTATCTGATTAATCCCCGCGAAATGGATGATTTATGCAGGCTTTAAATATTTTTCACGTGTTGATCGCGATCTCTTTGGTTGCTTTCGTTCTGATTCAGAGAGGGCAGGGCGCAACAGCCGGTGCTGCTTTTGGCAGTGGGGCTTCCGGCACGGTTTTCGGATCCCGCGGTGCAGGTACTTTTCTTACCCGCACGACCTGGGTGCTGGCCGCGCTCTTTTGCTCCATCAGCCTGACCATGGCCGTCCTTGTGTCCCGTTCATCGGCAGTGCCGGAAGATGATCTGGGTGTTGTGGGCTCCAGCCAGCCAGCAACCACTGTGGACAGCAACGCGGAAGACAATGTAATTTCGGTTGGTTCTGACGAGTCAGAGGGGACCGATCTGCCATCATTTAATACCGTTACGGAGGATGTCGGTGGCAACGAGGTCATGAACAGGAATGCAGTTGATGATCTGCCGGCGCTGGACAGCGCGGCCACCGAAACCATTGGAAATTCGGTAACAGGAGAAGCCCAGGGTGTCGATGACAGCTCTGGTGGTGAGGGATCGGATTCAGACGATTCTTGACCGGGGGCAATGAACTGGCCCAAGTGGTGGAATTGGTAGACACGCTATCTTGAGGGGGTAGTGGCGACAGCCGTGCCGGTTCGAGTCCGGCCTTGGGCACCATTTATTGACACGGCAATGCAGACGCCGTGAACTGAGAGACGAGCATGCTCGCAGAATATTTTCCGGTTCTGGTTTTTATCGCGATTTCAATTGCACTCGGTGTTATTTTGCTGATCACCGGCGGGCTTCTCGGTCCGAGCGCCCCCGACAGTGAAAAAGCTTCACCTTTTGAATGTGGCTTCGAAGCCTTCGAAGACAATCGTTCCAAGTTCGATGTCCGTTTTTACCTCGTGGCGATCCTGTTCATCATTTTCGATCTTGAAATTGCCTTTTTCATACCATGGGCGCTGGTCCTCGACCAGTTAGGCACCTACGGTCTGCTGGCGATGTCCATTTTCGTGCTGGAACTCGTTATCGGGTTCATTTACCTGTGGAAGAAAGGAGCTCTGGAATGGGAATGAACAACCCCGTACCGCTGGGATTGGTTGACGACATCCTTCGTCCGAATGCCGATGAAAATCCGCTTTTGAATCGAGGCCTGGTTACCACCTCACTGGATGCCTTGCTCAACTGGGCGCGCACGGGTTCCATGTGGCCGGTGACTTTCGGGCTCGCTTGTTGTGCCGTGGAGATGATGCAGGCCGGCGCAGCCCGTTATGACCTCGATCGTTTCGGTATCATGTTCCGGCCCAGCCCCCGCCAATCGGATGTAATGATTGTTGCCGGCACTTTGACCAATAAGATGGCGCCGGCGTTGCGCAAGGTATATGACCAGATGCCCAACCCCAAGTGGGTGATCTCAATGGGCTCCTGCGCCAACGGAGGCGGCTATTATCACTATGCCTATTCGGTCACACGTGGCTGTGACCGCGTAATTCCCGTTGATGTGTTTGTGCCGGGTTGTCCGCCAACCGCCGAGGCGTTGATTTACGGCATTCTCCAGTTGCAGGCGAAAATTCGTCGCGAAACCACCATCGCCAGGTAAGAGTATGAGCCACACGCCCAAATCAGTTGTGGAAGTTTATACCGAACGTTTTGGGGACATGGTGTCGGTAGGTGAAACACAGTCCGGAATCCTCACGCTGGAAATAGGTGTTGAGCACTGGCTGGAAGTTTGTCGCGCACTCAAAGACGAGGAACAGTTCTGCTACGAACAACTGACGGATCTCTGCGGTGTTGACTACCTGAGTTTTGGCCAGTCCGAATGGGAGACAGAGGGCGCCAGCTCAGAAGGCTTCAGCAGGGCCGTGGAAAGCCTGGGGCCGGGCAGGTTTGATTGGGCGGATCGCCCTGAATCCATTGCTATCGAGCAGCGCTTTGCCGCGGTCGTACATCTGTTGTCGTTCAAACATAACCGGCGGCTGAGAATTCGCTGCTTTGCTCCTGACGACGGCATGCCAATCGTACCTACACTGGTGGAAATATGGAATTCGGCCAATTGGTATGAGAGGGAAGCATTCGATTTGTTCGGCATTGTATTCGAGGGCCATCCCGACCTGCGCAGAATCATGACGGACTACGGCTTCACCGGCCACCCGTTCCGCAAGGATTTTCCATTGATCGGCAATGTTGCTGTTCGCTATGACACGCAGAAGAAGCGGGTGATTTACGAACCGGTGGAAATCGAACCCAGGGTTGGAGTTCCCCGTGTGTTGCGTTCGGATTCGCGCTACAAAACCGATGATTTGGATCTTGCGGCTGACGCCCGGGCTGAAGAAATTGCTGCTGAGGAGCCGGCCTCCGCCGACCATACAGGCAACGGAGATACAAACTGACATGGCTGAGATCCGTAACTACACGATGAATTTCGGTCCTCAGCACCCGGCGGCTCACGGCGTGTTGCGCCTGGTCCTGGAAATGGATGGTGAAACCGTCGTCCGCGCTGACCCGCACATTGGCTTGCTGCACCGCGCTACGGAGAAACTCGCCGAGAGCAAGCCCTTCAACCAGTCTGTCGGTTACCTCGACCGGCTGGATTACATGTCCATGATGTGTAACGAGCATGCCTACGTTCGCGCCATTGAAGAACTGCTCGGGATAGAACCGCCACCGCGTGCGCAATACATCCGCACGATGTTCGACGAGATCACGCGTTTTTCCAACCACTTGCTCTGGATCGCTTCCTGCGGCCTCGACCTGGGCGCCATGTCGATGTTCATGTACGCTTTCCGTGAGCGGGAAATGGTCATGGACATGTACGAGGCGGTTTCAGGCGCGCGCATGCATGCAGGCTACTATCGCCCGGGTGGCGTTTATCGCGATCTGCCGGACGAGATGCCAAAATACCGGGAGTCACCCTGGATCAAAGGCAAAGAACTGAAGCGCCGCAATGAATGGCGCGAAGGTACGTTGCTGGATTTCATCGAGGCTTTTGCCCGCGACGTGCCCAGTAAAATTGATGAATATGAGACCCTGCTGACGAACAATCGTATCTGGAAACAACGCACGGTCAACATCGGCGTGGTCTCACCGGAACGTGCCGTGCAAATGGGTTTTTCCGGCGTCATGCTGCGTGGTTCCGGAATCGAGTGGGACCTGCGCAAGAAGCAGCCTTACGCCATGTATGACAAGGTTGACTTTGACATCCCGGTAGGCGTTAACGGCGACTGTTATGACCGTTACCTGCTGAGAGTGGAGGAGATGCGCCAGTCAGCGCAGATCATCCTTCAGTGCGTAGACTGGCTACGCAAGAATCCGGGGCATGTGATGCTCAAGAACTTCAAGGTCATCCCGCCCACACGCGAAGAAATGAAGGGCGACATGGAAGCCATGATCCATCACTTCAAGCTGTTCACCGAGGGTTATTGCGTGCCGATCGGTGAAACCTATGCTGCGATCGAGGCGCCCAAGGGAGAGTTTGGTTGCTACCTGGTGTCCGATGGCGCCAACAAGCCTTTCCGGCTTCATTTCCGTGCGCCAGGCTTCGCCCACCTGTCGGGCATGGATGAACTGGCCCGGGGACACATGCTGGCGGACGCGGTCGCAATCATAAGTACTCTTGACCTGGTATTCGGGGAGGTAGACCGCTGATGGCGAAGAAAAACAACGGTAGTGCCATGCTGACCGGAAAAACCCTTAAAACCATAGACCACTGGGCCGCCAAGTTCCCTGCGGATAAAAAGCGTTCCGCACTGATCCAGGCCCTGATGGCAGCGCAGGAGCAAAACGGTGGCTGGATCAGTCGCGAATTGACGGAAGCCGTTGCCGGGTACCTGGAAGTGCCAACGGTATGGGCGCACGAAATCGTTTCGTTTTATTCCATGTTGTTCGATCAGCCCGTGGGCCGCCACAAGGTAAACCTGTGCACCAATATTTCCTGTTGGCTCAACGGAGCGGAAGACCTGTTGGCGCATGCGGAGAAAAAACTTGGATTGAAACTGGGTGAGACAACTGAGGACGGGCGTATCTCGCTGGTCAGGGAAGAAGAATGCCTGGCCGCCTGTTGCGGTGCACCGATGATGGCCGTTGACGGTCATTACCATGAAAACCTGGACATCGAAAAGATGGACGCCATCCTGGATGGTCTTGAGTAAACGGGGCTGCGAGTAAGAGACATGGCAGAACATAACGTCGTTTTCACTACATTGCATGCCGACCAGCCCTGGTCGATGGACAGCTACCTGTCCATCGACGGTTATCAGGCCTGGCGCAAAATCCTCGAAGAAAAAACGTCACCGGAAACGATCATTGACATGGTCAAGGACTCGGCGCTTCGCGGCCGGGGCGGTGCGGGTTTTCCGACCGGGTTGAAGTGGAGCTTTATGCCCCGCTCGGCTCCCATGCAGAAATACATTCTGTGTAACTCGGATGAATCCGAGCCGGGCACCTGTCACGACCGCGACATCCTGCGTTTCAATCCTCATTCGGTGATCGAGGGCATGGCCATTGCCGGTTACGCAATGGGCGCCACCGTGGGATACAACTACCTGCGGGGTGAATTCCACCACGAACCGTTCGAGCGCTTTGAGCAGGCACTCAAAGAGGCTTACGAGGCTGGCCTGCTGGGCAAAAATATCCAGGGTTCCGGTTTCGACCTGGACATCCACGCTGTACTTGGGGCCGGTGCTTACATCTGCGGTGAGGAAACCGCCTTGATGGAGTCACTTGAAGGCAAAAAGGGTCAACCGCGATTCAAGCCGCCTTTCCCGGCTAATTTTGGCCTGTATGGCATGCCCAGCACGGTCAACAATACGGAAACCCTGGCTTCAATACCTTCCATCATGCGCAAAGGCTCCGATTGGTTCCTGCATATCGGCAAGCCCAATAACGGCGGGCCGAAGTGCTTTCCCGTGTCGGGTCACGTGAACAAACCCGGGATCTACGAAGTTCCGCTGGGAACGCCGTTCCCGGAATTGCTTGAGATGGCAGGCGGTGTGCGCGAAGGGCACCGGCTCAAGGGCGTCATTCCGGGCGGATCGTCGATGCCGGTGTTGCCTGCGGACATCATCATGGATTGCACCATGGACTTTGACGCACTGGGCAAGGTCGGTTCCGGCCTCGGTTCCGGCGCAGTGATCGTAATGGATGACTCCACCTGCATGGTCAGGGCCTGTACGCGCATCGCGCGCTTTTATCACATGGAATCCTGTGGGCAATGCACACCCTGCCGCGAAGGCACGGGCTGGATGCACCGTATGTTGCAGAGAATTGTTGATGGCAAGGGTGAGGAAGGTGACCTGGAGTTGCTGCGCTCTGCAGCCGGCCAGATTGAAGGCCACACGATCTGTGCATTCGGCGAAGCGGCCGCATGGCCTGTTCAGGGCTTCCTGCGTCACTACTGGGACGAATTCGAATATTACGTGAAGAACGGCCGCTCAATGGTTGAAGAACAACAGGGGCTGGCTGCATGAGCGCTGAAATGGACACAAATGTGGATATGGTCAGCATCGAAGTTGATGGTATCCCCATGCAGGCCCCGAGAGGTTCCATGATCATCGAGGCCACGGACAAGGCGGGCATCGACATTCCCCGGTTCTGTTACCACAAAAAGTTGAGCATCGCGGCCAGTTGCCGTATGTGCCTGGTCGATGTCGAGAAAGCGCCCAAACCCTTGCCGGCCTGTGCGACACCGGTGATGGACGGGATGAAGGTGTACACCGGGTCTCGTCGCGCGATGGACGCCCAGCACGGCGTGATGGAGTTTTTGCTCATCAACCATCCGCTGGATTGCCCCATCTGCGACCAGGGTGGTGAATGCGAACTGCAGGATCTGGCCATGGGTTATGGCCGTTCCGTTTCCCGATTTACCGAACAAAAACGGGTGGTGAAAGAC
>PVMS01176619.1_pt1 | contig 10075 bp, 7 predicted proteins | sample 1853461 | NCBI WGS metagenome assembly PVMS01 (sample SAMN08582032, study PRJNA380276) | Marine sediment metagenome, whole genome shotgun sequencing project. | isolation source: ocean sediment barecode stripped | collected 2017
AACAACGCCTGTCATGATCACGGTAAATGTAGACCTCGCGGACCGAAGCTACCCTATTCTTATCGGCAACGGCCTTATGGGGCGTCCCGGCATGCTCGATCCTTATCTGCGGGGCCGGGATGTCATGGTGATTACCAATGACGTTGTCGCTCCCATTTACCTTGAGCCGCTCAAAAATATACTGGGCGAGCGTCATATCGAAGTTGTCGAAATGCCGGACGGTGAAGCGCACAAAACGCTGGAAACGCTGAATATCGCGCTTGACCGGCTCGTCGCTTCTCGTTTCGGGCGGGACTGTACCGTGATCACGCTCGGTGGTGGCGTCGTCGGAGACATGGGCGGCTTTGCTGCCGCAATTTATCAGCGCGGTGTGGATTTTATCCAGGTGCCTACAACTCTGCTGGCTCAGGTTGATTCGGCGATTGGCGGCAAAACAGGGGTCAATCATCCGGGCGGCAAGAATCTGATCGGTGCATTTCATCAGCCTCGCTGTGTACTGACGGATACGGATACGCTCAGGACCCTGCCGGACCGCGAACTCTCGGCCGGACTGGCCGAGGTCATCAAGTACGGCCTGATCGTCGATCCTGAGCTGTTTGTCTGGCTCGAACATCAGGCGGACGATCTGCTGCGCAGGGATCCTGCAACCCTGCATCACGCAATTCGGCGTTCGTGCGAAATCAAAGCGGAAATTGTCGTTCAGGACGAGCGTGAGCAGGGTCATCGCGCCTTGTTGAATTTCGGTCATACGTTTGGTCATGCGATTGAACATTGTCTGGGCTATGGTGAATGGCTGCACGGCGAGGCGGTTGCCGCAGGCATGTGTATGGCTGCAGACTTTTCCGAGCGTCTGGGCTGGTTGCAATCAGGCGACGTCGCTCGCATTCGGGCAGTTTTCCGGCGGCTGCAACTGCCGACCAAACCGCCGGTTGTTGATCCACGTGATTTTCTGGCGGCGATGTCGATGGACAAAAAGGTGCTGGCAGGTCAAATACGTCTCGTTCTGCTCAGGGGCATAGGACAGGCTGAATTCACGCCGGATTACCCGTCTCATGAGTTGCTGGATATGCTCCGCGAACAATTTATGAGCTAATGAACACGCGTGGGTAATTCAGTCGACTCCGGCCGTGATCTGGCGCCGTACGCTGCGAAGGAAAGCACCAGCCGGGGGCGCCGCCACCCGGAGCCGCGCCACGCCTACCGCAGCGAGTTTCAACGCGACCGGGACCGCGTTATACATTCCACGGCTTTTCGGCGCCTGGTTTACAAGACGCAGGTATTTGTTAATCACGAAGGAGATCACTATCGGACACGCCTGACTCATTCGCTGGAAGTGGCACAGATCGGCCGGACAATTGCCCGCGAGCTGAAGCTGAATGAGCAACTTGTTGAGGCAATCTGCCTGGCGCACGATCTGGGCCATACGCCTTTCGGACACGCCGGTCAGGACGCACTGAATACCTGCATGAAACCTTATGGCGGTTTCGAACACAATCTGCAGTCACTTCGCGTCGTCGAGGAGCTCGAGGAGAAGTACAGCGCCTTTCCAGGATTAAACCTGACCTTTGAAAGTCGTGAAGGCATACTCAAACATTGTTCAAAAAAAGATGCCCGCAGTCTCGGTGACCTGGGTGAAAGATTCCTGAATCGCCACCAGCCCGGCCTTGAAGCACAGCTGGCGAATATTGCTGATGAGATTGCATACAATAACCATGATGTCGATGACGGACTGCGGGCAGGACTTCTGAATGAAAAGGAACTCTGCGCTGTTGACCTGTTTCGGGATCAGTTTGAGGCAATCCGGAAACAAACGCCGCAAATCGGTCGACGGGTCATGATCCATGAAACCGTTCGAGGCATGATCAACGAAATTGTGACCGACCTGATCGATCATACGCGGCAAGCGCTGGAAAAAGTGCAACCGGCTGATATTGAAGCTGTTCGGGTGCAGCGTCAGCCGCTGGTTTCCCTGAGCAAAACGGCGGCAGCCCGTCATCATGACCTCAAAGACTTTTTGCGTAAGAGCCTGTATCTGCACGAACGCGTTCTTAGCATGACGGGCAAAGCACGTGATGTGGTCACGGGTTTGTTCCAGTGTTATATGAATGATATTCACGCCATGCCCCGCGACCATGCCGGCAAAGCAGACCAGTGGCAGCAGGAAAGTGGTGATGCGGGTCGCGCCAGGGCGGTCGCGGACTATGTGGCCGGCATGACAGACCGTTACGCCTATTCGGCTTACGGCCGTCTGGTCAATGTTGCGGACGAATAACCCGCAGTCTATCTGCAAGAAGAGAAAATTAACGATGTCGACGAATGAAAGAGAAAAGATCGAGCTTCGGGATCGGCTGATATTTGCGATGGATGTGCCTGAACCTGAACAAGCAAAAGAACTTGCTGAAACCCTTGGTGAATCCGTAAGTTTTTACAAGCTCGGTCTGGAGCTGAACATGGCCGACGGCTACTTCGACCTGATCGACTGGATGATTGCACGCGACAAAAAGATCTTTGTCGATTTGAAATTCTTTGATGTTCCGGCGACGGTCGGCCGTGCTGTGCAACGCCTCGCCAGACGCGGGGTGACCTTTGCGACGGTCCATGGGAATCAGGGCATTATGGAGTCGGCAGCAGCAGCGAAGGGTGATCTTAAGATACTTGCGGTCACCGCCCTGACCAGTCTTGATCGCGGCGATCTTGATGACCTCGGTTTTCAGTGTGACGTGAAAGAGCTTGTGCTTTCGCGTGCCAGGCGCGCTCTTGAAGCAGGCTGCGATGGTGTGATCGCCTCGGGTCTGGAATTACCCGCGCTGCGTGCGGCAATCGATGAGCGACTGATGGTGATTACACCAGGAATACGTCCGGTTGATAACCGGCCGGAAGACGACCAGAAACGGGTCGTGACCGTCGAACAGGCATTCAGTGATGGCGCAGACCACATCGTCGTTGGCCGTCCGATTCGGGATGCGTCAGATCCGCGGGCAGCAGCGGAAGCGATTCAGGCGAGCATTGCCGGAATTGTTGGTCAGTCGGCTTGAATGCTCTGAATCGAACCCCCTGAATAAAAATCTGTGAGGGGTTGAGAGGCTACCGGGTTACAGTGGCCAGTATGTCCTCGAGTTCCGGTTTCAGGGCAAGCCATACGTTATCCAGTAATACGGATTGACCCGCCGCGTTTGGATGTATGCCATCCGCCTGCATCAGTTCCGGGTCAAGCGCTACGCCGTCCATAAAAAACGTGATCAGGGTGGCGTCATACTGGTCAGCCAGAGCCGGATAAATGGCCGTAAAAGCATCGGTATACCTTGCACCATAATTCGGCGGTATCTGGATGCCCGCAAGGATAACGCGGGCGCCCCCAGCCTGGCTTTTTTCGATCATCCCGGCGAGGTTTTTCCGGATCAGATCAACAGGAGTTCCTCGCAGGCCATCATTGCCGCCCAGCTCGATCAGGACTATATCGGGATGATGTTGTTCCAGGGAGCGAGGTAAACGCCTTAACCCACCAGTGGTGGTGTCGCCGCTGATACTGGCATTGGTTACGCTATAACCGTAACCTTCTGATTCCAGTCGATGCCGCAACAGCATCACCCAGGACTGCTCGGGCTGGATACCGAGGCCGGCGCTCAGACTGTCGCCGATTACCAGTATGGTTCGGGACGGGTTATCCGCTGCCTGACAGACTGCGGCAAACAGTATTAGAGCGACAAATTTTAAAATGAACGAACGCATTGATAATAAAATCGTCCTGAGTGCGAAAGGACTGAGTAAAAAGGTTAGCAGCCCCGAGGGGTCGCTGACCATCCTGGATGACATAAATCTGAAAATATATGCGGGCGAGTCGGTTGCTCTTGTGGGCCCGTCCGGCGCCGGAAAAACGACTTTACTTGCGCTTCTGGCCGGTCTGGACAGGCCGAGCTCAGGCGATATAACCCTTTGCGGGGAGAGCCTGACAGCCATGGATGAAGATGGTCTGGCGCGTCTGAGAGGCAAGCATGTCGGGTTCGTTTTCCAGTCTTTCCACCTGATGCCGTCGCTTAACGCCCTGGAGAATGTAATGCTGCCCCTCGAGCTGGCAGGCGTTTCAGGCGCAGCTGATCAGGCACGGATTGCGCTGGCAAGCGTTGGTCTGGCCGAACGCACGTCTCATTATCCGAAACAATTATCGGGCGGTGAGAAACAACGGGTCGCGATAGCACGTGCGTTTATTAAGAAACCGAAAGTTCTGTTTGCTGATGAGCCCACCGGAAATCTCGATACGGCCAGCGGGGATCGCGTTACGGATTTGCTGTTTGACCTCAACCGTCAATCCATAACGACGCTGATACTTGTCACCCACGACCGGGATCTGGCAAATCGGTGTGATCGAATTATCGAGCTGGAAGCCGGGCGATTAAAGTTATGAACAGTTTCGCATTTGCTCTCCGAGCGCTTATGCGGGATCTGCGAGCCGGTGAACTGACTGTTCTGTTGATCGCAATTATTGTTGCGGTAAGCGCCATGACGGCTGTCGGTTTTTTTACTGACAGGGTGGGGAGAGCCGTAAAAGCTCAGGCCAGCGCGGTGCTGGCCGCAGACCTCGAGGTGCGGTCAGCGTCACCGATTGATCCGGTTTGGCTGGACCAGGCTCGGCAAAGCGGCCTCGAGACTACCGAATCATTGTCGTTTCCGACCATGGTATTAAAGCGTGATGCTGATGAGAGTGCTCTGGCATCCATACGGGCAGTCAGCGATGGCTATCCGTTGCGCGGCGAGATTCTCATCTCCAATGAAATGTTTGATGATGCGCAGCCGGCTATTTCAGTTCCCGAGCCTGGCACAGTCTGGGCGGAGCCCGGGCTGCTCGGGCGATTGAATATCGATGTGGGAGATATTCTGACAATCGGTGAGATGGATCTGCAGATTACGCAGGTACTGGAATATCAGCCCAATCAGGGTTTCGGGGGTATGTCGGGTCTCGCGCCGGGGTTAATGATAAATCTGCACGACGTGCCGGCGCTGAATGTTATCAAGCCGGGCAGCCGCGTGACTTACCGGCAGCTGTATGCAGGAGATGATGAGGCTCTGGAGGATTTCCGTCGGGAACTTAAAGACGGTCTCGCGCCGGGTGCCCAATTACGTGGTATTGAGGATGCGGGTGAACAGATTAATGCCGCGATTCAGCGTGCGCAGGGATTTTTGAATCTGGCTTCCCTGGTGACCGTAATACTCGCTGCGGTTGCGACGGCGATGGCTTCGCGGCGCTACGCGCTGCGGCACCTCGACACGGTGGCGCTGATGAAAAGTTTAGGTGCAACTCAGGGGTTCATACAAAAAAGTACGCTGGTTCAGCTCGTGTTGATGATTCTTTGTACGGCTTTAATCGGATCAGTATTGGGTTTTGCTTTTCAGGGGGGGCTCGTGTTTCTGGCGGCAGATTTGCTGAAAATCGACCTTCCGCCTACCTCAATTATTGCCGGATCTTTGGGGGTGATAACGGCAGCCACTATTACAATCGGTTTTTCCTTTCCTCATTTGCTTCAGCTTCGGACGACCGCGCCGCTAAGAGTGTTACGGCATGATTTGCCACCGCCTCCGTTACGTTCGAGCATGACTTACGGCATCGCACTGGCGTCACTGTTTTTCATGATTTATTACATTATCAGGGACCTGATGCTGGTTGGTCTGATTGCTGCCGGCATGATGGTACTGGCGTTGGTGTCGATTGCAGGAGGGTGGCTGCTCGTTAAGGGTTTCACCCGGTTCCGGGGTGCTGCGGGTGTTGCGTGGCGTTATGGCCTGGCGAGTATTGCCCGTCGCGGCTCTGAGAGTATCGTACAGATCGTCGCGTTTGCACTGGGTTTGATGGTGTTGCTGTTGCTGACACTGGTTCGGAACGACTTGCTCGGCGAATGGCAACGCACGATACCTGAAGATGCACCAAACTATTTTCTGATTAACATCGAGCCTGAAACATGGCCTGAGCTGGAAGCTTTTATTCAAAATGAACTCGACGCGGAAGTTGACTATTTGCCATTTATCCGCGGGCGAGTGACGCATATCAAAGGCATACCGCTCGAAGATTTTTCGTTCGGTGAAAAGGGCATGCCCGGGATCCTGCGTCAGGAAGTTAATCTGACCTGGCGTGACGAATTGCCCGACACTAACGAATTGCGCGCCGGAGAATGGTGGGACAAGGAGTTCGACGAAGAAATAAAAATTTCACTGGAAGCCCGTATCGCGGAAAGGCTTGGTCTGGGTATCGGTGACATCATGAGTTTTAATGTCGGCGGCGAACAATTCGATGCCTCAATCAGTAGTTTGCGCTTCGTCGAGTGGGATTCGATGCGGCCAAATTTCTATTTCATGCTCTCGCCAGGCTTGTCTGAAGTGCTGCCGCAAACGTATATCGCCAGTGTTTATGTGCCACGGGAGCAGCGAAAAGCGCTCAGTGGATTGGTCCGGAAATTCCCCGGGGTCACGATATTCGATCTGGAGGTCATACTGGGCCAGGTGCGTATGGTGATTAACCGGGTATCCATGTCGGTCCAGTATGTTTTCCTGTTCACTTTGCTGGCCGGTATCGTGGTTCTGCTCGCGGCAATTCAGGTCACCCGGGATGAGCGCCGTTTTGAAAGTGCCCTTCTGCATACGCTGGGCGCAGGGCGCAGCAAGATCCTGCAGGGGGTGGCTATTGAATTCACTGTACTTGGAGCCATGGCCGGACTTCTCGCAGCCCTCGGGGCAACAGGCATCGGATACGTGCTGGCCACCCGGGTTTTTGATCTTGATTACGCCATCAACCCGCTTCACTGGCTGGTGGGTATTGTGGCGGGGAGCCTGATCGTTGGCGTTACGGGCACGCTGGCCACACGAAAAGCCGTGAGTGAACCGCCTGTTACAGTATTGCGTGAAGGCTGATGGCTTGATCAGTCGGCTTGCCGGTTTTATTCAACGCGATTGCGGCGTCCGCCGTTCATAAAATCCGCTACGTTTGTAGCAATTTCGTCCAGTGCCCGCTGCCGTGACTCGCGCGTGGCCCAGGCTATGTGTGGGGTGATGATCAGGTTCGGCAGTCGCGCATCGAGCAAAGGGTCACCGTGGACCGGGGGTTCCTGACGCAACACATCAATTCCGGCTCCGCCAATTTGATTTTGCTCAAGCGCGCGCACCAGTGCTGCAGAATTAATCAGACCTCCCCGTGCTGTATTAATCAGAAGGGCATTATTTCGCATTCGCGTCAGCGCACGGGTATCGATAATCTGGTGCGTATCCTTATTCAGCGGACAATGCAGGCTGACAATATCCGATTCTTCCAGCAGCCTGCCAAGGCTGACGCGCCGGATCGCGTTAGTTGAATGGTTCTTGTCGTCTCTTTGCCGCGCCAGAACATTCATGCTGAAAGCCTGGCCGATTTTTGCGACGGCACAGCCCAGGGCGCCAAGCCCGACAATGCCCAAAGTTTTCCCGGACAGTTCGGAAATCGGATTATCCAGCAGGCAGAATTGTGAACTTTCACGCCAGGCGCCGCGGTTTAACAGTGAATCATATTCCCGAAGATGCTGATTCAGCGCGAGAATCAACGCGAAAACATGCTGAGCGACTGATGCCGTGCAATAGTTTCGTATATTACAGACAGCAATTTTTTCCCGGGTGGCAAATTCAAGATTAACGTTATCGGTTCCCGTGGCGGCAAGGCAGATCAATTTCAGCCGTTTGGCCGATTTTAACGTCGCCGCATCGAGCTGAACTTTGTTAATAATCACGATTTCGGCTTCTGCGATACGTCTGATGACCTGATCCGGCGCGGTTGCCTTGTGTAAGACCAGATCGGGCAGCAATCGTGTCAGCGTTGTGACGTTTGTATCGTCAGGGCCGAGTGTCCCGAAATCCAGAAAGCTGGCCTGCATGATTCGATCCGGGATTTAGCCGGAATCCTGCAGACCGCGCGCGATGCCGTTAACACTGGCGATTAATGTATCAAGGAGCATGTCATGGGGGCAGCCTTTTTCGCGCCAGCGATGCAGGAGCTCAATTTGCAGAAGGCTCATGGGATCGACATAAGGATTGCGCAGGCGAATTGAACGACGCATCGTGCTGCTATTTTCCAGCAGTACCTGTTGGTTTTTTACTGAAAGAACGGTTTCTACGCTCAGGTCGAATTCAGTTCGCATAAGCGGGAAAAACTGTTCGTGAAGGTTTCCGGATAATTCAGAGTAGCGATTTGCAATATTCAGGTCGCTTTTGGACAGCACGGTTTCTACATCTGCAATTAATGCACGAAAGAAATACCAGGATTTGGCCATCTCCTGAATCGTCTCGATGCCATGCTGATTGATCGCATAGGCAAGTCCGGTACCGAGCCCGTACCAGCCGGGCAGCATGTGTCTGCTTTGGGTCCATGAAAAATCCCAGGGTATGTTTTTCAGATTTTCGTTGTGAACAGGGATTTCCGGTGCATCGCCAAATGTCTGGTATTGCATTTGTTCTATAACGTCTACCGGTGTTGCCAGTCTGAAGTAGTCATAAAAATCCGGAGAATCGTAGACCAGGCTCTGGTAGCGGTTTCGGGCCACGGTGGTGACTGTTTCCATGATCTCGTTCCACTCGTCACGCTCGGCAACCTGTTTTTTCACGGGTATCGCTGTGGCAAGTGCTACGGAAGCCACGGCCTGTTCGAGCGTGCGTAACGCGATTTCGCGGACACCGTATTTCGCATCCACCAGTTCGCCCTGTTCGGTGGCCCGGAGTCTGCCACGCACGGCGCCGGGTGGAGACCCGAGTACTGCTGCATGTGTCTTGCCACCGCCGCGGCTGATGGTTCCCCCGCGGCCGTGAAACAGAATCAATTCCACGTTGGCGGCCTCCAGTACGTCCACTAACGAGGATTGCGCCTGCTGCAGGGACCAGCGCGCTGAGGCCAGTCCACCGTCTTTGTTACTGTCCGAATAACTCACCATAACTGTTTGTCGGTTGTCCCGACGCACCAGATGATCCCGGTAGAGCGGATCTTCCAGCAAATCCTGCATGTTCGCGGCACAATCGGTCAGGTCATCGACCGTTTCGAAGTACGGAGCGATATCTAGAGGAACGGCGCCATGTTTTCCGCTTAGATCTCCCCACCGCGCCATCAGAATGACAGACAGTACGTCATCGATACCGTGAGCCATACTGACGACGTATGGGCCGATTGCCTGCTTTCCATACTTGCGCTGGCAAAATGCGATGGTTTGAAACACTGCCAGTGCCCGCTTGGATTCGTTGTCAGGGGTGATTAACGGAGATTCATTTCTGTGCAGTGCTTTACGAATTCGTTCCGTACGATATTCCGCCGACTGTTCGAGCCAGCTTTCTTCGCCGAGACAGCGGCCGATGACCGAGCGGTTTTTAATGGCATCCTGACGGATATCAAGCGTGAGGAAATGAAAGCCGAAGGACTCGATTCTTCGTATCAATCGGCGAACAGAGAAAAGGCCGGCATAGCGGCCTTTGTTCGCCTCAAGACTGGTTTCAAGCAACCGGATATCATCGAGTAATTCCTCGAACGACTCATACGGATAGCTGTCATCATCATGTGTTGCCTGTAAACGCTCCATGACCAGACGCAGAAAGTTTCTATACGGCATGTCTCGGTGTCGTAATGGAATCTTGCCTGCCGCATTCGGGAAGCTCTGAGTGTAATGCTGAATTCGATTGAGAAAGCTGTCAGAAACCTTAATTCTGTCGCTGCTCTGACTGAGTTTTTCCGATAATTTCTGGCACTCGCGAAAGTAAAGGTCAAGAATCAGTGATCGCTGACGCGCCATAGTTTCACGGATGGTTCGAGCGGTTATTTCCTGTCTCGAATCCATGTCTCCGCCAATCCATGACGCGAAGCGAATCATTGTCGGTATCGGCATGCCCACTGCTTCTTCACCATAGGCCTCATTCAGAGACCGCTCCAGCGTTTCATAGAAAGCGGTAATGCGCCGTAAATGATGTCGGTGAAATAGAACAGCAGGTGCTCCAGGTCATCGAACACGCTCCGTTGTTCATGCGGGTTTTCTTCCGTCTGCCAGATTGAAGTGACATCAGCGCGGATAATCTCGAAGCAGCTGAT
>PVMS01066781.1_pt1 | contig 10074 bp, 5 predicted proteins | sample 1853461 | NCBI WGS metagenome assembly PVMS01 (sample SAMN08582032, study PRJNA380276) | Marine sediment metagenome, whole genome shotgun sequencing project. | isolation source: ocean sediment barecode stripped | collected 2017
CAATAGAGTGCGAATTCTACCACAATTGCCAGGATTAATGAGCACTTTCAACTCAGCTCATATTATCAAATGCTGAAATATCGAATCCGCATGATTTCGTTTACTGGTTCTGCTCCATCTACCTTTTGACTTCGACCTTAAGAACAGGATAATGAAAGCCTGATTTGGCAATCCACATTGAATCAGGCTGCGGATAGCAAGAGCTTGTCGACGACCGGTTACGTGATTATGATGCAAGATCTTGAACTCGGGAATGTAATTTTCAGGTCTTGGCAATCGCGATGATGTCAGAATCAAATCCTCCTCTGAAAGGTCGACTTATGGGACTCATAAGGTCAACTGCCTCGAGGGAACACCTCTTTCCATTGATTCTCTACGCCGTTCTCAGCATCGCCCTAACCTGGCCGCTAATTCGGTATTTTAGGTCAGCGCTTCCTGGTACGTGGAACGATGTCCACCAGAGTTTGTGGACGATGTGGCATGTCAAAGAATTCCTGCTTGGACACCAAGAATTGTTTAACCTTTCGCTGCTTTATTACCCCTACGGAGCTACCCTTGTGACTAGTGTGCCAGGTCCTCTGATCGGTCTACTAGGCCTGCCGTTTTGGGTGTGGGGAGCTGAAGCGGCTTATAACGGAGCTGTGCTGCTCGGATTTATCCTTAGTGCATATTTCATGTTTAGGTTGGCCAGGACCTGGGAAATCGCTCCGATGCCAGCATTCGTGGCCGGGTTACTGCTCCTAATGGCGCCTATGCACCTGGCCGGTATGCAGGGGCACTTCACCAAGGTGTTTATTGGTTTATTGCCCTTGGCTCTTCTTTGCTTTCATAAAGCCATCGATCTGGATCAACCGCGGATCCGCGTAGCCATCTGGTTTTGTGCCACTGCCGGCGTCCTGTTGCTCACGGCGTCTTTCTACGGCTTACATTTAATCTTGATTCTGATGGCCGCATCCTATTTTTCGCTGTATGCCCTATTCCAGATTTCACCTGAGAAGCGGAAGCTGCTTACCATACGACTGGCGTTGCTAGCGGCGCTCGCTGCAATCGTTCTTAGCCCGTACCTCATCGCGGTTGCGAATGTGGTCCTCGATCCAGCGATCCCATTCGGCCGGAACTTCGAATCATTTAGCTACCAGCCCGACTTTCTAGAATTCTTTCTGCCAAGTTCAACAGCTCGAATCACCGGCGCGGCTGCGGTAAGTTTCATGCAGGAATACGGGGTGAGTCCTTCCATCGAAACGGAAGTATCCCTTCCCCTGATCGCACTAGCTCTTTCGGTTGTCGCCCTGGTTAACGTTCGTCGCCAGGCTGCCGTCTGGGCTCTGTTTACCATTGGGCTCATGATTCTGTCGCTGGGTCCCTCGCTGAAGCTGTTGGGCAGAACAACCTTCACCGAGTATGGACTTCCGGTAATCCTCCCCTATGCCTTTTTTACAGCCCTGCCAGGTATGGATTTTCTACGCACGCCGGGTCGTTTCATGATAATGGGCTACGTTGGTCTGTCTATGACAGCCGCCTACGGTCTTAACTATCTTTTCAAGCGTCACCGCAAACGGGCGCGACTCATTCTGATCGTTGTTGTAATAGCCATATTTGTGGGTCAATGGCCGCGGATCTGGGATCGGATGGAGCTGCGACCGGTTCCATCTTTTTACCAGCAGATCGCCGAAGACGAGGATTCTTATGGCGTTCTAGACCTGCCAATCAGGCCAAGCCCTTCTTTTCCAGCGGATATGTACAGTGCTAACTACCAGATGTACCAGATGATCCATAATAAAGGGATCGCCACTGGTTACTTATCGCGATCTTATGGAGAACATCCGGTGTTTCCCTGTCTAATACCCGATATGGTTGAGACCGCTGACATAACCCTCGACGGCGAACCAGCTAGATGCTATCAAAATACGCTGGTCGATCTTGCAGAGAATAACTACCGGTTCGTTGTGTACCACAAACCCCAGTCATCTTATGAACAATACCAGCCTGGCTCTTGGGGAGAGGTACAAGCAAATGAATTCATTAGCAGATTCTTTGGCGACCAAGAGCCTCTGGTAGACGATGATCTTGTACGCGTCTATGAAGTACCCACGCCCGACCAGATAGAGGTTGAGACGATGATACGGACAGGGGAAAATTGGTACAAAATGGAGGTCGACGGGGATGAACACTGGCGCTGGGCAAGGTCGCCAGCCTTTCTTGACATAAAGTCGGCGAAGCCTCAGGAAGCCTGCCTGAGATTACACCGTTCTTTATCTATGATCCAGATTCCGAAGGCAGCTTTGGCGATCGGGGAAGACTGACTATCGCGGGCGGTTCGGGATTCATTGAATCCATCGAAATACAGCCCGGGGTGGTGAGCAATGTAACCCTGGACCTCGAAACCGGAGAGAACAATATTTCGCTTTCACTTGACGCAGGAAACTTTCAGCCAGGACGATTTGGTGGCTCCGATAGCCGCTGGCTTAGTTTCGCCATACAAGAGCTGAATCTGCAGACCGGTTCGAGCTGTGACAGTGATGTCGTTGGATCCGAATAGCGTGAGTAGCACCTGTAGATTGAATCGATGAATTCCTCGATGCCCAGAAAGAACAATGGTCCCGTCCAACGCGATTTTGGACTCAGATCATTGAGTCTGATCTCATTGATGCTTTTAGCATTCATGCTTCCCTTTGAACTTGAAAAGCCATTGCTGCTGGTCGGCGCCATCGAAATAACAAACGTTGAGGTCGCTCTTGGCCTGGTATTGGGCCTGGGTTTTGCCCTGTGGATCTACAAAGGGCGACCTTCCTTTCGCTTTCCACGAAGCTGGGTCTGGTTGGGAGTTGTCTTCATTGTCGCGCTGTTGTTTTCTGGGCTGACCGCTCCCGTCTACAGATCAAACGCGCTGACCGCGGTGATGCGAACCGCAAGCGGCATGACCCTCTTACTAGCGACAACTGTTATCATTCGCTCAAAGCGCGATCTAACAATGGTAACGGCCGCCATTTTGGCAGGAATTTCCGTCTCGACGTTGATTGGGCTTTATGAGATCGCAAGCGGGGACGAATTGGAATGGCTGGAACTGTTTCGCAGTGCATCCACGGTAAGCGGCTCATTTATTCGATTGAGTGGCACCTTTGACTATGCTAATCAAACAGCGATGTTTATCGAGGCGACACTACCGTTATTTATCGCCTTTTTTTTGGTAAGCTGGTTCGCGAATCGACGCCTTCTTGCTTTAGTTTTCGCCTTCATCTTGTTACTTCTTGTCCAGGCGGCCGTGACAACCTATAGCAGGAGCGCCATAGGAGTTATCCTGATTATAGTCCTTGGGCTCCCTATTGCTCTATGGCGGTCTAATCGACGGCATAGTCAGAAATCCCAGCCGATACTTTTAGTGCTTGTCGCAGGGGCACTCTTAATCATTTTTGTAAATGTCCTGGTAGATCCAGTGATTCGTCTTCGCTTTAGCAGCGAAAGTGACATTGACTGGTATCTTGCCGACATACACGCGCCGGCTGAGCTGACCATGATATCGGGCCAGGAAATTCAACTAGCTCTCACCTTAACTAACAATGGCGCCTTTGTCTGGGAGAGCAGCGGACAGGAACCGGTCGTCCTCGGAGCTCGTTGGGTGCACCCGGAAAGCGAAATGGAGTTCGCAGATATCGTAAGATGGCCTCTCCCTGTTCCTATTAAACCGGGAGAGACGATCTCGATGAACGTCCCTGTCCGTGCGCCGATGGTTTCTGGGGAGTTTAGAGTGATCTGGGACCTCGTCCAGGAATCTGTAACCTGGTTCGGGGCCAAGACTGGTCGCGAGACAAGTAGCCTGGTTATTGTGGAAGAAGGTGAACCGATCTTCGACGACTCCGGCCAAAGTCCTCTTGAAAGTGGTGCATTAATAAAAGAATTGGAATACCATGCGCCCATTCCTGGTCGATTCACTTTATGGAAGGCTGCCTGGAACCTGTGGAAAGATAGACCACTGCAGGGTATTGGTTTGGACAACTTCAGAATGCGGTATGGAGAAGTACTCGGATATAGCCTGTGGAATAACACTATACATTCCAATAGTTGGTATATCGAGACGGTGGTTTCCGTAGGCGTCATTGGGGCAATAGCATTCTTTCTATGGTTACTAATGCTGGCCATCGATATCATTCGTCGAACGGCAGTGGGAGATGTCTGGGTTATTGCCTTTGGTGCTGCGTTGCTTGCCTATCTTTTGCACGGGCTTCTCGACTATTTCCTTTTGTTCAATGCAACCGGTCTCTTGTTCTGGATGTTGGTCGGAATGTGGGTCTCCCTGGTTTACCAGATAGAGGATAGCGATGAGCGGGCTGTTTGAAAAAATCCGACCGACAACCTTGCTGGCCCTTTTCTCTGTCTCCATGGTGGTCATTGTCGGTTTACTCTTGATCGTCGCCGAGAGTTCTCAAGTGCCGTTGATCCTGGCAGTCATTGGCTTTTTTATTGCGTTGCTTGCTTTCGCGGGCTCTAGCAGCAGCCAAATCCTTACTCCAATAAATGGCTTCTTGGCAATCTATCTATTATTTGGTCTTATTGCTTACCTATTAAGTCCAGACCAAGCCCTAAGCCTGCGCCGGCTGACGACATTGTTTCTCGGCGCGACTGTATACTTGCTGGCTCATGTTTGGGTGGGGATCAGCGAGAGTCGCCGAAAGTCGATGTTCTCAGCTCTTGCAATGGGAGGCGGCATCATTTCCGTGCTCGCCTTATTTACGATTGAATGGCCTTCCCGGTATCTGATGGACTTAGAGGCTTTAACCCGTTATCTGCCTCATCTTAGTGGAGACTTTTATCTCAACCACAATCAAATGGCCGGAGCAATGCTGATGCTATTGCCATTTGCGTTGGCGTTGTTTTTCAAGAGTAGAGGTGGGAAGCGTTGGTTATATGCGGCTTCCGCCCTGAGTATGGTCGCGATTCTTGTTTTAGCCCAATCGAGAAATGCCTACCTGGCTGCCCTCATCGCCGCCCTGACTGCATTGCTTTGGGGGAGAATTCGATACGTATTTGTCATGCTGGCTATCATCCTGCTGGCGCTTCTGCCTTTCATCACGGTTTCTTTGTCAGATTCGGAAGATCTCCAAGAAATGGAATTTGTTTCTGCATTGGACATGGGTAGTAAATTTGGTCCGTCTCAGGATCAAAGTTGGCTGGGTAGGTTAGAAATCTGGTCAAATGCCATAGAGACGATGCGTGATTATCCAGCGGTTGGAGGTGGTTTATATACGTTCGTCCCGGTGAGCCGCGCCAATTACGTCTTTAAAGTTATCCGGCCGAATCTGGACATCAGCCATGCACACAACCTCTTCCTGCAGGTAGGGACCAGCCTTGGGTGGGCCGGCTGGCTGGCGGTCATTGGCCTGTGGATGCTGGCCATGTACGGTCTGTGGAGGACAGTAGGAACCTATCCTTCGAATGAACAATGGATGCCTCGATCTCTTGCGGCAGCGCTCGCTGGATACCTGATGTTTAATAGTTTTGACGTTCTGGCTTTCGAACAGCGCGCAGGCATACTCGTCTGGCTGGTACTGGCCTTAGCCAGCCTGGTAATCAAGGAAACCCAATCCGAATATCGCTGGCTTCGCTGGTTGTGGTTGGCGCCTTTGGCGCTCTACCTCGCCATGCTAATTACTCCCTTGTTTAGGATCAATATAGCTCGCCTTCAGTTAGACAGCTTCCGGTTTAGTAATGATGCACAGAGCCTGGCAGATGGAGTTGACCTGAGGTTGCGCAGTGATGCACGCCGCCTAGCGCTGATAAACCACTTTCTGGGTGACGAGGAAAAAGAGTTTGACTACTGGCGCACTGATCCCGAGGCCAGTCTCTTTCTAATAGGGCAAGGCCAGATGGCATATTTTGATAAGAAGGATTTTGACCAAGCCATAGATTGGTATTCACATTCAATCTCAGTAGACCGGGAGAACGGAAGAGCCTACTTCTGGCGTGGATTTGCCTTTGAAGAACAAGGTTTTATAGACCGAGCCACATCCGATTATGAGGATGCAGTCGCGTTTGACTCTGAAGACTCCTACGGAGGTATACCCCTGACGGCGATAGCCTGGGAACGTCTGGGTCGAATACAATTAGAGATGGGAGAATTGGAAAAAGCGATTGCTTCCTTTTCCAGCGCCGTATCCCTTGCCCCTGATTTCTCTGATTTCAGAATTCAATTAGAGGATATAAAAGCTCTACATGAAATGATGAAGTAGGCCACTTTTAACAATATGGAGAGTCAAGATTAGCAACTCAGAGTTTCACTCTAAATTACATAATTCGCCTCGTCCTGGGGTAATTCTTTGTATTCTCCCAATTATCCGTTGATAATGGGAAGTTCATGGTCCGCACCAGTAGAAATACCGCAACTCTACCGTTTGTAATGACTATGTTGGCTAACGATATGGATACCGTGATCGTAGATAATACCATTGTCGGCTGAGTATTTTATCTTGTCACCAGAACTTCAAGGAACTCTACTCGTTCTACTCTATATTATCGTAACCGTCGGTGTTGGGGGTCTTATCGGTATTCGGATTGGTCATTCCATCTGCAAACGGGCAAGCATTCCGGAGCCATCCAACAGTTACAAGACTGTCATGGTTATCTGCATCGTGTTTGGAGGTTCTTTGGGCCCCTTATTAGGCGTACTGTGCCTGCTGACCGCAGGGCCAGTTTGAAGCTCCGAATGCACGCGGCTTTCAGGACAACTAAAACCGAGCATTAGGATTCGGACACTGTCGATCGGGTGGAAAGGATGGTTGCGGCGACATAGCAAGGCAGATTAACCCTGTCGATGGGGTGGGCTGTGCTCCAGTTAGAGAGTTGACCTGACAACCAGCTGACGTCATCGCTTGATGTCAGCGATTCGATTCAATGATTTAATGACTACTAACGCTGGTATATTGAAGTGGGATACGAGGATTCGCAGGAACGTCACGAACAGGCGGATAGGAACGCATTGGTCAGATCGGATGACCTTTTTGTGCAAGTCGGATCGATTCGCCCCCTAACTTCCCAGAGAATCAATGAGATCGAGAATTACGAAAAGTGCTGGATTTCTGGATCGTTTCCCATGCCAGCTTGACGGGCCTTAACAATGGCCTGGGCCCGGTCAGACACCTGCAGCTTGCTGAAGATGTTGGATATATGGTTGCTAACGGTTTTCGGAGCGATAAAGAGGCGACTTGCAATCTGCTGGTTGTTATTACCCTGGGCAATTAATTCCAGCACTTCTCGCTCTCGGTCAGTCAGGTCGGTGAAAGAGTCAGATTTACCGGCTTCGCGATGGTACTGAGCCACGTTATTAAAGAATCGCGTCAAGCGTTCGGCGATTTTTGGTCCAAATAGTGCTTCACCACCTGAAACGGCACGGATCGTTCTCAGCACCTCTGCTTTGTCAGCACCCTTGAGAATGTAACCTCGCGCTCCTGCACACATAGCTGCAAAAACCGAGTCGTCGTCCTCAAGCATAGTAAGAACGATAATGCCAATTCTTGGTTTGTGTTCCAGAATTTGCCGGGTAGCATCGATACCATTGATAGTTGGCATCATGATATCCATCAGTATCACATCAGGTGTTAGCTCAAAGGCCTGGGTGATAGCTTCCCCGCCATCGGCTGCCTCGCCAACAACATCGGTATCAGCTGCGGCGTCCAAAATGGCCGATAAGCCCTCACGAAATAGGGTATGGTCGTCGGCAATCAGGACGCGAATCGGATCGCTCATGGCATCTGAGCCTTGTGAATGGGTATTTGAGCCAAGATACTGGTACCCTGTCGACCGTTTCTTCGATGGATGCAGAAACCGCCCAGTTCGGCCGCGCGTTCGCGCATAGATGTTATACCAACACCTGGGCTAATATCTGATGGGAGACCAACCCCATCGTCTTCAATCTCTATCTGTAGAGCCTGATTACTTCTCGTTTGGATTGACATTTCGATCCGGCATTGGCTGGCAGCTGCGTGACGAACGACGTTTGTAAGCCCTTCTTGCACGATGCGATAGGCAGCCACTTCGATGGCCGCCGGCAACGGTGGAAGCTTCTCTTCTGGGGTGACAAAATCGATCGCCAAACCATTGCTCGCACCGCGCATCTGAATGATATGCGCTTGTAATGCGCCGACCAGACCAAGATCGTCCAGAGCAGGGGGTCGCAGATCGTAGACCAGCCGCCTTATCCGAGACACTGTTTCCTGCGAGTTGCTTTTTATATCCAAAAGCAAGGCACGGGCGGCGGCCGGATCATCGTCTACTAGATCAAGAGCCGCGTCAAGCTTAAGAGTTTGACTGGCAAGGGTCGGGCCGAGGCCATCGTGCAGATCCCGCCTAAGACGTCGCCGCTCCTCTTCTCTAGCTGTGACCAGGCGTGCCCGTGATATCTGCAGCTCGCCGGTAAGCCGCACATTATGGGCGGCAACTTCAACCTGCCTGGAGATATCTTCCAGTAACCGTTCTTCGTCCTGGCTGAACGGCTCTGCGCCGTCTCTCCGAGCCATAATTAGCTGGCCAATCAGATCACCTTGATGGACTAGAGGGAGAGAAAGGTATTTATCACGATGGTTCGAGGGCGATTTTCCATATGAAGCTGCGATGGCGCTCGTGCCGGCTGAGTCGAGAGAAATAGCAACGTAGGGGAGCTTGAGTGTAATGGCGATAGTTTCGACGATAGTAGGAAGTATATCCTCCGATACGACTGCCGCTTCCAATCGAGTACCCAGACGTGTTAGCACGGCGTAAGGATCATCACGCTCACCGTACATCATGCGGTTGACTGTCCCCTGTAGGCGTTCGCGCAGCGGTTGGGCTAATAAGGCTGCCAAACCGGTCGCCAGCAGCGCGAACAGGAGGCTACCACTGCTCTGGAAGATCGCCCCAAGCCCTCCAACAACAAGTATATACATGGCTACTATCAATGCCGTAATCGCGCCAAATACGAGCGTGCGATTGATAAGAATATCAATGTCATACAACCGGTAGCGCATCACGGCGACGGTCAAGGAGATTGGAATAACGGCGGCGGACAGGAGCCAAATCAGCGAAGTAGCACTCAACCATAGAGGATAGGGAGTGCTGGGTGGTAATGAAAAGGAAAATATCCATGGGATGGATGACAGGATGTTCAAAACAACACAGATCCCAAAGCCGTAGGCGATCCATTTGATCTGTTGTTTCTGCTGTCGAGTCGATACATTGCGATAACGGAAGATTTGACCATAGAGTACGCTGCCGCACGTAAGCAAAGCTAGCAGTAAGCCAATCCCTACAAGAATGGTCAACATTGGATCCGTATAGGGTGGTGAGGTGATAATCGGCGATACATATAGTGTAATGGGTGCAAGCAGCAACAACGCCAATATTATCCACCTGTTCCTTTTGGGTACAAAACGACCATCTGGAAGTACGGCAAAAATGACCAGGCTGATAAATATAAACAAAGGCATTAGGAATACCTGGGTCAGCCTTTCGATGCCCGGAATGAAGAATTCCAATAATTCCACCGGTCCGACCATTACGACTCCATAAACCAGGAAGTAGAAAGACAAGATTAATCCCATCCTGTCGTCGAATCCGCGGCGGAACAGGAGCGTGGCTAGAGACAGGCACAAAAGCACGACGGCAAAAGATACCAACCCGAACCCCACTGTGAATCCGGCCATTAGCGGTGATGTGGTCGCGGCGAATCGGCCGGATTCAAGGCCCTCAGGTATGCGATCGATGAAACTTGGAATTGATGCGATGATGATAGCCACTGCCAGAACCGCGGTCAGATACCAGGCTATCCGGATGATACGCGAGTATCTCTTCACCATGGGACGCATATCAGAGTTGGCAGTCTCCACGGATTCACCGATCTCATAATCTGCCGTTTCATCGGGTTCAAGATATGCAGATCCATCTGATCCTGGGACAGCAATGGGAACCAGCCGGTTGGCGCCTCGCTGAAGATATCCGCCGAAAGACCGAACAAGGAGCCCGGTCAGAATCGTAGCCAGCAACAGTCCGGTCAAATTGCTATTGGTCTGCAATACTGCTCCAACTCCGGCTACGACCAGCACATATACG
>PVMS01163174.1_pt1 | contig 10074 bp, 11 predicted proteins | sample 1853461 | NCBI WGS metagenome assembly PVMS01 (sample SAMN08582032, study PRJNA380276) | Marine sediment metagenome, whole genome shotgun sequencing project. | isolation source: ocean sediment barecode stripped | collected 2017
CGATCTGCCACTCGAGGTCGTCCGCTATCAGCCCGAGGGTGAGGTGCCACTCGCACCTTTCCTGAGCGTCACCTTCAACCAGCCGATGGTGCCGCTCGGAACGCTCGACCAACCATCTGGTGGTGAAGGCGGGGGGAGCGTCTGCGCGGGCAGCCGGAAGTCGGCCTGATCATCCGGCGGCAGTTCCCACGGTGGGAGCCGGTCGAGGATCGCCGCGATCTCGGCCTCGCTGAGCGGGGTTCCCGGCGTGACCGTCACCGGTGCGGCGGGAGCGGGCGTGCCCTCGCTCAGCAGCAGACCGACCGGAGCCACCTCTCCCTGCTCGCCCGGAGCACCGCCCGGCGCGATGACGCCGGTGCCGTCGCCCGGCCGGTTGACCGTGATCGAACCGCCATCGGTCGTCGACGGACTGGACGTCCCCCCGCCTTCACCACCAGATGAACAGGCGGCGACGACGAGCGCGGCGACGATGCTGAGTGCCAGTCGCCTCGGCGTACGCGATTCGCGTGATCCCTTCATGGCAAGTCCCCCTCGGCTCGTCCGTTCGGACGTCATGGAGGTCAGACGCCGTGCATCGCCCAGGGGTTCCCAGAGGTTCGCACATCACCCCCGACCGGTGACAGCGCGGCGAGCGTTGACGATCGTACGTCAGCCGTAGCCGGGACCGGGCTCGTGGAGGTCGAACCGGTTGCCCTGGTCGTCGCGGCACTCGATCGACCGGCCCGACCGGCTCTCGGAGTCTCCGACGATCTCGCCGCCCAGTTCGAGGACCCTGGCGAGCACGGGCTCGGGGTCGCGGACGGTCATCCAGAGGTGGTAGCCGTCCTCGAAGTGCCGGCTCTCGAACCCGAACGGGAGATCGCAGTTGTCCACGTGCCCGCTCCCGGGGTCGACGTCCCATCCGAAGAGCGCCGAGTAGAACGCCGCAGCACGACGGATGTCGTCGGTGTGGATCGTGTAGTAGCCGAGCTGGATCGGACGTTGCGCGCCGGGAGAGGCGCCGGTGACGGTGAACCCCGGGGTGGTGGCATCGATCTCGTCGATCGAGGGTGCGGCGATCGGTTGGCTGAGCATCCAACGATGACCGGAGGGGTCGCTGATCGTGGCCGACCGCGCCCCGTGTGGCTGATCGGCCGGCTCGCTCGCGGAGACCGCTCCGTGCTCGACGGCCCTGGCGTGGACGGCATCGACGTCGCCGACCTCGAGGTGCAGCGAGACCGAGGTGCCCTGATGGCTCGACGCGGCCACGACGCCGATCTCGGGGTATGCATCGGCGAGGTAAATGCGCGCGCCGTGCACGGTGATCTCGGCGTGACCGACCCTGCCGTCGTCGCCGGTGTAGCGCATCAGCTCGACCGCGCCGAGTGCGTCGCGGTACCAGTCGAGCGCGGCCGAAGCGTCATCGACCGCCAGGTAGGGCGTCACGATCTGGTGCGCCGGTTGCGGATCGGGTGCGATCTGATCGGTCATGGTCGTCGGTGCCTTTCGTTGCGGAAGTTCGATCTCGGGCGTGAAGGCGGCATCGATCTCGGATCGCAGGCGGGATGCGAATCTGGGATCGGGTCGGGCGGGCACGGAGTCGTCGCTGAGCAACTGCTCGAACGCGGTCATGTCGCAACCTCCTCGTAGCGGGCGCGAAATGCGCGGCGGGCGCGGACGAGCAGCGCTTCGGTCGCATGCACCGTGCGTCCGAGCGCCAGTGCGACGTCGTTCACCGGCAGGTCGTCGACGTAGCGCAGCGTGAGCGCCGCCCGGTGATGTCCGCCCAGCTCGCCCAGCACATCGCGGGCGGTGAGCACGTCGAGATGGATCTCCCACGGGTCGTCGACGAGAGCCGGCTGCGCCGCCACCGATCTGAGCCTGCGATCGTCGCGCTCGGTGCGCCGCCAGTGGTCGACGAGCTTGTGTCTGGCGATGCCGATCAGCCAGGCGACGGTGACGTCGGCGACGACCCGTCGTTGAATCGACTCGACCGCGGCGAGGAACACCTCGGTGGTCAGATCCTCGGCGATCGCACGATTACGGCATCGCCGTTGGAGGTAGCCGTATACATCGGGCAGCGCATCGTCGTACAGATCGAGTAGCGCTGCTCGTTGCTCGTCGTCAGCCTGCGCCATTGCCCTCACACCATCACCCTCACACGGGGTCCATCGTTCGATATGGCGCCCCTCCGACGGGGAGACCCGAGATTTCTATCGCGGCCCGCCGTCGACGTCGATCAGCGCACCCGTCGTGTAGCTCGACGCGTCACTCGCGAGGTAGAGCGCGGCACCGACGATCTCGTGCGGTTGACCGCCGCGACCGAGTGCGAACGATGTGTTCGCGGTGCGCTTGAACGACTCGAGATCCCACGCCTTGGAGATGTCGGTGAGGAATGGTCCCGGCACGATGCAGTTGACTCGGACCTTCGGACCGAGCGTGCGGGCGAGCCCGTAGGTGAGGTTGTTGAGTCCCGCCTTCGCCGCGCCGTAGACCAGTTCGTCGGGACCTGGGCGACGAGAAGCGATCGACGACACGAAGATGATCGATCCACCGTCGCTCCCCCCGTGATCGGGCCCGGCCATCCGGGTGCCGACGAGGGCCGAGAGCCGGAACGGGCCCTTGAAGTTGACGTCCATCACCTTGTCGTAGAGCGCCTCGGTGATCGTGTCGATCGACTTGTACAGCGGAGACATGCCGGCGTTGTTGACCAGCACGTCGACCCGACCGAATTGCCCGTAGGCAGCCTCGTAGAGGGCGTCGCTGTCGGCCCACTCACCGGCGTGATAGGCGACGGGGAGCGCATTGCGCCCGCTCCGCTCGACCTCGCGGCAGAGGGCTTCGCAGTTCCCGAGCTTGCGACTGGCGATCACGACGTCGGCGCCGCGATCTGCGAAGGCGAGCACCATCTCACGTCCGAGTCCCCGTGAGCCGCCGGTGACGACGGCGACGCGGTCGGTCAGGTCGAACAGATCCCCAGCCTTGGTGAGAGCCATGTCGAGAGTGTGGCAGGGCCAGGACGCTCCAGCGGATGTGCAGATCTTCTCCACGCCTCCTCCAAGACTCGATCGTGCGATTCCGTCATCATGGTGACCGTTGACAAGAACAGGACACGACAGCAACAACCCAACCAAACAGGAGATGCAGAACCATGAAGTACCACAACGTCACCAGGGTCACCGGCAGCAAGATCCCCGCCTACTTCCTCGGCAGGCCCCGCTCGTTCTACCGCGACGAGGCCGCACCGGCCATCCCCCTCTCGGCTGTGTGGGGTCGATCCGACTCGACGGACCACGCCGGCCCCGTGTCGGAGATGAAGTTCGCCGCGTGAAACCACTCCAGTACCGAAGATGCCCCGTGGACGACCACGGGGCATCTTCGCGTCACAGGCCGAGGGCGATTCGGCGACCCTCCAGGATCGCTTCATGGACGGTTCGAGGGGCGACCGCGTCGCCGGCACGCAGCCGGACGTCGTCGATCGGAGCGTCGGGGAGCCTGAACCCGCAGTCGACGATGGCGGCACACTCGATGATCCGTCGCTCACCGCTGTACCGATCCTCGACGTCGGCACCGGTCGTTGTGACCGCCCGCAGCAACGTCCGGCGTTCGACGGTGACCTCCGACCGCGCCAGCCGGACGCTCGCGTTCGCGAGGTCGCCGCTTCGCGACAGCTCGTTTCCCGGGATGTTGTCCTGGGTGACGAGCACCGCTCGCGATCCGAGTTCCTCGGCGATCGCGACACCGATCGGTCCGCCGATCGGATCGAACACGACGACATCGCCGTCGGATGGTAGTTCGACCACACCCTCGCGGATCTCGGCGATGTCGAGCACCGGCACCGCGTCGTCATCGATGTCGTAGGTGGCCCGCCCGCGCCGTGAGCCGGTGCACTGCACGGTCGCCGCGTCGAGCCGGGCATCGGGGGCCTCTCCAACGCCGATCCCGAGTTCCACCTCGACATCCAGTTCCACAGCTACACCGGCCCGCTCGAGCTCGCGCCCGTACCAGTCGACGAGCGCGCCGTGCGGACCGGCGATCCGTGCCATTCCCCCGAGTTGCCCGCGTCGCTCGAGGAGCCGTACCCGGTGACCCCGGATGGCAGCCACACGCGCGGTCTCGAGCCCCGCGGGGCCCCCGCCGATGATGGTCACCTCGCGGGGTGCGGCGGCCGGGAGGTACCAGTCCGGGTCCTCGGTCTCGCGGCCGCTCGAGGGCTCGCCGACACAGGTGACGATCGGATTGCGCGCATCTCGCACCTGGCAGGTCTGGTTGCAGAGCGTGCATGGGCGGATGCGGTCGGGCTCTCCGGATGCCAGTTTCGCGACGTAGTCCGGGTCGGCGATCTGGCCGCGCGTGATCTCGACGGCGTCACAGCTCGCGTCGTCGTCGAATCCGCCCAGCGCCCACTCTGCCTGGCCCCACTCGACGATCGAGCCCTGGAGCACGACGGGCACGTCGACCCGCTCGCGCACCGCTCGCGCGACATCGACGTTGTAACCGCCCGGATGATGGAAGTCCGGTCGGGTCATCGAGACGGAGTAGATCGACCCCCGCGTCACCACGATCGCGTCGGCGCCGACGAGCGCCTCGGCGATGTCGGGTGCCATCTCGGGTGTGATGCCGGCCCACGGTGCGAGCTCGTCGCAGCAGAGCCGCACGACGAGGACACGTTCGTCTCCGAGCGCGGCGCGGGTGGCCGCGACGACACGCCTGGCGAACAGCATCTTGTCGCCACCCCACTCGTCATCGCGCTCGTTCGTCAGCCCGGAGATGAACTGGCGCACGAGGCTGAACTGTCCGGCGTTGACCTCGACGCCATCGAGTCCCGCGTCGGCAGCGAGGCCGGCGGCGGCGCCGAACCCCTCGATGACGGCCTCTATGTCATCGACCTCCATCAGCTTGGGCACCTCGCGCGTGTTCACCTCGGGCACGCGGCCCGGTGCCCAGAGCGGCATCTGGCCATACGCCGAAGAGCCCTGACCGCCGGAGTGGTCGAGCGACGCAAGCACGAGCGATCCGTGGGGCCGGCAGGACGCGGCGATGTCGCTCCACCCGGGAGCGCAGCGCTCGGCGAGCGGGGCTCGCTCGTAGGGGTGATCGGAGGTGTGCACCGAGGCGCCCTCGACGATGATCGTGCCGCACCCGCCGCGGGCGCGGCGTTCGTAGTAGGCGACGTGGCGGGCGGTGAGTCGGCGGTCGTCGTCGCCGAGATTGGTGACGTGGGGACCGAACAGGATCCGGTTGGGGGCGGTTCGTGGTCCGAGCTGGAGTGGTTCGAGCAGCTTCATCGAGGGTCAGTCCTGGCTGAGCGAGTGTTCTTCGCGTCGGAGCATGCGCGCGACGTTGCCCCAGTGCCTCATCGCGACGAGCGCTGAGAGGAGGAGCACGGCGACGAGTTCCCACGCCTCCACACCCTCGACGGCGAAGCCGACCGGAATGATGAGTGCAGCGACGATCGAACCGATCGCCGCCTTGCCGGTCAGCTTGGTGATGATCCACCAGGTCGCGACGCTGATGACGAAAAGGATCGGGAACATCACGACGAGTACGCCCGAACCGGTCGCCACGCCCTTTCCGCCCTTGAATCGTCGGAACACGGGGAACATGTGGCCGATGATCGCGGCGGCGCCGCACCAGTAGGCGAGCGGCCGCCCGTCGACGGCGAGCGCGATCGCGGTCGGGATCGCGCCCTTGAGCGCGTCGAGCACGTAGACCCAGACGCCCTTGCGCCAGCCGAGCGCGCGGGTGACGTTCGATGCGCCGGGGTTCCCCGAGCCGAACGAGGCGATGTCGATGCCGTTCGCCTTGGCGACGAGGATCGCGCTCGGGAACGTGCCCATCAGGTAGGAGAAGGCGATCAACAGAAGAGGCACCGCTCACGATCCTGCCAGCTCCGGACCGCTCCGGCGACTTCGCCGAATCTCCGACCGGTTCGCGGCGTGTCACGCGGTAGCTTGTCGCCCCCTGTGCACGAACAGCTCTTTCCCGATCTGCGCGCCGAGAACGCCCACCTCGCACTCGCGCGGGCGTCGCGCGACGGGATGATCGGGCGGCTCTCGCGGGTCGATCCCGAGGGTGCCGCCGATGCGATCACCAAGGAGTACATCGAGGTCACCGTCGCCGACGCCCTCGCCGACCTCTCCGATCCGGGTGCGGGCGACTTCTTCGGACGGATCGACGAGGGCGACGATCGGTGGTACATCGGTCGTCGCCACATCGAGGACGACCGACACGATCCGGTCGTCGTCGACTGGCGGGCGCCGATCGCGGCGCCGTTCTACCGGGCGACCGCGGTCGACCCGCTCGGGATCGCGTTCCGGAGGAGGTTCACGCTCGACGAGGGCGAGATCACCGCATACCTCGACGAGCACCTCGACGATCCTTCCGAGTGCGCGGTCGCCGGAGGGATTCCCGATCCCGTGCTCGCCGAGATCGGTGCCGAACGGTCGGGCGAGATGCGCGAGATCGTCGCCACGATCCAGCGTGAGCAGGACGTCGTGATCCGATCAGCGCTCGACCAGGTGCTGATCGGGCAGGGCGGCCCCGGCACCGGCAAGACCGCCGTGGCGTTACACCGCGCCGCCTACCTCCTGTTCGAGTACCGGGGACGGCTGGACCGGGACGGGGTCCTCGTCGTCGGCCCCAACCGGGCATTCCTCGACTACATCGGCAACGTTCTGCCGTCGCTCGGCGAGCGCAGCGTGCGCCAGACCACCGTCGACGAGATGTGCATCCCGCGGGTCGACGTCACCGGCGTCGACGATGTCCGGGCGGCCCGCTGGAAGGGTTCGTCCGAGCGTCTGGTCGAGCTCGAATCCGCCGCGCTCGCGGCGATCGTGCCCCCTCCGGACGACATCAGGGTCCCGATCGGAGCCCGCACCCATGTGATCGCACGGGAACTGTTCGCCGAGTGGCTCGATACCGCGAAGGGCGGCGCCATCCCGGTCAACGAACGGCGCGAGAGGGTGCGGTCGCTCGCACGGCGCGAGATGCTCCGGCGTACGGGTTCGGACGACTCGTGGGCCCAGGCGTCCGAGCTGAAGAAGGCGATCACCAAGGCGTGGCCTACGCAGAAGCCGGTCAAGCTGGTCGACCGGCTGCTGCCCGGTCCTTCCGGCAAACGGAGGGTGTGGACCCGTGCCGACCAGCTACTCGTCGACGAGGCGAACTCGATCCTCAACGGGTCGCCGTTCACCTACGGCCATGTGATCGTCGACGAGGCGCAGGATCACTCCGCGGTCGCGCTGCGCGTCATCGGGCGCCGCAGCCCGAGCGGCTCGATGACACTCGTCGGCGACGTCGCCCAGTCGACCACCCCGGCCGGACAGGAGCGCTGGTCGGACGTGCTCAGCGGGTTGGCTGCGGGCTCGTCTCGCGACCGCGGGTCGGTCGCCGACCTCACGATCGGCTACCGCGTGCCCGCCCCGATCCTCACGGTCGCGAATCGGTTGCTGCCGCTCACCGGTGTCGATGCCATCGAGAGCATCAGCGTCCGGACGGCGGGCGACCCCCCCCGCGTGGCACCGGGCCGATCCCGATCGACTCGGCCCCGCGGTGGCGGCCGTACTCCTCGAGGTGAAGTCGCACCACAGGCTGACCGGCATCGTCGCTCCGACCGGACTGCACGAGTTGGTGCGCTCCGCTCTGCGCGAGGTAGACCTCGCCGCTGTCGACCACGTCCACGATCTCGCCGCCACCGACGTGCCGCTGTTCTCCCCCGAGGCGGTGAAGGGGCTCGAGTTCGACGGTGTCGTCGTCGTGCAGCCGCACGCCATCCTCTCCGAGGACTCACCCGTTGCGATCACGCCGCGCGGCGCCCGCCTGCTCTACGTCGCCATCACCCGTGCCGTGCAGCGCCTCGACCTCGTCACCGACGCCGACCCGCCATCGATCCTCTTGCCCTGACCGGGCCGCCCTCCGAATCTGCGTAAGGACAAACACGCTCGTCGTACGTTGCGCTCACACAGAACGCCGGGTCGGGCCGCTATCCGGGTCTGCGTGAGCACAAGCGGCTTCGTCGTAGGTATTCGCTCACATGGAACGAGAGATCGGTGGTCGGGCGGGTGCGGGTTGCCCGGGGTCAGCGGCGGAGGAGTGTGACCGGGACGCGCTCGGGGTGATCGCGCCGCTCGACCCGGTTGGCGCGGGGCGGTTTGGAGTGATCCATCATCGGCTTGGGGACGACGGCCGTCGCTGCGAGGAGCGCGGCTTCGCCGTCGCCTCCCACGCACTCGGGGTCGGGTCCGTCGAGCGGGAGGCCGGTGAAGAACTTCGCCGCCATGCACCCGCCCTGGCAGACGTCGTAGCTGCCGCACGACGCACACGCGCCGGCCGACTGCGGCTCGCGGAGTTCGGTGAAGAGCTCGCTGCCGCGCCACACCGCGCTGAACCCGCCGGAGTCCCTGACCGAACCCGCCCTGAACTCGTCATGGATCACGAACGGGCAGGCATACACGTCGCCGATCGGGTCGATCAGGCAGACGACGCGCCCAGCGCCGCAGAGGTTGAGGCCCGGCAGCGGTTCGTCGCCGAGTGCGTTGAGGTGGAAGAACGAATCGCCGGTGAGGACGTCGTCACCGCGGGCGAGCAGCCACTCGTAGATCTCGCGCTGTTGCGCATTGGTCGGGTGCAGCTCGTGCCACGAATCGGCGCCACGGCCCGACGGCCGCAGGCGCGTGATCCGCAACTGCGCTCCGAACGAATCGGCGAGCGCCTTGAACTCGTCGAGCTGGGCGACGTTGTGCCGGGTGACGACGACCGAGATCTTGAACGGGCCGAAGTCGGCGTTGCGAAGATGTGTCATCGCAGCGATCGCCGTGTTGAAGGAACCGTGGCCGCGGACTGCGTCGTTGGTGGCGGCGTCGGTGCCGTCGAGGCTGATCTGGATGTCGAGGTAGTCCATCGCCGTCAGCCGCCGAGAGTTCTGGGCATCGATGAACGCGCCGTTCGTCGAGAACTTCACGCCGATGTCGTTCCCGATCGAGTACTCGACCAGCTCGAAGAAGTCGCGGCGGATCATCGGTTCGCCACCGCCGATGTTGATGTAGAAGACCTGGAGATCGGCCAGCTCGTCGAGCACCCCCTTGGCCTCGACCGTCGAGAGTTCGCGCGGGTCGCGACGACCCGACGACGACAGGCAGTGGATGCACTCGAGGTTGCAGGCGTACGTCAGCTCCCAAGTGAGACAGATCGGAGCGTCGAGGCCCGACTTGAGCTGGTCAGCCAACGGCGACGCGCTCATGGAGCATCTCCGATCTCTCGAGTGACGCCAGCGCGCGCTCGAACGACGGCCACCGTCGCTCGGCGATGCCACACGCGCCGAGTGCGTCGGCGAGCGTGTCGTGATCGGCCAGTGCTTCCACGACGGCGACGATGTCGGGGTGCTTGAGGAAGATCAGCTTGCGGTTGCCGTAGTGATATGCGAGCGCGCCGAACGGCTCGGGGCGCACAGAAACCTGCGGGTCCAGCTCCAATCGACGGTCGAGCATGCGGGCTCGCGTCAGTAGACGCCGCACATGCCGTCGATCGAGATCTCCTCGACCAGCAACTCGTCTTCGATGAGCTGCTCGTCATCGAGTTGATCGTCGTCGTTCGTGGTGACCTGCTCGTTCGCGATACTGGTGGTGTCGGCCATCCAACCGAGGTTACCCGACCGTCCAGCGACGGCGAAGAGGGCGGGTCACGGTGTCGTCCCGGCCTCTTCGAATGGCCCCACGATCCGTCAGGACCCCGTGTCACACGGGGTCCTGACGGACCCCGTGTGACACGGCTGTCGTAGTGTCGGGCGGAATGATCACGGCGGCTCGCTTCCTGCTCGGCACGCTCCTCGCGGGGGCACTGATCGTGGCCGCGTGCACAACGGGTGGCGACGGTTCGGGTACCGGGTCAACCGACGCTCCGTCGACGGACGCACCATCGACGGAGGCGCCGGCCACCGATCCGCCATCGACCGATGCACCGCCGCCGAGCGAACCGGCCGGCGCCGACACCACCCCGATCGAGGCGCCCGACCCCAGTGGCCTGCCCGCCATCTCGGAGGCCGACGGTGAGATCGTGATCGGCCAACGCGACACCACCAGTATCGCGAACGAGCAG
>PVMS01034347.1_pt1 | contig 10073 bp, 10 predicted proteins | sample 1853461 | NCBI WGS metagenome assembly PVMS01 (sample SAMN08582032, study PRJNA380276) | Marine sediment metagenome, whole genome shotgun sequencing project. | isolation source: ocean sediment barecode stripped | collected 2017
AGCAATGGTACCGGTAGCATCCGATACCGCGACTCCGATGCGCCGCTCGCCGTGGTCCAGGCCGTCGGGGTGGCGACGTTTTCGACGCACTCCACTCGGTCATCGCCGAGTACGAGGTCGAGTTCGTCGTCGTCGGGTTGCCGCTACAACTCTCCGGCGAGGAGGGGACGTCGGCACAATTGGCCAGGGCCTTCGCCGACGCCATCGCCGAAGCGACCGGTCTGCCGGTAGCGCTTCAGGATGAGCGATTTACGACCGTTACCGCCGAAGATGCCCTGATCGAGGGCGGCGTGCGCCGGCGGGAGCGCCGTGAGGTGCGGGACAAGGTGGCGGCGGCCGTGATGTTGCAGGGGTATCTGGACAGCAGGCGGAGAGACGATGACGATGGAGACCGGCAACGGTAATCGGCCCCTGGTGCGGGTCGTGTTGGTCATGGGGTTGGTCGTGGTCGGGGTCGTCGCCGTCGTCGTGCTCGGCAAGGTCCTTGCCGATGCGGTCACGCAGGCGACACCGGTGACCACCACCGTCCAGGCCGGAATCGCGGTGACCGTCGAGGTACCCGAGGGAGCGTCCGCCCGGTCCATCGGTGGATCGATGGAGATCGCAGGCGTCGTCGGCGAACAAGATCTGATACGGGTTGTGGAGCGGGAGGGGATCGCTTCCCAACTCAAGCCGGGGATCTACCTCCTCGAGACCGGGATGACCCCCGAACAGGTGGCCGCACGCCTGGTCGCCGGGCCCGACATCGTGGAAGAAAGCGTCATCATCCTGGAAGGGGTCACCGCCGCCGCCGCCATCGACAGCCTCGCCGCCCAGACCGGCTACGACGTCGAGGACTTCGCCGAGCCACTCCGAAATGAGCGGGTGACCTCCCCCTACCTCCCGACCGACCTACCGGAAGGAGTCGACGAGTTGGCCCGGTGGGAGGGCCTCCTCTACCCGGCCCGCTACCAGATCACCGATGATGCCACGCCCCGCCAGATCCTCCAGCTCATGTCCGACGAGATGGTGAAGCGAATGAGTGGGGTGGACTGGTCACGCCTCGACGAATTGGGGGTCACCCAGTACGAGGCGCTCATCGTGGCCTCGCTGATCCAGCGCGAGGCCGGTGTCGAGGAAGATCGGCCGCTCATCGCCAGCGTGATCTATAACCGTCTCGAAGCCGGGATCCCGCTCCAGATCGACGCCACCGTGGTCTATGCGCTCGGCGGAAGCCCGGGTCGGGTGCTCGCCGAGCATCTCGAGGTCGAGTCCCCGTGGAACACGTACCTGTTCCGGGGGCTTACCCCTACGCCGATCGGCACGGTGCAGATGGAGTCGCTCCGCGCCGCCGCCGACCCGGCCGACACCGAGTTCCGGTTCTACGTGCTGGTCTCTGAAGATGGCCGGCACGGGTTCTCTGTCACCTACGAGCAGCACCAGGCCAAGATCGCGCAAGCGAAGGCAGACGGGATCCTGCCGTGAAGCTGTTGCTGCTCGGCGATCCCGTCGAGCACTCCCGCTCGCCGGCCATCCATACCGCCGCCCTCGCCGCCGCTGGGATCGAGGGGACCTACGAAGCCAGACGCGTCGATCGCGCCGGGATGGCCTCAGCCGTCGACGAAATCCGTTATGGCGGCCTCGACGGTGCCAACGTCACCATGCCCCACAAGGAAGCGGCCTTCGCCCTCGCCGACCGCGTCTCCGAAACGGCGCTGCGGGCCGGTGCGGTGAACACCCTGATCCACCGCGAGGGGATGGCCGAGGGGGAGAACACCGACATCGCCGGCCTCATCCGGGTATGGAGCGAGGCCGAGCTGAGCATCACCGCCCCCGTGCTGATCCTCGGGAGTGGCGGTGCCGCCGCGGGGGCGATGGTCGCCCTCGCCGAGCACCGGATCGCGGTCTCGGCTCGCTCGCCCGAGCGCGCCGCCGAGCTGCTGGCTCGCACCCGCACACCCGGGGAGGTGGTCGAGTGGGGGAGCGCGGTGCAGGGCGCGATCGTGGTCAACACGACTCCGCTGGGCATGGAAGGGGAGCCGCTGCCCGGTGGGGTCGTCGAGCGGGCCGACGGTCTGGTCGATTTTCCGTACGGGAGCGAGCGTACCCCGGCGGTGCTGACCGCGTTGGCACTCGGCCGTCCATGTGTCGACGGCCGCGAGGTGCTGCTCGCTCAGGCTGCGGCAGCATTCGAACTGTGGACCGGTCTGCCGGCACCGCTCGAAGCGATGCGCGCCGCCCTGTAGCAACCGCGGCTCTCGGCTCTGGACTCTCAACTCTCGACTCTTGACTCCGTACTTCTATAGGCTCCGCCGGCGCATGGCCAGTCTCATCCTCTTCCCGGTCGGCCTCATCGTCGGAGTGATCGCCGAAGCCGTCGCCATCGAAGCACCGCTGTCCGGGATCAGGGAACGTTCCAGCCGGCTGGCGCTGGTGGCGGTTGCCACTGGGCTGCTCTTCGCCGCGACCCCGCTGGTCGTCGGAGTACACTGGGTGCTTCCTGCGTACTTGTGGTTCGTTGCCGTCACCGTCACCCTCACCCTCACCGACTTCGACTCCAAGCTGATCCCGAATCGGATTCTCTTCCCGGGGACCGCCATCGCCCTCGTCCTCCTCTACGCCGGTTCCCTCGTCGAGGGCGGGGCCTTGCTCCGACCCCTGCTCGGCGGAGGCGCCTATTACCTGCTGTTGCTGGTTCTCGCCCTGGTCGGCCCGAGTGGGGCGATGGGTGGAGGTGACGTGAAGCTGGGGTTCCTCCTCGGCGTGTTCACTGCCTACCCGTCCTGGGACGTCATGATGGTTTCCGTTTTGGCGGCGTTCCTGCTCGGTGGGTTGGTTTCGATCGTCCTCATCGTCACCCGCGTTCGCGATCGCAAGGACGCCATCGCTTTCGGCCCGTATCTGATCGCCGGTGCCTATGTGGGCCTGGCCTGGGGGGCGACCATCGCCGAGTGGTACCTCGGCGGTGGATGACCGGGAGGGTGACATTGCGGTGTAGCGCTGCGACGATACCCCAATGATCCGATTCCTCACCGCCGGTGAGTCGCACGGTCCGGGCCTGGTGACGGTCGTCGAAGGCCTGCCGAAGGGCCTCCTGTTTGTCGCCGCCGGCCTTGGCGATGAGCTGGCGAGGCGCCGCCTCGGCTACGGCCGCGGGCCGAGGATGCGCATCGAGCGCGACGAGCTCGAGATCCTCGGCGGGGTGCGATTCGAGCGAACGCTCGGCAGCCCGGTGGCGGTGCTGATTCGCAACACCGAGTGGGAACGCTGGTCAGAGGAGATGGCATCCGGGCCCGGCGAGGCGGCCCGTCCGATGACCACGCCGCGCCCCGGCCACGCCGACCTCGCCGGCATGGTGAAATACGGCACCTACGACGCCCGCGACATCCTGGAGCGTGCCTCGGCGCGGGAAACCGCGGCGCGCACCGTTGCCGGCTATGCCGCCAAGCAGCTCCTGGCCGAGATCGGCGTGACGGTGCTCAGTCACGTCGTTCGTATCGGCCCGGTCGAGACCACCAAGCAGTTGATTCCGACCGTGGCCGACCTGGACGCCATCGACGCCTCACCGGTGCGGGTGTTCGACGATCAGGAGGCCGAGTCGGCGATGGTGGAGGCCATCGAGTCGGCCAAGAGCGACCGCGACACCCTCGGAGGAATTGTGGAAGTCGTCGCTCACGGCGTACCGATCGGGGTGGGAAGCCATGTGCACTACGACCGGCGCCTCGACACCCAGCTGGCCGGTGCGTTGATGTCGATACCGGGTATCAAGGCGGTCGAGATCGGCGACGGATTCGCTTCGGCGGGCCGGCTCGGATCCGAAGCGCATGATGAGATCCTCGTCGACGGCGGCGAGATGCACCGCGATACCAACCGCGCCGGCGGCATCGAGGGAGGCATCTCCAACGGATCGGTCATCCGGGTGCGGGCGGCCCAGAAGCCGCTTTCGACGCTGATGCGACCGTTGCGTTCGGTCGACGTGACCACCAAGGAAGCTGCCGACGCCTTCCGCGAGCGCAGCGATGTGGTTTCGGTTCCCGCCGCCGGAGTGGTGGCCGAGCAGATGGTGGCGGTGGTCCTGGCCGCCGAGCTCCAGCGCCTGTACGGAGGGGACTCGGTCGCGGCGCTCGCCGATGCCCACCGGGCGCATCTGGCCCGCATCGCCTCCTACTGATGGGTCACATCTGGCTGATCGGCCTCATGGGCAGCGGCAAGAACACGGTCGGCGCCGCCCTCGCCGAGCGCACCGGGCGCCCCTTCCACGACGTGGATGCCAGGGTCGAGGAGCGCTACGGGCGATCGGTCGCCGATATCTTCTTCATGGAGGGAGAAGAGGCGTTTCGCGCCCTGGAGTCCGACGTGCTCGGCGAGATCGACGCCAAAGCGGATGGGATCGTGGCCACCAGCGGCGGATCGATCCTCGGCGAGGGCAACGTCGCCACGATGAAGGAGCACGGCACGGTGGTGCTCCTCGAGGTGACGCCGGAAACCGCAGCGGAGCGAATCAAGGACACGGCGAGCCGGCCGCTGCTGGGCGAGGGATCGCTGGAGATGCTGTCGGACATCCTGTCGGATCGCACCGCTGCCTACCGCGTCGCCGCCGACGTCGTCGTCGATGCCAACGACGACGTCGAAACCGTCGTTTCCCGGGTGGAGGCCGCTTGCGACACGTGATCACCGAGGGTGAGCGGGTGGTCTCGGAAATCGTCGTCGAGGCCGGCGCGCTCCGGTCTGACGATCTGCTGCCGGAGCGCCAGGGGAGGACGGCGGTGGCCATCCTCGCCCAGCCCAGCGTGATCAGGGTGGCTGCCGATCTCGATGATGCGTTGACGGATCGCGGCTTGCGCTCGATCGTCATCACGGTTCCCGATGGGGAGGCGGCGAAGCGAATCGGGGTCGTCGAGGACCTGTATCGAGAACTGGTGGCCGCAGAAGTGGGGAGGGGTGACACCGTGGTCGCCGTCGGCGGGGGAGCGGTGACCGACGTTGCCGGATTCGTGGCCGGCACCTACCTGCGCGGCATCGAGGCCGTGTTCGTCCCAACGACACTCCTCGGTGCGGTGGACGCCGCGATCGGGGGCAAATCGGCCGTCAATGTCGATGGGAAGAATCTCGCCGGCCTGTTCCGACACCCGGCGCGGGTCGTTGTCGATCTCGAGCTGCTGGCAGCGCTGCCGGAACGGCTGCGGCGTGAAGGGAGCGCCGAGGCCCTCAAGGCCGGCTATATCGGGGACCCCGATCTCGTTGCCGCATTCGAGCAGGACGGTCTCGGCGCCCCCATCGACGAGGTGGTCAATCGAGCGATTGCGGTCAAAGTCGGGGTCGTGACTTCGGACTTCACCGAGCAGGGAAGGCGGGCGATCCTGAATTACGGCCACACCATCGGCCACGCCGTCGAGGCGGCGGCAGGGATCTCCCACGGGGAGGCCGTGGCCATCGGGATGGCGGCAGCGGCGGCATTGTCGGAGCAGATCACGGGGTTCTCCGGCGCAGATGAGCAGCGGGCCCTCATCGCCTCGCTTGGTCTGCCGGTGCAGGCCCCACCCATCGACATCCACCGGGTCGAATCGTTGATGGCGATGGACAAGAAGCGCGACGAGCGCGGGCTGCGCTTTGTGGTGCTGGAAGCGGTGGGCAGGCCAGCGGTGGTACATGCCGATCCCGCTAGCGTACGCGCCGCACTGGCCTCGATTGGCCTTGGGGAGCGACCGCAATGATTTCCACCAACGACATCAAGCCCGGGATGGCACTCAACCTTCCGGAGGGCCTGTTCCAGGTCGTCGACTATCAGCACGTGAAGCCGGGCAAGGGCAAAGCGTTCGTACGGATGAAGCTGAAGAACCTCACCAGCGGTGCCGTCATCGACCGCACCTTCCGCGCCGACGAGAAAGTGCCACGGGCCACCATCGATCGCCGAGATTTCCAATACCTCTACCGGGACGACATGGGCTTCCATTTCATGGACGGGGAGACCTACGAGCAGATCGCGCTGTCGGCCGAGGCCGTCGGGGAGGAGGCGCCATATCTCGCCGACGGGGCGACCGTGCGATTGTCCATGTTCGAAGGCAGCCCGATCGGGATCGATCTGCCGGCCGCAGTCGAGCTCGAGGTCACCCACGCCGAGCCCGGCGTCAAGGGCGACCGGGTATCGGGGGCAACGAAGCCGGTGACGCTTTCCACCGGTCTTGTCGTGCAGGCTCCGCTGTTCGTCGACACCGGGGACGTGGTGAAGGTAGATACCCGCACCGGGGATTACCTCACACGCGTGTCGTGAGCGGCCAGGAAGCCCGCGAACGCGCCATCGGTCTCCTGTACTCGGCCGACGCCGGCGATCTCTCCCAGCTCGAATCTTCCGAACACGAGGGCCGCGGGTTCCGTCTCGCCCACGAGACCTGGGGGCATGTCGAGGAGATCGACGCATCGCTCGATGCGCAGGCCACCGACTGGCGGGTAGCGAGGATGCCGGCGGTTGATCGAGCCATCCTGCGTCTTGCCGTGTACGAACTCCGCTACACCGACACGCCGGTGGCCGTGGTGCTGTCCGAGGCGGTGAACCTGGCCAACGAGTTCTCCACCGCCCGGTCGGGGCGATTCATCAACGGGGTCCTCGCCAAGATCGCCGAACAGGCCAACACCGGCTGAGCGCCAGGCCCGCCGGGGCCGGGTCCCCAGATGTCGGAGGCGTCCGAGGGGCCGTATATCGGCACGGAGAGTGACCGGTTCCGTCGGCTCTCTGTATCGATATAGCAGGTAGCGCAGCGGAGCACCGCGGGAGCGATCAGCGCACACTGGTTTCGGTTGGTGTTCCGGTCGACCCGTCCGGCCGATGCTGCATGAGCTCTCCGTCCTCGACCAATTCTTCGATCTGTTGCGCGAGAAACCGCCGGTCTGGATCCGTCGCTGCGAGCTTGGCGGCGCGTTCATAGGCGGCCTTCGCCGCGTCTGGTCGTCCGAGCCGACGCAACATTGTGCCGCGCGCTGCGTGCATCAGGTGATAGTTGTCGAGGTCGGGTGCGATTGCGTCGAGCGCAGTGAGCGCCGCGCCGGGACCCTCGATCTCGCCGATGCCGATGGCCCGATTGAGCGCGACCACCGGCGTGGGCATGATCGAGAACAGGTGATCGTAGAGAGCGACGATCTGGGGCCAGTCGGTTGCCTCGAACGAGTCGGCGCCGCAATGCACGGCCTGGATCGCGCCCTGGAGTTGGAAGGGGCCTGGTTGGTCGCGCCGAATGCAGGCACGCACGATTGCCTGTCCCTCTTCGATCATCGTGCGGTCCCACATGGTCCGGTCCTGATCACGCAGCAGCACGAGGGAACCCTCGGCCGTGCGGGCCGGCCCCCGCGACTCGCTGAGCAGAATCAGTGCGAGCAGACCTGCCGCTTCGGGCTCGTCGGGCATCAGCTCGACCAGCGCGCGGGCGAGCCGAGTTGCCTCGCTCCGCAACGAGGCCCGTTCCGGATCGTCGACCCCGGTGTTGTAGATGAGGTACACCACCGACAACACCGACCGGAGTCGCTGGGGCAGGTCAGCCTCTGCCGGGACTCGATAGGGGATCTTGGCGGCCTTGATCTTGTATTTGGCCCGGACGAGCCGCTTCGCCATCGCCGACTCGCTCACCAGGAACGACCGGGCCACCTCATCCACACTCAGGCCACCCAGCAGTCGTAGGGTCAAGGCCACCTGGTGCTCCGTTCCCAACGCCGGATGACAGCAGGTGAAAATGAGTCGGAGTTGGTCGTCACTCACGGGTCCGTCCTCTGTCCAATCGTCGCCGCCGGGGCGGGGTGACGTGCTTGCAACCGCACCGAGCTGTTCATGGAGCTCCCGGCCCCTGGCCGAGCGGCGGAGGTCATCGATGGCGCGGTTTCGTGCGGTGGTGACAATCCACCCCGCCGGGTTGGGCGGGATGCCGTCGCTCCGCCACCGGTCACTTGCCGCCACGAACGCGTCCTGGACGGCGTCTTCGGCAAGCGTGATGTCGCCGAAGACCCGGACCAGCGTCGCCACCGCCTGGCCGTGCACCTGACGGAACACGCGCTCGACATCGGTCGCTTCCTGATGGGCGGCGACCGTCGGGGTCACGCCTCGACGCGTCCGGTCGCCGCGAATGGGCGGACTTCGATCGGATGGTTGATGGCGTCCACGACCTTGGCGGCCCAGGCCAGCGCCGCATCGAGGTCGTCCGCGTTGATGAGATAGAACCCGGCGATGTGCTCCTTCGACTCAACGAACGGCCCGTCGGTCATGACCAGCTCGCCATCGTTCGAGCGGACGACGGTCGAGGCGTCGGGGCCGTGGAGTCGGCCACCGAAGACGAACGCGCCGCTCGCCTCCATCTCGGCTTCGAGGGCAACGACGCGCTCCATGAATGTCTGCATCTCCTCGGGCGTCGCCGGCGCCCCGGGGACCTCACCTTCCACTTCGTAAGTAGACAGCAGGTACTGGCTCATGATTTCTCCTCAGGTTGGTGCGGGCCCTTCCCGCGCTCACCCTCCCTACGAATGGGATGGGCCCACGAGGACACCCCACCCCAAGAATAGTCCTGAGCGCTTCCCGGCCCAGCACGTCGACAGCGCCGCCATTGTGGGCAGGCTCGTATTAGGTCGCACCGTCCCGGGGGAGACTTGGTGGGTGGGGTCGACAGGTCATTCGTAGGACAACGCCGGTGGCGTGTCAGCCGGTTAGCGGGTCAGACCCCGCCCACGATCTCAGGCGGTTCGGGGTACCTCTTTGAAGACTTGGCGGGCGACGTAGCGTTTCAGGCAACGCATCACCTCAAGGCTGGTGAGCCCTTCGGCGCGGCGCCGTGCCACATAGCGGCGGGTCTGTTCATCGGATGACATGCGGGTGAGCACGATGCGGTAGAGCGCCGAGTTGGCGTTGCGGTCACCGCCACGGTTGAGCCGATACCGACCGCTGGTCTTGCCGGAGCTGCTCGGAGGAGGCCAAGGCGGTACCGATAGTCCTGAGCGTCGGGTTCTTTTCCCTGCACCGATCGGGCGCGTTGCTGGTTCGGGTCTGGCTGATCCCCTCAAGTGCGGAGCGGAACAGATGAGACGGTGATGTCGACGTCGGAGTAGCCGTTGCTCGCCAATAGCAATTCGAGAGATCGGACTGCGGTGTCGGTGTCGACTCTCGGGCCTTGGACGATCTCCCGAATCGGGAGCCTGCCGTCAGGATCGGATCCCATCTCCAAGCTGACGTAGGGCACCGCCACCCCACCAGAGGGTCGAAACTCGACACCTTCGAGTTCACCGTCCGGGACTACATAGACGGCGCGCCACTCTTGTTCCTCCGCCCAGGCCGGGTCCTTGAAACTGAATGCGAAACCGACGAGTTCACCCAGCGCAGCGAACACACCGGCTCGCGCTTCGGTCAGATCCGAGCCGATTGGATCGACCGTCGCGAACAGCTCAAGCATGGCTTCAGCCGTCACGCCGAGGATCTGACGCTGAGCCGCTTCGTCGTAGATCACACGATTCAAGAACCGTTCCGGCTGCGGATACGGAGCCGGTGGCCGGACCAAACCCGAAGCTTCGAATCCAATGGCGTAGCCCCCGCCGGATGATCCATAGCCCCGCCATTGACTCAACAAGTCACCGTCGGCGGTGAACGACACCGAATAGAAGTCCGGATATCCCGCCCACTGCGATGACGTCGCTCTCTCGATCTCCTCGATGAGTTCGACCTGGGCGCGCACCGTGGCCTGTGCTCTTGCCTCGGCGAGGACGTCGAGCATCATGCTCCACGCATGAGCCAACTCTTGCGCGTCGTTCACGAAACGCAGGTTCGTTGCCCACAGAGACCGAGAAGAGCAGATTCCGATCAGTCCCGCCACGTCGGTGTAGTGATACAGAAGATCAGGCGTGTCCCCCTGGACCCGATCCCACTCTTCAACCGCATCAGAGACAATCCCAGCGAGGGCAGCCCCCAGAGGATCTCCGGCATCAATCTCCCGCGACATACCGTGGATCGTACCGGCGCGGCACTGCGCGCTCGATTCCCTGACCCCCCAACACTTGCTCCGGTAGCCCATATGTTCCGTTGTGGGCGGCCTGGCGTCGCTTGGGTGGGGGGTCAGGGAATCGAGCGC
>PVMS01098443.1_pt1 | contig 10073 bp, 7 predicted proteins | sample 1853461 | NCBI WGS metagenome assembly PVMS01 (sample SAMN08582032, study PRJNA380276) | Marine sediment metagenome, whole genome shotgun sequencing project. | isolation source: ocean sediment barecode stripped | collected 2017
GGACATCATCCGCAGCCGCTGGCTGCAGGATGATGTCCTGACTGCGCTCATCCAACTCATCCAGCCCGGCGTATAACAAGGCGTTATGGTGGGTCGACAAATCTTCAGACTCAGCTTCCATCAGCGGATCCCTGGATTTACTCTCCAGGAATGCAATTGGCGCAACATATGGCGATTCATCGTCTGCATTTGGCGGCAGGTCAAACCCGATGTCCTGGCCAGACAGGCGGGACTCCATTTCGAGCACAACTTCAGGCTTCACACCCAAATCTTTAGCTACTGCCTGCACTTCAGCGTGGCTCAACCAGCCAAGGCGTTTCTTTGATTTCCTGAGATTGAAAAATAATTTACGTTGGGCCTTGGTCGTCGCAACTTTGACGATACGCCAGTTTCGCAGGATGAACTCATGCATCTCTGCACGAATCCAGTGCACCGCAAACGAGACCAGACGCACGCCGTGATCCGGGTCAAATCGTTTGACTGCCTTCATCAATCCGATGTTGCCTTCCTGAATCAAGTCACCCAGAGCCAAACCATAACCGGTGTAACCCTTGGCCACGTGGACAACAAAACGCAGGTGCGCAAGCACCATCCTGCGAGCGGCTTCGAGATCATCGGCATCACGAAATTGACGTGCCAGTTCTTGCTCAACTTCCAGTGTGAGCACAGGAATCTTGTTGACCTCCTGAATATAGGCGTCGAGACTTCCTGTTCCTGCTGGAACCAACAGATGACTTGGTGCTAACAAATTACTCATTAATCCTCCTGGGCAGCGCGCGATTCTAGCATATTTAATGCATTCAAAGCCAGCACAAACCCCTTGCGGAATTTGCCTGGTTGTGTGTCCACAACACAGCCTCTAATTTTTCACTGCATTTTTAGACAAGTACCCACGCATTATGTTCCATGCTTATATTGATATTTAAATTCAATAACTTACTGTATATTACCTTTAGATAATATACATCACATACGGTCCAGAAGTCCACCTTCTCTCAACTCACGTAAATAGCGCCGTACAGATATCCAGGCTCCACCGAATCCAAGCAGACCACCGGTTAGCAAGACAAGGACCGCTTCCTGCCCCATCAATCCGCGCAATTCGAAGCTGTTTCCATAGGCGTGCAGTAAATGTTCCAGGGGATTCTGCAGATAAAATATGGCAAGGCTCAGCAAAATCAAAGCCAGCAATGCACCCAAAATGCCATACCAAAACCCGCTGTACAAAAAAGGTTGCCGGATGAATCCATCTCCTGCACCGACCAGGCTAAGCACCTGGATCTCCTCCGCCTGATTTGCAACATCAAGGCGAATGGTATTGGCAATGACGACCACCACGGCGAGAGAGAACACGACCGTGAGCACCGTAACAAATGCCCGACCAAGTTCAAGCAAGCCGGACAGGCGCTGCAACCATTTGTGATCCAACTGGACCACCTCCACCGGTTCTTGTTCCGCCAGCCATGAAGCCAGCATCATTACCTGTTCGCCGAAGTCCACACCGTCCTGCCGCTGCGGGGTGACCATGACCACCCAGGGCAAGGGGTTTTCTTCGAACAGATCGATCGCCTGGCCAAAGCCGGAAATGCTACGAAATTCCTCCATGCCCTGAGCCGGCCAAACGGTAGTAGCGCTCGCATCATGCCTTTGGTTAACCTGCAGCACAAATCCGGCAACCTGATCTTGAGTCAGTTCCGGGGCCATAAACACAGAAATGGCGCCCCACTCTTCCTGTTTCAGATCAAAACCACTCAAATTATTGAGTGTCACATACAGTCCCAGGGGCAATGCCATTGCAATTCCCAGCACCAGCACCGTCATGAAGGTGCCCAGCCGGTGGCTCAACAGGGTGCCCAGACTCGAAAAAAAACTGTAAAGCTGCCGCCGTGTCCAGCCCCGGATTCTTCTCCTGATGTTCCTCAGCTTCACTAGTGTAGTGTCCTGTATTAAGTGACGATTAAGCGAAACGAGAAGGTATTAGCTGCAAGGCGCGTCTCGCAGGGAATGGCTGGTCCTTGCCAAGAGGCGCAACACAGCAGATGATGCCTTCTCGTCTCGCCCGAAGGGAGCCCCACAAAAGACTCAATCCTGCGTTACAGCCTTTGTTAAGGGAGCGGCCATTAACTGCAGGCTGCGCCTTGACTTGAATCTTTTGTGGGGCTCTTAATAGCCACTTAATACAGGACACTACACTAGACCCCGCCAGCGGAAACTGCAGCCGGAATATCATCGATCAGCCTGCCGCCCCCTAACACCAACACCCGCTGGCCCATGGCGCGGATCAGAGACAAGTCGTGTGAGGCAATCAACACGGTCACACCCTGATCATTCAACTGGCGAAAAAGGCCAAACAACTCTTCAGACAGCTCCGGATCCAAATTGCCGGTTGGCTCATCCGCAAGCAAAATGGGTGGCATATGGACGATGGCTCGCGCGATTCCAACACGCTGCTGTTCCCCGCCCGAAAGCCTGGAGGGCCATGATTTTTCCTTGTTCAGCAGACCGACCTTATCCAGTGCAGCCCGAACTCGTTTCTTGATCTCTGGATAACGCATGCCGGCAATCATCAATGGCAGTGAGACATTGTCGAAAACCGTCTTGTTACTCAGAAGTCTGTGGTCCTGAAATATCATTCCAATCCGCCGGCGGACCCGTGGCGCCATTCGGGGAGAGGTGTGGGTCAGATTTCGTCCATCGACCAAAACCTGTCCACGGGTGGCTTGCTCCAGCATCAGGATCAATCGCAACAGGGTGCTCTTGCCAGCTCCTGAATGTCCGGTGAGAAAAGACATTTCACCGGCATCCAGATGAAAATTAATATCCAGAAGTGCATTTGCACCACCGGAATAACGCTTGCTAACGTGTTCAAACCTGATCACTTAAACCGGCCTGTCAGCTCCCGCCCTGATTTGATGAAGACGACTTGCTGCGACGATGACGCCGGTGGGGTTTCCCACTTCGGGCTGGCGCTGAACCACCGGAACCGGACCCCTGACCACGGCGCCCACCGGTTCGCTGAGCGTGCCCGCGCGATGAACGATGGCCACTGCGTCCACCACGGCCCTCTCTCCTCTTCGCCGGAAGAGCTCGCTTCAATTCGGGCAGTTGGTCGTGGTCAGCCTGTTGAACGGGAATTGAATAGCCAATGAAGTCTTCGATTTCAGGTAAGTGAAATGCAAAATTTTCACAGGCAAAGCTGATTGCCTCGCCCTTGGCGCCAAGTCGTGCTGTGCGCCCGATGCGGTGTACGTAGTCCGGTGCATCCTGAGGCAGATCAAAATTTATGACATGACTGACACCCGGAATGTGCAGACCACGCGCGGCTACGTCGGTTGCGACCAGAATGGGCATTTCGCCGTCAGTGAATTTTTTCAGCAAGGATTGCCTTTTCCTTTGCGGCACCTGACCGGAAATGGCTGCGGAATGAAACCCGTTAGCATTTAAAGTCCTCTCGATCAGGTCAGTCGCCGCTCGCGTGTTTGCAAACACCATGAAGCGGCCACCATCAAATTGCCGCAGCAGACTGACCAGTAAAGGCAACTTTTCTTCATTGGCAGGATAAAAAACCGACTGGCTGACGTGGTCTGAAGTGACGCTTTCCGTTTCCACCTTGAGCAACTCGGGTTCATTCATATGCTCGTAAGCAAGTTCCAGAACACGGTGTGACAATGTCGCTGAAAACATCAGGCTCTGACGCTGATCAAGTGGCGGCAACCGCCGCAGCACGTAGCGGATATCCTTGATAAAACCCAGGTCGAACATCCTGTCAGCTTCGTCAAGAACCATGACATCAATACTCTTGAGATTAAAAACGTGCTGTTTGAAGTAATCAATAAGCCTGCCGGGTGTTCCAATCAGGATATCGACACCGGCTTCGAGAATTTTCCGTTGTTTCTCATAATCCACCCCTCCGTAGGCAAGAGCGAAGCGAAGTCCGGTTTCACCACCCAGCAATAACGCATCCTTGTGTATCTGCAGGGCCAGTTCCCGGGTCGGGGCCAATATCAGTGAACGGGGATTTTTACCCGGCTGATCCGGCATGTTCTCCAGCAAGCGTTGAAAAATCACCAACAGAAAAGCTGCTGTCTTGCCAGTACCCGTCTGGGCTTGCCCCGCAACATCATTGCCCTTCAGCGCGGTGGGTAAAGTAAGGGCTTGAATGGGTGTACAATGCGTAAATCCGGCCCGTTCAACCCCCTCCCTTACTGGTGGCAATAAATCAAGAGAGGAAAAAGCCATGTCAGAAAGAGTCTTGTTAACTTCATTTTCAGGCATAATGAGATCACTTGTTTATATCCGGTATTTTGCCGGAATTCGGGTAGGATTCACAAAAAAGAGGCAAGGGGACTTGAAAATTGAAGTCTGTGCCTTGAAATCGTTTTGCGGTTCAATTGAAAAGATAGTCCCGATCCTGAACACAACCAACCCTGGTTATCTGTTCTTTGCTCCGGACTTTGTAATAAGACCATATTAACCGCGCTGCAGTCTATGTTCCAGTAAGCAAAGCAGCGCGAACTCTGGAGAATGAATGTGAGTGACAAAATTACACATGTAACCGATGGCAGTTTTGACCAGGAAGTGCTTGGCGCAGACGGTCCGGTTTTGGTGGACTACTGGGCAGAGTGGTGCGGCCCCTGCAAAATGATCGCACCCATCGTGGAAGAAATTGCTGAAGAATACGGTGACAAACTCAAAGTGACCAAGATGGACATTGACAGCAATATGATGACCCCCCAGCAGTACAGTATCCGGGGCATTCCGACCCTGATGATTTTTCGCGACGGAAAAGTCCAGGCGACCAAAGTGGGCGCCCTGACCAAGGGCCAGCTCAAAGCATTTGTGGACGAAGCCGTCTGATGACAAACATGACTGATTCCACCTGGAATCAGTCATGTCCGTCCAACAAAAACCGGCTCACTGGACGCGATCACGATATCGTGATAGATTTGTCTTGTCTGTAACCGGGTCCCCCGCCCGGACGTATGAATTCCCATTTTAGAAAGCCCGTCGTTTGGGACCATTGATCTGGCCGAATACTGAAAAATTTATGACGATTGCGGTGATATGCCGTGGAAAACCAGCTAATTCAATTGACATTCAAACTCCGGTTTGAATAGAAAATCTCTTTAGATATTAAATAAAAAAATATTTATTCACTTCACAGGCGCAGGCCTCACATCCGAGTTAATCCATGAATCTTACTGAACTCAAACAAAAACCGATTTCGGAATTAATAGAAATCGCCGATAAAATGAGCCTTGAAGGGGCTGCGCGATCCCGCAAACAGGACATCATTTTCTCCATTCTCAAAGCGCACGCGAAAAGTGGCGAAAGCATTTTTGGCAGCGGTGTCCTGGAAATTCTGCAAGACGGGTTTGGATTTCTGAGAGCCGCGGATAGTTCTTACCTCGCCGGTCCCGATGATATTTATGTATCCCCAAGCCAGATCAGGCGCTTTGCCTTACGCACCGGAGATATGTTGACGGGTAAAATCAGACCGCCAAAGGAAAGTGAGCGCTATTTCGCACTGCTTAAGGTCGAAGAAATCAATTATGATTCTCCTGATGCCGCCAAACGCAAGATTCTGTTTGAAAACCTGACTCCGGAATTCCCGACTGAGCAATATGGTCTGGAACGCGGCAACGGTAGTACCGAAGACATTACAGCGAGAATAATCGACCTGGTATCTCCAATTGGAAAAGGCCAACGCGGCTTGATTGTTTCTCCGCCAAAAGCCGGCAAGACCATCATGCTGCAGAATATTGCGACCAGTATCCGCGCAACCAACCCGAACAGCAAAATGATCATATTACTGATCGATGAACGGCCTGAAGAAGTGACCGAAATGAAACGCTCCGTGGATGCCGGAGCGGAAGTAATCTCCAGCACCTTCGACGAACCTGCATCAAGACACGTGCAAGTAGCAGAAATGGTTATAGAAAGGGCTAAACGACTGGTCGAACATCAACTTGATGTCGTGATCCTTCTTGATTCGATCACGCGCCTGGCGCGAGCCTACAATACGGTGGCGCCCTCCTCGGGCAAAGTATTGACCGGTGGTGTAGATGCCAATGCCCTGCAGCGACCCAAGCGATTTTTTGGTGCTGCGCGGAACGTTTCTGAAGGCGGGTCACTGACCATTGTCGCAACCGCCCTGGTCGAAACCGGATCCAGGATGGATGAAGTCATCTACGAAGAGTTCAAAGGTACCGGCAACATGGAAATTCACCTGAACCGTCGCATCGCAGAGCGCCGCACCTATCCTGCCATTGACATCAACCGTTCCGGCACCCGGCGTGAAGAATTGATGATTAGCCAGGACCAACTGCAGCGAATGTGGATTCTCAGAAAATTATTGCATCCCATGGATGAAGCCCAGGCGATTGAATTCATGCTGGACAAAATGAGGGCGACCAAAACCAACGCCGAATTCTTTAATTTCATGAAACGGTGATTGAGGACCTGTCTGGTCAATGAGCAAGTGCGGCTTCTGATTTGGTGCGCCCTGCTCCGTTGTCAGAGCAAATCTTCAACCGCAGCGCGCTCTTCACGTAATTCCGCTTCTGTCGCATCCATACGCTGACGACTGAAATCATCAATATCCAGACCCTGAACGATCTCGTACTCGCCACCTTTGCACTCGCAAGGATAGGAATAGATTATTCCCGGCTCGATGCCGTAGCTGCCATCAGAAGGCACCGCCATGGAAACCCAATCGCCATCCCGGGTTCCAAGGGCCCAGCTGCGGATGTGATCCATCGCTGCTGAAGCTGCTGAAGCAGCACTGGAAGCACCACGAGCCTTGATGATGGCCGCTCCGCGCTGCTGCACATCGGGTATGAAAGTATCCTGGATCCAGTCCTGGCCAACTTGATGACTGATCTGTTGGCCATCAACTTCAGTGAAGCGAATATCCGGATACTGGGTTGAGGAATGGTTCCCCCAGATGACCATTCTGGATATTTCCGCATGATGAGTTCCGACTTTTTCTGCCAACTGGGCCAGCGCACGGTTATGATCCAGCCGCGCCATCTCCGTGAAATTACGCGGATTCAAATCCGGCGCGGCAGCACGTGCAATCAGTGAATTGGTGTTAGCGGGGTTACCCACCACCAGCACCTTGATGTCGCGGCTCGCAACCTTGTTCATGGCGGTGCCCTGAGGGCCAAAAATTTTGCCATTGGCCGAGATCAGATCTTTACGTTCCATTCCGGGGCCACGCGGCCTGGCGCCAACCAGCAGCGCGTAATCTGTATCCTGGAAAGCTGTTTCTGCATCATCTGTGGCCACCACTTCCATCAACAGCGGAAATGCAGCATCCTTCAACTCCATCACGACGCCTTCAAGCGCGCCCAGTGCCGGAGTAATTTCAAGCAATTGCAAAACAACGGGTTGATCCGGACCCAGCATATCGCCGGCTGCAATCCGGAAACAAAGTTGGTAGCCTATCTGGCCAGCTGCACCTGTAATGGCGACTCGAACGGGAGGTTTCATTTTTGACTCCTTAGAATTTTGGCGATGTGTCAGAATGTCGTTACAGAATCAGATCTTTCCGTCAACGAAACTTTACTATTATAGCCGATAATGCTGTTTTCCAGCCCACTGCAAACGTTAATGATCTACTTTTCCAGACATAATAATGAAGCGAGATCCGGTGTGTTTACCAGCGCCGGCTTTTCCTACCTGAATTTTTATTACCTGCCTGGCTGTGAGTATCGCTTTCATGGCAGCTGACAGGGTCACCGGAAGAACTTTTGCTACTCGATCTGAGGTTATCGCCCCACATGGAATGGTGGCTACCAGCCACCCACTCGCCACGCAAATCGGGCTGGATATTCTTAAAAACAGCGGCAATGCAATTGATGCAGCTATCGCAGCCAATGCTGCACTGGGTTTGATGGAGCCGACCGGAAGTGGCATCGGTGGCGATCTGTTCGCGATAGTCTGGGACGCAAGCACCAGGGCCCTGTATGGATTGAATGCTTCTGGCCGTTCACCAAAATCCCTGACGCTCGACACCTTCTTGGAAAGGGGTCTCAGGATGATTCCACGCTTTGGCCCCCTGCCCGTCTCTGTGCCAGGTGCGGTTGATGGATGGTTTGAATTGAATAAGCGTTTTGGCAAACTTCCGATGAACCTGCTGCTAAAGCCAACTGTTGATTACGCGCGCAACGGCCATCCGGTGCATGAGACGATTCAGCATGATTGGGATGTAAATGTCGGTCGATTGTCGGGATATCGGGGTTTCATCAGGCAGATGACCATAAACGGGCGCGCACCCCGGGTGGGTGAAATGTGGAGAAATCCAAATTTGGCCAACACTCTGGAACGCATCGGCAAAGAGGGCCGCGAAGTCTTTTACCAGGGAGATATAGCCCGGGTAATGGGCCAGTATATGAGTGAAAATGGTGGTTTCCTGAGTGAGCAGGATCTGCTTGACCACCACAGTGAGTGGGTTGAGCCCCAGTCAGTGAACTACCGTGGCTGCGATGTCTGGGAATTACCGCCCAATGGCCAGGGTATTGCAGCACTGCAAATACTCAATCTGATGGAGCCATATGACGTTGCAGCCATGGGTTTTGGTTCAGCGCAATACATGCATTTGTTTCTCGAGGCGAAGAAAATTGCCTACGAAGACCGGGCCCGTTTTTACGCCGATCCGAATTTCAGTGAAATCCCCGTCACGCAACTCCTGTCAAAGGAGTATGCCGTTGAACGCGGCAAACTCCTGAATATGCGGCAGGCGGCGATGAGCTATCCATATGGAGACCCCCTTGCCCTGCGCGGTGGAGACACAATCTATCTCACCACCGCTGATGCCGAAGGCAACATGGTTTCGTTGATTCAGAGTAATTACCGCGGCATGGGTAGCGGCATGACACCTCCCGGTCTCGGATTTGTCCTGCAAAACCGGGGAGAACTGTTCAGCCTGGAACCGGGGCATGCTAACGTGTTCGAACCCGGCAAGCGGCCTTTCCACACGATCATTCCTGCCTTTATAACGAAGGATGGGGATCCGTGGATAAGTTTTGGCCTGATGGGGGGAGGCATGCAGCCACAGGGCCACGTTCAGATCGTGGCTAACCTGGTTGATTTCGGCATGAACCTGCAGGAAGCCGGTGACGCACCACGGATCCATCATTTTGGCTCCAGCGAACCCACCGGCGGGATCATGGAACAGGGTGGATTCGTCAATCTGGAAATGGGATTTGAGCCTGAAGTGATGCGGGAATTAGTGAGGCGGGGGCACACCATCAAAGACGCTCATGGACTCTTTGGTGGTTACCAGGCGATCATGAAACATCCGCAATACGGTGTTTATCTGGGAGCGTCTGAATCCAGGAAAGATGGCCATGCTGCCGGTTATTGAACCACGCATGGAAATTCAGAATTCAGGATTTTCAATCTGCCGCGACCCTTTGTAAATGAAAATAGTCATCGATCAAAATATAAGCGCAGCCGGGGAGATTTTCGATCCGCACGGCCAGGTTGAAAAAATGGATGGCCGTCATATCAGGCGTGAAGATCTGGTGCGGACAGATGTTCTGATCATCCGCTCGGTCACCCGGGTTGACAAGGATCTGCTGGCAAATACCCCCGTCCGTTTTGTCGGGTCGACAACAATCGGAACAGACCACCTGGATATTCCCTGGCTGGAGCAATCCGGAATTAGCTGGACAAACGCTCCCGGATGTAATGCCGATTCCGCCGCCCAGTACACACTGGCCATGATGTGGCTGGCCGCGGAACGACTGGGGTTTGAACTGAAGGACCAGCGGGTGGGTATCATCGGCCGCGGAAACGTGGGTTCACGCATTCAGACCCTGCTGAAAACCATCGGGGTGGCCACGGTTGCCAATGATCCACCACTGGCGGACCAGGGAGTACCGGGGCTGGTCAGCCTGGATCAAGCCCTCAATCAGGACATTGTCTGTCTGCACGTACCGCTGACCAGGGACGGCCCTTATCCAAGCCACCAACTGATGGACCAGCAACGACTGGCATTGATGCCGCAGGGCGCCCTGCTGATTAACAGTGCCCGTGGCGACGTGATTGATTGCGCGGCCTTGAAA
>PVMS01012145.1_pt1 | contig 10072 bp, 6 predicted proteins | sample 1853461 | NCBI WGS metagenome assembly PVMS01 (sample SAMN08582032, study PRJNA380276) | Marine sediment metagenome, whole genome shotgun sequencing project. | isolation source: ocean sediment barecode stripped | collected 2017
AAAGAAGTAAAAAAAATACAAATTTTCCTCCAATTTCTCCAGATAATTTATCGCCCTCATATTTTGTATCTGCAAAATATGATGGTAAAGAAAAAAAGGCGGTAATAAAACTATATGAACCAAAATCTGAGAGAATATTTTTTTGGTTGGATAACACAAATCATAAACCTTACTGTTTAACAAACTTGAAACCAGATGAACTTAAAAAAATACCTCGTTTAATAAATCATCAAGGTTTAGATCATTTTGAAACTTTGGAAAAGTTCGACCCCTTATTGGATAAAAATATTGAAGTAACAAAAATCGTAACTAATGACCCTTTAGCAGTCGGTGGTCGTGTACAAGGATGCATACGAGATATAATTCCAGAAGATTTTCCAAAATTTTCTAATGGTTCAATTAAATCTGAAGACATTAAAGTCTGGGAGTCAAAAATTCGTTATTATCAGTCATATATTTTTGATAGAAACCTTTTTCCCGGAATGATTTATGAGGTTAAAAATGGTAATCTCACTTCAGTTAATCTTGAAGAAACCAAAAAAGTCCTAAAAAAAATTAAGGAAAAATTTCAGGATACCCCACATGAAGAATTAGAGTATATAGAAAGATGGGCAAGATTACTTGAATATCCAGGACCTAAGTTTAGAAGAGCAGCTATAGACATCGAAGTTCAATCATCAGTATCAACTAGAATTCCTGATCCTCGCAAAGCAGCAGACCCAGTAATCTGTGTTTCGGCTTACGGCTCAGATAATCAAAAAAAAATCTTGATTCTTAAACGACAAGGTATATTTCAAGGAATTGAAAAACTATCTGAAGATATTGAAATAGAATATTTTGATTCTGAAAAAAATCTTCTTTTAGCAGTTTTTGAAATATTATGGGACTACCCATTTATTTTAACTTATAATGGTGATGATTTTGATCTTCGCTATTTAGCAAATCGTGCCTTAAATTTGGGCATTAAAAGAAGTGAAATTCCAATAGAAGTAAGACAACGAGTTTGTCTACTTAAGTATGGAATTCATATCGATTTGTATAGGTTCTTTTTTAATAGATCGATAAAGATCTACGCATTCAAAAACCGTTACAGAAATGTATCTCTAAATGATGTTGGTAGCGCTATTTTAGGGATGGAAAAAATTCAAATAGAAAAAACATTTGGTGAATTAACATATTCTGAACTAGGTAAATATTGTCTCAGAGATTCAGAGATTACATTTAAACTGACCAGTTTTAAAGAAGAGTTAACAATGAAATTAATTCTGGTTTTATCCAGGATAAGTGGAATGCCCATAGAAGATGTAAGTCGTCAAGGAGTATCACGGTGGATAAGAAATTTTATGCATCGGGAACACAGAAGAAGAAATATCTTGATTCCTAATTACGAAGATATTCTCTCAAAAAAAGGAAAAACGACTACAACCTCAGTAATCAAAGGAAAAAAATACAAAGGAGCAATAGTTGTTGAACCTGTTCCAGGAGTTCACTTTAATGTTGCAGTATTGGATTTCCCTAGTTTGTACCCTTCAATAATAAAAGTATGGAATTTAGGTTATCAATCTGTACGTTGTCCTCATTTTGAATGTAAAACAAATTTAATACCCAACACTTCACATTGGGTTTGCACAAAAAAACGTGCTTTAGAAAGTCTACTAATAGGCTCGCTTAGAGATATGCGAGTGAAATGGTATAAGGCAAAAGCTAATGATATAACACTATCACCAGATCTTAGAAATTGGTATAGTGTAACTCAAGGAGCATTAAAAGTAATTTTAAATGCCAGCTATGGAGTGTTTGGATCAGATAGTTTTGATCTGTATTGTCCACCTGTTGCAGAAGCAACTGCAGCAATTGGCAGACATTCAATAACTCAAATTCAAAATAAAGCAAAACAATTAGGAATACAAGTATTATACGGAGATACAGACAGCCTCTTTTTAAAAAATCCTAGAAAAGAACAAATTTCAGAATTAACTCATTGGACTGAAAAAGAGTTGAAAATGGGTATAGATGTCGAAAAAGTTTACAGATATGCTGTTTTTAGTTCACGAAAAAAGAATTATCTAGGTATTCTAAAAGATGGAACCGTTGATGTCAAGGGATTAACAGGAAAAAAAAGACATACACCCTCAATAATAAAGAACGCTTTTAATAAAATGAAAGATAGACTCGCTCAAGTTCAAAATCCAACAGAATTCGAAGAAGCAAAAAAAGACATTGAGAAAATTATCCATGACCAGTATATAAGAATAAAGAGAAGAAAGTGGGAAAATATGAACGAGCTTGCTTTTCGTGTAGTTTTAGGAGAAGATCTTCAACACTATACAAAAACTACACCTCAACATGTAAAAGCAGCAAGAATTCTTCAAAAAAACGGAGTTGAGATAAAAGCAGGTGACGTAATCAGTTTTATCAAGGTAGTACGTGAACCTCGAGTTAAACCTGTTGAAGTAACAACAAGAAACGAGGTTGATGTCGATAAATATGTTGCTCATTTGAAATCAACTTTTGACCAAATCTTAGATGCATTAGGTTTGAGTTTTGATGAGATAATAGGTTTAACAAAACTTGAAAGATTCTTTTCATAACAAAGCATGAATAGTTTAAATATTGAAATAATAAAGCTTCAAATAGACTAAAAAAATAAATACAAGTCAGAAATTTTGAGGTTAATTAATGTCAAACTAATTTACTCTAAACAATTTTATTAAAAAAATTTTGTTAAGAATAGTATAGTTTAAATTAAAATTATAATATTTCTAGAAAAGCCGCTATTACGGTAAAAATAGTCATGAGTAAGGAGATAATAACAACTACTTTGCGTTCAGTTAAAGAACGACGATAAGTTATTAATGTCACTAAACTTCGTCGGTGCTTAGAATATAGAGTACTACCATTAAAGGTGACATTTGCCCTTTTTTTAAGCAGAAAAATTGTTAATAGAATTAAAATGGAATTAAACATAAAAGGTAGAATTGAAATAATTAATGATAGTTTAAGATCTGCAATAATAGCAAAAGAAGCTATAGTCATACCTATGGCAAAAGATCCAGTATTTCCAACAAATATTTTTCCTTGAAAATTGAAATACGCTAGAATTAACCACATTAGTATTGGACCCATCATTAGAAGATATGATGAGGATAAAATCATTAAACCTGTCAAAACAATTGCAGGACAAATTGTCTCCAGACCGTTTAGACCACCTAGCTGATTAACAGTATTTGTGACTATCATTACTATTAACGGTATAATTAGAAAATAATAGGCTTCGTTAAACTGCAAAAGTCCTATTAGAGGTAAAGCAATAGAAGTTCTTAATCCACTTTCTGTCGCAAAATAAATTAAAGGTAAAGCGGCAATCAAAGGCATAAAAGCCTTAATTCTCCATTTAAGATCTATCCAGTCGTCTAATAATCCCATAAATCCACCGAATAAGATGCAAACTGCGAGAGTCAAAGGAGCCGAAACATTATTTGAAGAATCTACTATACCCAGGAAATAGACAGAAAAAAGGTAAACAGTAGTAAAAAGAACATAAATTACTCCAAAACCATTTGGAATAAGTGGTTTACCTACTTTATGTTGATCGGGTACACTTGGAAACAAAGTTTTTTTCCTCTCAACGATCAAGATGTTGAATTGTAGTAACTCTCATAGTCAATCTCATATAGAGCTACTAAGGGAATAACACCACCATACTTGAAGGGAGATATTTCTGAACCAGAGATAAAAGCTGGTTTGAAATAGGAGGGTTCCACACTAACTTCATCTGGAATGACAGGAACGGATAGTGCAGCAGGTGACTCTGTATAGAGTTGTTTTGCCCAACTCATCAACTTATATATTGTTGAGTTGCGCCCAGCAGCATTCCAATCCCAAGTCCCTGTTTGAGTGTTAAGTTGACCAAAATCGTTTTCATCAGTCCACATCGAATTTTCATCTATCCAGCCATCATTAATAATTCTCTCTCGAGCTGCACCAGAAATACTTGCCATCCAACTCCATTTTCCTTCATCACCCCAAGCACCTGAACCTGCAATAAAACTGGTTTGATCTGAAGCTTGGCTTATGAAAACTGTATGGAATACTAAAATATATTTAGCGTCATATTGAGCTAACATTGGTATTGCTTCATTTTCTGGTGCCATAAAAATAAAACCTATATTTTCAATTTTTGTTGTATTAACTGTCGCATTATCAGCTAATGTTGTTACATTTCCAGGTATTCCTAACCAATAACCATAATCCCACCATGCACAAACAACATCTGTTGATTTGAGGTTTTGGCTGGTATAGTTTAGCATATCTAACCATTCGTTAACTGGTTCATTTGGAGCTATTGGAAGACTACCAGAACTAAGAGTGATAGGAGAATAAGCTTGATTCAGCACTCTTGGAATTCCACCATTTTGAGGAGTAAAAGCGAAACTTAAAACTAAAAGTATAAAGATTAAACCAATTGCTGCACCACCATATTCTTTTCCTACACGTTGTAGCCTGCGTTTTGATTTTCCGACCATCATCGATGTTTCTTTTAATAATGTGAAAAAGGGGTTAAGTAAGCCTAGAATTCCTTTTGCAGCTAAAATGGCAAAAGCTGGTGCAAAGATTACAAGTAAACGAACCATAGAGGATGCAAAATAAAGAGAAGTGGCTCCAAAAATCAAAAGGAAGACATTTCGGTTTGTAGGATTTCTCATTGTGAAAAATAAACCGGTTAAAAAGAATAATATGCTTAAACCCAGTTCGTAATAAAGATATCCCCATGATGAAATTCTATGTTCTGCAACAGATTCGATTAGAGGATTAGCGGAACGGACAGAAGGATCCAAGACAGATATGAACTTTCCAGCTATACTTCCCATGTAACCGAGTTGCCACATAATTATTATGGATCCAATTATTGCTGAGACTGATATGACGGTTAGGTAAATCTTTGTTTTTGAGGAGATATTGTGTCGAAGAAGCTCTGCTAAACAAAGTAAAACGAATAATGCTGCAACAGGCAGAATAGCGCTTGAAACTAGATAATTATATGATATATAGGGCCATTGGGCTGCAATGAAAAGAGCCAATCCAAAAGTGATGCTATAAGAAATTAGAAGTCTTTGGTTATATCTTTTCAATAGAATGAGAGTAAAAATGAAAAGTACTGTTAGGTTCACTAAAAAGTAAGCAGCACCCCAACCTAAAATGAAGTAAGCTAATGAGCCAGCTGCCCCTAAAGAATATAACAAAGAGGAAGACAATGATCTTTTCAGGTCAATAGATCTTAAAAACATGAAAATAAACAATAACATTCCGATAATTCCTGGAAGTTCACTATCAAAAAATCCTAGGGAACTCCTTTGGAGAAATGATGGAGAAAGAGCAAGAAAAAGTGCAGAGAATAAACCAATACTTTTCCCTCCCATATCTTTGCCAACAAAGTATATGATTAAACAGGCAAATGCTCCTAATATTGCAGGCAAAATTGCGCAAAAAGACATCAAATCAATATTTACACCAAAGAATGAGACTGCATTATAGAGTATTGCAGCAGTCATTGGCAATGACGGTAAAGAACGAGACATATCTAATCCTTCTGGATACCAGAGTTGTTCATTAATCCATCCTGGTTCTGGATAATAAGGTGAAAGTAGGCCATTTTCCACCATTTGATTGGTTAAACTGAATTGGTAATAAGGGTCAAATTCATTTAGACGCATAGTGCCTGATGGAATTTCCCATCTAAGAGGCAATATACGAACGCTAAAAGCTATAACAAGAATTAATATCAAAGCTGAATAACAAATAACGGTTGTCCGATTCATACTTCGCATTCGTCCTAAAGATTTGAAACCATTGATTATTTTTTCGTTCGACAGTATTTTTTCCTCCAACATGCACTGTATCAGCAATTAAATTAGGTCTTCTATTTGCTTTTGTGATTAATAATTGTTTAGATAATATCTGTGGATTAAAATAAGAGTAAGCGATTAAAACGTATTCTTATTATTTGAAAGGTCTAATAGCAACATCGATAGGCATTAAAGAAAGCTTTTTTCCACAGTTGGGACATTTCCCATCGTGTTGTTGGATGACTTCATCAGGAGGCTTAAGATCTCCACCATGATATAAAACATGACGACATTCGTGACAAATAACAAGTTGGGGCATCAGGGTCACTTCTATGGAAATAACAAACGTCAGCTATTTAATGGTTACTAACTAGCTAATCAGAGAAAAACGCTGTTAAGAAAACATTTCAGATTAATTATATTCATAACGTGAGGGTTTTGTACGTTTCTTCAGGAATACAACTCCAATAGTTGTAACTAATATTGAAGACAAAATTACAATAAAAGAAATTTCTGGAAAAAGTTCAGAGCCAGGAATTCCCAGTGTTAGAGGAAGAGAAGCCAAAACAGCTGCAGCTAAACCGCGAGGAAACATTATAGTCATTAAAGTTTCAACTGGATGAAGATTAGATTTCAAAGTCGTTATTTTTATTATTATAAAGCGGATTCCAAGAAAAGCAAAGGTCAGTAAAAGTCCAAATAGAACAGAAGAGAAAGATGAAAAAGTAAATAGAAGTCCTGTGAATACGAAAAAGAAAGAACGGATTAAGAAACTAATTTGACAATGAAAGTCACGTACGTGTTCGTCAATAGAGACAGTAGTTCTAAATTTAAACAGTTTTGCTATTGAACTGTTATTTCCAATTATTAAACCTAAAAACAAAGCTGAAATCGCACCACTACCCCCTAAAAGGGTAGCTACAACATACGTTAAAAATAATACAGCTAAAGTTAACATATACGCATTAGGTTTCCCTTTCAATTTTTCTAGAGCAAATAGCCATATTACGCCAAAACCTAAACCTACGAGAATACCCACACTAAAAGCTATTCCAACTGAACTAAGAGCAACTGCTAGACTTATTTCTCCTGAAAGAATGATATTTATCGCAGCGAATGCTCCAACAGTGCATAAAACATCAGTTAATATAGATTCAAGACTTAGTAGAGTCTCAACTTCTTCATTAACTCCAAGTTTTCTGGTTAGAGCAATAACAATTAATGAGCTACCACCTCCAACTATGCTCCCTAATAACAAACCATTAAGAAGTCTCCAACCCAGAAACACTTTGCATAGAGCAGCTGTTATTAAAACATTTAAAGTCCACCCCATTAACGCCATTATAAGAGCTCTAGGACTATTTTTCACAGCTCCTCTAATTTTCATATTTAATCCCCCATCAAAAAGAATTATAATAAGTGCTAAAGCTGAAAAGTAAGGAGTAATTGCTAATAATTCATCTTGAGCAAAGAATTGAAAAATTGGCCCCATAAGTACTCCCAACAAAAGCAGTAAAAGGGGATCTGGGATACTGGTCCTTTTGAAAAATTCTTCCCCTAGAAAACCTAATATAATTATAACTGCAGCAACTAAAAATGCTACTACTGCTACGTCCAAGTTTTCTTCAGCCTCAAGATATTGGGTGATATAGTTCGTCCCTACAATAGTTAAGAGTTACTATTGATTTTCAATTACATATAAAACTAAAAAGATTTACTAAAAAAATCAAAAGATAAAAAGCTACAAATTAGATTTTATGTTTTGTAAACCTTTTTGAGTTAGTTCTAATTTCCATTGATCAAGTGTGGCCAACAGATTTTGCAAAATCTTACATTAATAATAACTGAAAAGCCAAATGCAGCCAAAAGAATAGCAATAGCTCTTGATTACGATGGAACACCACAAAAAAAATCTGAAAAAGGGATCAATTACTACTTAGTAAAAAGAGATGTTTCAATAATTGTTGTCCCAGCTCTTGGACACCTATATACAGTTGCATGTCAAAAACAAGAAAAATACAATTATCCAGTTTTCAATTTCAACTGGGTAGCTAGATATGTTGTTGAACGCAACGCCTCTCGAATTCGATCTCACATAGATATGATTTCAAATTTATCAGAAAAAGCAGAAAGATTCATCGATGCATGTGATTATGATATTGAAGGAAGCATAATTGGATATACAATTTTAAAATATGCCTGTAAAAACAAAGAAGAAATAGCATATAGAATGAAGTATTCAACTCTGGGAAAAGAGGAAATAATAAAGGCATACAACAAAGCATCAACACATCTTGATTTTTCTATTATCGAAGCAGGATTAACAAGACATGAAGTGGATTGGCTATATGGGATCAACTTATCTAGGGCATTAACAATAATAGCAAAAAAACATAGCAATCATTATGTAAACCTGAGTACTGGAAGAGTACAAGGACCAACATTAAATTTTCTTGAAACCCGAGAAATAAATAGAAGGATATTTGTTCCAACTCCTTATTGGAACGTAAAAGCTAAAATCAAAATTGGCAAATCTCTCTTTGAGGCAGAATACAAAAAGGGAATAATCAAAAAAAAACACGTTCTAGATAAAATAATTATAAATTGCAAAGGAAAAGATTGCTCAATTGAGAAAATCGAGAATGTAGAACGCGGATTATCACCTCCATTTCCATTTTATTTAGGGTCTCTACAAAGAGAAGCTTATAAACTCTTTAAAATAACACCAGCACGTACTGCTAAGATTGCTCAATGTTTGTATCTTGAAGCTTTAATTTCATATCCTAGAACTAGCAGTCAAAAACTGCCCAGTTCAATAGGTTACAAGACAATAATAGAAAAACTACAAAAAAACCCAGAATACAAGAAAGAAGCAACGAAACTTCTTGTAAAAAGATTATTAAAACCAAATGAAGGAACAAAAAGTGATTCAGCTCACCCAGCTATTTTCCCTACAGGGAATCCTCCAGAAAAAAGGTTGCTTCTAATAGAAAAAAAAATATTAGATCTCATAATCAAAAGATTTTTAGCAGTTTTCAGTGACTACGCGGTAATACAAGAAACAGCCATAACCATTAGTATTGATAACAATTTATTTTTAATAAATGGAAATAAAACGTTGGAGAAAGGCTGGACACAAGTTTATAAACCATATTTCAAGATAAAAAATAATATTTTACCCCCAATAGATAAAAAACAAAAAGTTAAGCTTTTCAAAATAATAACAGAAAAAAAATTCACAAACCCTCCCTTTAGTTTTAATCCAAGTAGTCTACTAAAAAAAATGGAAAAAGAGAATATTGGCACAAAAGTAACCCGTTCTGGAATAATACAGACTTTGGAAAAACGAAAATATATTGAAGGGAAAAAAATTGTTGTTTCAGAACTGGGTTTTAAAGTAATTGAAATTCTTAGAGAATATTGTCCAACCATAGTTTCAATTGAATTAACACGTAAAATAGAAGAGAGAATGGAAAAAATAAAACAAAACAAAGAAACAAGGGAGAATGTAATAAAAGATACAATCGAACTGTTAACTAAAATAACAACAACTCTAAAAAATAAAGAAGAAATAATTGGAGCGCTTTTGAATAACGCTGTAAAAAAAACATTATTTCACAAAAAAGAGGTGGGAAATTGTGCTTTTTGCAAAAATGGAAAACTTGTAATTTTAAGATCAAAAACAACTGGAAAACGTTTTGTTGGATGTACAAACTATTTTGAAGGAACATGCAAAACAGCATATCCACTCCCACAAAAAGGAGTAATAAAGCCAACTATACTATCCTGCAAAAGTTGTGGATGCCCCATAGTAAAAGTCATCACTAGAGAGAAAAGAATCTGGAATCTATGCATAGACCCAAAATGTCCATCTAAAAGGAAAAGAAAAAAATGAAATGCAAATTATGCGAAAGGAAACAATCTAAGAAAGAATTATGTTTGTTTCATAATCGTGCTTATGAGAAAATAATAGAAGTCTATGCCCAATGGGTGGATGCATTGAACATCAATTGGGAAGATTATTTAAGAGAGATTGAGAAAAATTCATTAACAGGTAAATGGGCTAAAGAGGTAATAGAGTTCATAAAAGAGTAGCGAGTTAACTGTAATGTCACACAAAGTTAAAAGACAGAATTCTTCTATTGCGTCATCATTTGAACGATGGTTGAATAAGATTTCAAGCATTAGACCTTCATCTCTCACAATCACTCTCATAATAATTGCTT
>PVMS01029214.1_pt1 | contig 10072 bp, 7 predicted proteins | sample 1853461 | NCBI WGS metagenome assembly PVMS01 (sample SAMN08582032, study PRJNA380276) | Marine sediment metagenome, whole genome shotgun sequencing project. | isolation source: ocean sediment barecode stripped | collected 2017
AATACGCTGGCCGGGTTAGCGATTGGCCGCTTCAGAATCAATACCTGGAAACCGAGCAGGATGCCGGCAATGGGCAACACATCGACCAGCAGGCCCAGGGTGGTTTGTCCGAAATGTAGTAGTTCTTCCATCACGTACCCATCAGAAAAGCATGCCGTAGGCCATCACAAAAATCATCGGAGTGAGCGAAGCAAATGCGATCAGGCCGAAGCCGTCAATCAAGGGGTCCCGTCCGCGGATGCTGTTGGCGAGACCAATGCCCAGTGCCGCCACCAATGGCACGGTTACGGTTGAGGTGGTGACTCCACCTGAATCATAGGCGATGCCAATAATTTCCGGTGGTGCGATGGCCGTCATCGCCACTACTGCGATATAGCCGCCGATGATCAGGTATTGCACCGGCCAGCCCTTCAGAATTCGAATAACACCGATCAGGAGTGCAAAACCGACCGCCAGGGCTACCACCAGGCGCAGTCCCGTTGCATACCTCCCACGGGCTGCCTCATTATCCGCAATGACATTTGCAGACGCTGCGATAGTGGCGGCTTCATCAGCAATCGCGATCAGTGCCGGTTCCGCCACCGTGGTTCCAAAGCCCAGGGTAAATGCGAATAGCAGTAACAGCCATAAGTTGCCGCGTTTGACAAAACTGTAGGCCATGTTTTCGCCCAATGGGAACAAAGCCATTTTCAGGCCCAGTATGAATAAGGTTAGCCCGAACAGCACCATCAGGGCGCCAGCGAGTATCTGGCCCAACTGTGGAACCGACTGTCTCAGTACCACCAATTGAAAAAACGCGATGACCAATATAATCGGCAGAAGGTCCTGCAGGCTTTGGCGCAGAGTCCGTAAAAACTGTAGTAACAGTGCCTTCAATGCAAACAATGCCTCTATAAACAGGGCCGATTAACAGGCCCCTGATCTGATCACAGCAGCGCCAGGGAATGATTGTCGAATAGCGACTATAGTAACGTCCGGGGCGCTTGTGACCCAGCCTGAATCATTAATTTCATCATACAATTGGGATCATCGATACATGATCTTGATAACGACCGCATAAATCAACCGTCTTGATCAGGCCCAGGCGTTCGCTGCTGCACGTATAATGTGAATTTCCGTGAGAAATCAATAATGGATTTGCCAGTCAGTAAATTTCCGGGGTCTGTAACCAGCATTTTCAGCGTCATGTCGAAAATGGCACAGGACCATGGTGCAATCAACCTGTCGCAAGGTTTTCCGGACTTTGACGGGCCGCAGTTGCTGCGTGATCGCGTCTCCTACCATATGAACCACGGACACAACCAGTATGCGCCGCTGGCAGGTGTGCCCGAACTGCGTGAGCAAATTGCCGCCAAGATCCTGGATTTGTATCAATGTAAAATTGACCCGGAGACACAGCTTGTCGTGACCCCGGGCGCGACCGAGGCCATATTCTGCGCCGTGACTGCCCTTGTTCACCCTGGAGACGAAGTTATCGTTTTCGACCCCGCCTACGATACCTACGACCCCTGTGTCGCTCTCAATGGCGGAATCACGCGCCACATACCGATGCTTTACCCGGATTTCTGCATTGACTGGCAGCGTGTGAAAGATACGATCAACGACCGTACCCGGCTCATCATCTTGAATTCACCGCATAACCCTAGCGGTAGCCGGTGGAGTGAACAGGATATCCAGAATCTGCGCGAACTGGTTTCGGGCAGGGACATTCTGTTGCTATCCGATGAGGTGTACGAACACATGGTATTTGACGGCAACGAACATCTGAGCCTGTTGCGCTATCCGGATTTGGCCCAGCGGGCGTTTGTCATTTCATCATTCGGCAAGACCTATCACGCAACCGGTTGGCGGGTCGGGTATTGCAGCGCTGCTCCGGCTTTGATGTCGGAGTTCCTGAAAATCCATCAGTTTATTAATTTCAGTACCAACACACCGATGCAATACGCGCTTGCTGATTTTCTGCGCGAGTGCCCGCAGTATCATCGCGACATGGGTCAGTTTTACCAGCAGAAACGCGATCCGTTCTGTAGCTTGCTCGAGCCTTCACGCTTCCGCCTGATCCCCTCTGGCGGAACCTACTTTCAGTTGGCAGACTACAGCGCGATCAGCACTGAAAAAGATACCGGGTTCGCGCGGCGCATGACTCAGGAACACAAGGTGGCTGTGATTCCCATCTCAGTTTTCTACCAACAACCGCCGCAACAGCAAGTCATACGATTCTGCTTTGCCAAGCACGATGACACCTTGCGGGATGCAGCGGCGATCCTGGCAGGTCTGTGACCAACTGCGATTTCCAGCAACATGGTGTACATCCGGCACTGTGGGGGCGAGTCTTGCTCGCGAATCTTTTTGATTAATGCTGATCGCGCGCAAAGCAAGATCTTACATGCGCAAGCAGGTATCCGATCTATCCCGGAAACGCCTCACCAAATTCTGCAGATATCCTCTTCGGCCTTAACCATTGGCGCATCATCGGCACAATGAAATGCCTGTTTGAATTCCGGTATATTCACCACTACACCGTTGATGCGGTATTTGGGCGGTGAATGCGGGTCGGTAGCCGCATGCAGACGCAGCGATTCAGGGCGTTCGGCGGAACAGGCCCACTGGGCAAAACCAACGAAGAAACGCTGCTCGGGTGTCAGCTCATCACGCGGCATCAGGTTCAGACCCCGGGTTTCTTTTTTCCACGCATCCCAGGCCAGCACCACGCCGCCCAGATCCGCGATGTCTTCGCCTGAAGTCAAATCTGCGTTGATATAGATATCGTCAATCACGCGATAGCCGGCGTACTGATCGCGTACACACTGTGCGCCTTTTTCGAAGGCGGCTGTATCTTCGGCCTGCCACCAGTCACGCAGATTACCGTCACCGTCATACTTGCGGCCCTCATCATCAAAGCCATGCACCAGTTCGTGCCCGATGGTGCCGCCGGTGTTGCCGTAGTTCGGCGCCGCATCCATCCTGGGATCATACAGCGGTGGCATCAGCACGCCCGCCGGGAAATTAATGTCATTCATCGATGGGTTGTAATACGCGTTCACTGTGGCCGGTGACATAAACCATTCATCCATGTCCACGGGCTGTCCAATGCGGTTCAATTGCCTGCGCAGTTCAAAACCGGTCGCTCGCGTGACATTGCCGAAATAATCGCTGCGATCGACCCTGATCGATGAATAATCCCGCCACTGGTCCGGATAGCCAATTTTATCGCGCATTTTTGCCAGCTTCAGCTTGGCCTGTGTTTGCGTTTCTGGGCTCATCCAGTTCAGTTGATCGATGCGCTCCGCCATGACCTGGTGAATTTGCCGGCTCATCTCGCGCACCTGCTCACGTACTTCAGGCGGGAAATTCCGATCGACAAATTCCCGCCCCAGGGCTTCGCCCAACTGCCTGTCGACCATCGAGACACAGGTGCGCCAGCGTGGCTTTTGCTCAGAGATGCCTTCGAGGTAAGCAGAATAGAATGCAAAATGCTGGTCCCGGAAGGCTTGTGAAAGTAATTTGGCGCGCGAATTGATCAAGCCCCATTTCAGGTAGGTTTTCAGACTGTCCAGCGATTCCCGCTTAATCACGGCTTGCATTTCCTCCATGAACGCTGGCTGCACGATATTGAGCCAGGGTTCAGGATTCAGGCCGGTGGCGCTGAAAACGGCATCCCAGTCCAGTACGGTAACCATTGTTTTGAGTTCAGGCAGTGATTTGCGGTGATACACATTAAGCGGATCACGCCGCTCGACCCGCGTCAATGAAGCACCGGCGAGCGCGGTCTCGATACGCATCACGGTAGCAGCGCTGATCCCGGCTGCTGCATCGGAGTCACCCAGCAGCCGAAACATGGCCGCCACGTGTTCAAGGTATTTCTCGCGGTTTTCCTGTTTCAGGGGGTCGTCATCGAGGTAGTAATCCCGGTCCGGCAAGCCCAGGCTAGCGGCGTGGACCGAGCCGATCATGGTGTCTGACTGCCTGGCGTCCTGTTCGGAACCCAGGCCAAAGAAAAATGAACCTGAATCGGTTAGTGCAATCAGGTAGCCGATGGTAGCGCCCAGAGCACTGCTGTCTGTCATCGCCTCGATCGTTTCCATTGCACTGCGCACCGGAACCACTCCGGCTTCATCAACGGCATCGACGTTCATGCAGGCCGCGAAGTAGTCACCAATCAGTGTTTGTGTGGCGTTCCGATTTGGCTCATTGCGTGAGACGTCCTCAAGGATTCCCCACAGGTAACGTTGGTTATCCACATAAAGTTTGCCGTAGGTGCTGGTGCGTGACTGGTCTGCCGGAATTGGATTATTCTCGATCCACCCACCACAGGAATACTGGTACATGTCCTGACACGGGTCCGCCGAGCGGTCCATGGAAGTCAGGTCCAGGCTGGGAGAGTAGGGCAGACTCGTGGTGGGTTTGTCTTGTGCCATAGCGGTCGAGCAAACCAGCACAGTGGTGATTAATGTGAGCTGGCGAACATTCACCGATGAGTAGGGCTTTGATTTTTTTTGCATGACGGGTTCCGTTGAATGGTGTTCAAAAATTGCTTTAATGAGGGACTATCCGGTACTTTCGATGGCGATAGTGTGCAGTGATTGATAAAGGCTTTCATTTTTCAGAATGTCCTTCAGTCCATCGGCCAGGATTCCGGCCCACTTGAGGGCTCCGTCGTGGTCGGCTACCAGGTCCTGCCGGACTTCAATGCCCACATGTGGCAAGCCGGGCGGTTCTGCATGAAAGTCGATGGTGAAGTCATGCGGATGCCGGCCAGAATAGGGCTCGTTATCGCCGATGCAGACAGCCTCGAGCCGGTTGAAATGATCGATCAGGGGTTTGGGGATGCGTGGATCCTTGTCCCACATGATACCGATATGCCAGGGCCGCACAATGCGGTCGAATACGGGTGTGCAGGTGTGGATCGAAATCATCGCAGGCACAATGCCGTGATTCTCAAAATCGTCGAGTTTGGCCGAGATCGCATCGTGGTAGGGTTTGAAAAATGACTGGATTCGCCGTGCCTTGTTTTCGGTATCGAGGCCGATATTTCCGGGAATGGCGATACCATCACTGACCTCAGGGCATCCGCTCGGATCATCCAACTGGCGATTGGGGTCGATAATCAAACGCGAAAAACCGGCGAGTACCGCCTGCGCATCCAGCTTGTCGGCCAGACATCTTGTCAGCATATCTGAGCCCAGATCGCAGGCAACATGGCATTCCAGCACCCAGTCCGCCAGGCCAAGCTGATTCAGACCGGCAGGAAAAAATGGGCTGGCATGATCAGCAACCAGCAGAACGGGAGATTTCCCATGATCGTTGTAGGTCATGAACGGAGGTGGATCGCCGGGGCCGATCAGTGGATACTCACCACGCATGTTCGGGTAGTTCTGAAAATGTGAGTAGCCCGGTATTCTTGCTCTGCTCAAATCAGAATTGCCTCGCTGCGATCAGTCAAGCCCGAAAGCCTGCCAGGCCGGTTGTTGCACATCAATCTTCAACCACCCTTTCCAGGGCATCGCATACCGAGTTGAGAACCTTGATACGGCCATAGTGCTTGTTTACATTTTCAACCAGTATCCAGGGTGATTTCCTGACCGATGTCTGCTTGATCATGTCGTGAGCCGCAAGTGAATATTCATCCCATTTATCACGATTGCGCCAGTCTTCATCGACCAGTTTCCAGCGCTTGTGCGGGGTTTCTTCGCGCGCCTTGAAACGCAGCAATTGCTCGTCTTTGCTGATATGCAGCCAGAACTTGAGGAGTACCACGCCTTCCTCGATCAACTGGTCTTCGAAATCGTTAATCTCACCATAAGCACGGCGCCATTCGTCATCGCCTGCGAATTGCTCAATGCGTTCGACCAGCACCCGCCCATACCAACTGCGGTCGAAGATGGTCATGCGGCCGGAGCGTGGCAGACAGTTCCAGAAGCGCCACAAGTAGTGATGGGAATTCTCCACATCGGTCGGTGCGGCGAAGGGGTAAACCTTGTAGTAACGGGCATCCAGCGCTTCGGTGATCTGCCGGATAGCACCGCCTTTGCCGGCGGCATCCGGGCCTTCAAACACCAGGATGGTCGAGATCTTTTTTTGCGCTGCCTTCTGGTGCAACCTGGCCAGCCTCGCCTGACACTCGGCAAGTTCCTTCCGGTAAGTTTTCTTATCGATCGACAGCGACATGTCGAGTGCATCCATGATGGTGATGGGCTGGCTTCCCGAAAATCCACCGTTACCGTTACCGTCTGCCTGCTCGGAATGCTGGTTAATTTTCTTGCGCATTTCCGACAGATATTTTTGCCGTATCTGTTCACTCATCATGTGGCGTTCCAGGGATTGGAGAAAAATCTCCCCAACTCTCAGGCTGCGGTAACAATAATCTTCGCCTTCGATAATTTCCCAGGGAGCGTGACCCGTGTTGGTGTGCGAGATGACCATTTCTTCGGCTTCAATGAAGCGGTCGTACATGTCCCAGTGCTTCCAGTCATCATCCGCCATGCGCCAGCTGCGCAAGGGATCGTTTTCCAGTAATTCCAGGCGTTTTTTCTGCACATCACGACTGATGTGCATCCAGAACTTCAGCACCATTGCGCCATCATCAGCCAGGGCTTTTTCGAAATTATTGATGCGATCCAGTAAATGCGTGAATTCTTCCTGGGAAATTTTTCCGTAGACAAAATCAAGCAGTGGGCGCGAGTAGCGTCCACTGAGGTGGATTCCTATTTGGCCTTTGGGAGGTAGTTGGCGCCAGAAACGCCAGAACAACGGACGTTCCCGTTCTTCGTCGGAAGGCTCGGTAAAGGCCTGTGTTACGATCCAGCGCGCATCCATCCATTTGTTGAGCAGATTGATGGATGTGCCCTTTCCAGCACCCCGAACACCGGCGAAGTCCAGCATCACCGGAAAATTTCCTTCAATGCGCAGGCGCTGTTGCAAGGCAAGCAGATGCTCACGCAATACCTGTTCACGGTGTTTGAACTCACTTTTGGCTACTTTCTGTCCCAATTCAGCAGTCTGGAACATATTTTTTCACTCTCTTAGTCTGGAATGTGGCAAGGTCCTGCTTCGCAGGCTCATGCTTTTCTTTCAACACGCAAAGATACCATACTTGCCGGTTTTGTCTCGTGACGCCGTATCAAACTTGCGTCATTCATGGCAATGCACACATAATCGCGTGATACAGGTCAAGGGATTGGAAATCGGGTTCTTGAATACAGAGCCTGTACCAAACAGTTAATTGAAAACTATCGTCGTTAATGAAATAGAAAATACCCGCGTACCCTTTCTTCGGGGAATCCTGACGCGCAGTCTGTTGGATGCGGGCCTTGAGTTTGAGCAGGCTTTTGAACTGGCCACGCTGGCCCGCACCACGTTGGCTGATACAGCCGAAATCAACGCATCAGAATTGCGCCAGCTAGTTACAGATATGGTGGCCAAAACCGGTGACAAACTGGCCCTGGAACAATATCGCATGCCCATAACCACGCTGGCCAGGATAAAAGTGAATAGCCTGAGTGGCACCACCAGTGCTTTTTCGCGCGGCCGGCATGCCAGGTATTTGCAGTCCAGCGGCATGAAGGCCGAGCGGGCCGAAAAGACGACAGCGCTGATTTACGACCAGTTGCTGCAGTCTGGAGTCTCTTCCATCTCGACCTGCGAACTGGGGTACTTGACTTATCTGTGCCTGCAGCAGGAAGTTTCCAAGAAAGCGGCCAGACGCTACCTGGTCTGGTCGGAATTCCAGCGCAGTGCGCGGCCGCTGATATTGTTTATATGCGGTACGGTGGGCACCGGAAAAAGCACGATCGCGACGGAAGTGGCCCATCTGCTTGAAATCGTACGAATCCAGTCAACCGACATGTTGCGCGAAGTGATGCGCATGATGATGCCGAAACGCTTGTTGCCGATTTTGCATTCGTCTTCTTTCAACGCCTGGAAATCCCTGCCGATTCAGGATATGCGTGACCGCGACAAAGACCAGTTGGTTGCCGAAGGCTATCGCAGCCAGGCGGATTTACTGGCGGTGCCATGCGAAGCCGTTTTGCAGCGAGCAGTGGAAGAGAGCGTTCCCATTATTCTGGAAGGTGTGCATGTTCATCCGGAAGTCATCGGGCGTGTACCCGATGATTCCGACGCCATATCGGTGCATGTGACACTTGCCGTTCTCAAGCCAAGAGAGCTCAAGGCACGCCTGCGCGGCCGGGGCGTCAATGTGCCGCAGAGAAGGGCCAAGCGCTATCTGAATAAATTTGAGTCCATTTGGAGTTTGCAGTCATTTTTGCTGACCGAAGCGGACCGCTGTGACGTGCCCATCATTCCCAATGAGGATAAGGACAAGACAGTTTTGCAGATCATTCATCAGGTTAACTTCGTACTTTCCAGGCATTACACCGGGACTCCGCAAACGGTGTTCGGTGCTGTCGTGGATGATATTGTAGAGCGGGCCGGAAGTTCTCAGTGGCTTGAAATCGTGTCGGTCCTGAACAAATGACGCGAATGGGTGAATACGGGTCTGGCCAGGTGTCTGAATTGACTGCGCGATTCAGGAAATGTGCACTCCTGATTATTGATGGACTGGGCGATTTGCCGGTCGCCGCATTGGGTGGGCTCACGCCTCTTGAAGCCGCACACACACCGGTCATTGACCGCTTCGCGTCTGCCGGCCGCTATGGACTGGTGGACCCGATTGTAGCCGGCGACATCCCCAACACACACTCCGGTACCAGTCTGTTATTCGGATTACTGCCTTCACAGTTGGGGCGCATGAAGCGAGGTCCGGTGGAAGCATCCGGGGCAGGACAGGCATTGAAACCAGGCGACATTGCGTTGCGGGTTAACTTCGCTTCGGTGGAGGCACGGGATGACGGGCTGTACGTGACAGACCGGCGTGCCGGGCGCATCACCGAAGGCGCCGGTGAATTGGCGTCCGTGGTCAAAGATATTGATCTGGGTGATGCTGTGAAAGCCTCCTTCAAATCCACGGATCAGCACCGTGGTGTGCTGGTTTTGTCCGGTCCGGGGCTCGATGAATCCATCGCCGATACAGACCCCGGCAATGTCGCTATGCCGGCTCGTTTGCTGCCTTGTAAACCGCTGAAACCAGAGGCTGAATTCACCGCTGGAAAACTGGATCGATTCATTGCAGAGGCACACCGTCGATTGCGGGACCATCCCATCAATGCAGCACGGGTGGCAGCCGGCAAGTTCCCGGCCAATGGTTTACTGACCCGTGGTGCGGGTGCCTGTTTCAAGCTGGATAATGTACTCACTCAGCGTGGTATTCGCGTGGCTGTGGTGGCGGGTTGTAACACCGTCAAAGGTCTGGGAAAAATGTTCGGCTTCGATACGGTGTCGGATCCCCGCTTCACCGCTACGTTTGAGACCGATCTACACGCCAAAATGGCGGCTGTAGTCACGGCCCTTGAAGATCATGATTTGGTATACCTGCATATTAAAGCACCGGATATCTGCGCCCACGACTGTCAGCCGGCGGCCAAACAGGCTTTTCTGGAGCGCCTGGATGAGGCCATGGAAGCATTGTGGTCGGCAGGAATAATGGTCGCCCTGACCGCCGATCACACCACCGACAGCACTTCCGGCTTTCATACCGCCGATCCCGTGCCGACTTTTCTGTTTGATCCGCAACAGCGATTAGTACAGGTCGATATAAGCTTTGGTGAGACAGAATGCCGTAATGGAAATATGCAACGACAGACAAGCGAACAGTTTTTACAGCGTATTATCTTCTCCATGAAGCAGTAATCCCAACCTCTCTCGCACCATGCGGTTTGAATGCCTGGACCGCCCCCTTGCTTTACTGATCAAGATCAATGTCATGGTTTTTTTAAAAACCTCTAATGATTCCTGTGTGGTGTAACAAAAGTGTCATCAACAGCCTGTATTTTGGTTGTATTCAGATTCACCTTCGGGAGATCCATATGATTATGCGAAAGAGTCCTTTAGTTTCTTTTCTCTTCATCACGGTCGCGGCACTGTCTGCCTGCGGCGGCGGTGAACAACGTCAGGTCATTCAAAATAAAGGGTCCGATACCCTGGTGAATGTCGCGCAAGCCTGGGCTGAGGCCTA
>PVMS01085184.1_pt1 | contig 10072 bp, 5 predicted proteins | sample 1853461 | NCBI WGS metagenome assembly PVMS01 (sample SAMN08582032, study PRJNA380276) | Marine sediment metagenome, whole genome shotgun sequencing project. | isolation source: ocean sediment barecode stripped | collected 2017
AGACAATGGCTCTGAATTCACCGCCAAGAAGTTACGAGAATACCTATCTAGACTAGAGATCAAACCCTTATTCATCGAACCAGGCAGTCCCTGGGAAAATGGCTACATTGAATCCTTCAATGGCAAGATGCGAGACGAATTACTAACAGGAGAAATATTTTATTCAATCACAGAGGCTCAGGTCATTATTGAGCAATGGAGGTGGCACTACAACCAGATCAGACCCCACAGCGCATTGGGCTACAAGGCCCCTACACCGGCAACTTTCCAGCCAGCTGCTTCACATTCTCAGCTCGCTGGTGTAACATAGCTACTGGTACAACTATTGGGGGCAGGTCAATATCCAGTCAGAGTATTAGGGCTCAATCCTTCTGCAGATTTATGATAAATAAAACCATCAATTGCATTTTCAAGAATCAAAAAGCCCGAAGAACTACGTTTCATTGGAAACCTTCCTTTTTCGCTGGATCAGGCTATCTGAGATGGTCAGGTTAACGAAAAACGCAGGCCTGAAGGCCTGCGTTTTGACTTTAGTAGCGGGGGCAGGACTCGAACCTGCGACCTTCGGGTTATGAGGGCGAGTCTCAGATCGCTAACTTTAGACCTTCGGGCACCCGATTTAGACCTAGCCTGAAGGTCTTAGATTTAGGGAACCTGACGTAGTTAGATTATCAATTTATTGTAATCGAAACAGAGGATAAACATAGGGTTCGGACGTCTGACTCTGACTTCTAAAATCCACTCTCTATTGCTTCCATTCATCTAAATAGCATACTTCCAGTCGACAATAATGAGGAAAACTTGTCTATATTCCCCATGCTTTCTATTGTTTCTACTCAAACTGGCGCAGATTTGCCACAGAAATAACTTAATAACAGGAAAGGCGATCTCTTGTATTAGTTCCTTGCCCGGACTCGAACCAGGACCCTATCGTTCTATCTGGAACCCGTTCATAATGTCCACGGGGTAAATTCCTGTCTAATTTACCTCTAACTTAAAGAAGAAATTATCCAAAGTAACCAGTAATTTCCATAGTTCCCACACACTCCATAGCTTCCACACCAACCGTATAGTAACTGTACCAAGCAACTGAGATTAATAAAGGTGGTCCTAATTATTATTTAGCTATTAATCAAGATTCTAACTGAAGACCCCACTATTTCACTACTCTATTTCATATAAAGAGAATTCAGGAGAATGATGATTCTGCAAAGTATTTAGTAGAAGAATTCCAACAATCCTGCGTTTCCATCATCGGGAGAACTTTTAACTGAAATATGCTCGTTTGAACACTAAATTAGATATAAACCCTTATAGTTGATTTTGGGAGGATCGGATAATAGATTTTTTAAGTTCGTACTTTACCAATGTAATTACCCATTACTAAGTAGTCCAATTGCATATTAAGAAAACTCTTTACGCCATCTTTTGGATTACATACTATTGGTTCTCCCTTCATATTAAAAGAGGTGTTAAGAACGCATGGCACATTCGTTAATAAATAAAATCTGTTAATTAAATTCCAATACTTGAGATTAGAAATTTTTGAAACTGTTTGTGGACGGGCAGTTCCGTCAACGTGAACACAAGCAGGAATTTTGTTCTTTTTTCCTGACTTAACCCTTTTTACAAAAGACATATGAGGAGAGCGGCCACTGTCTTCAAACCAGTTCATTAATTCTTCTTCTAAGATAGAGGGTGCAAGCGGCCGCCACGGTTCCCTGCCTTTCAATTTATTTACTCTATCACCAGTTTTTTTATCGCGAGGATCTGCCAAAATACTTCGATTTCCAAGCGCTCTTGGGCCGAATTCCATTCTCCCTTGAAACCAGCCAATAATCTTTTTATCGGCTAATAATTTGGCAGCATTTGTTGCAACATCCTTGTGCTCCGTAAAGGATAGACCGAACTCTTCAAAAGCTTCTATATAGGAGGAAGGTGAAAACTCTGGACCAACGTAAGGATGATTAAATGAAATATTGATTTTTCCTTTATCGTGACTAACCCATACGGCCGCTCCTAAAGCAGAGCCGGAGTCTCCCGGGGATGAGGGCACATAAATATTTTCCCAATGAGATTTAAGTTTGGACAAGTTCCCGTTAGACACACTATTGAGAGCGATTCCCCCACCTAAGGATAAATTTTTGGACGATGATCTTTTTCTTGTATAACTACTTAAAGAAAGTATGGCAGAGTCAAGACGTGTTTGCAGTGATTTTGCAATGTTTGCATGTCTTTCCTGCAGAAGATCCTTTGGATGGCGCGGATTGCCCAAGACTTCAATTAACCTTGGAGTAAATTCCTGTTTTACAACCGCTAAAGTAAAATCTATTACGTCTGAATCAAGCGCAAAAAGTCCGTCTTCTGAAATCTCTAATAATTCGCTAAATTGTGAACTATATTTATCTTTACCATAAGATGATAAACCCATGACACTGCCCTCGCCTGATAATGGGCGAAACCCAAGAAAGGCTGTAATTGTTCCATAATATGATCCGAGTGAATCAGGCAAGGAAATTGAGTTAATAATTCTGATTTTATCCCGAACACCTTCAGCAAGAGTTGTAGTTGTCCATTCTCCCCTTTGATCTGCAATGATGATGGCCGAATCATTGAAATCGCTGATTAGATAGGACCCACCAATATGGGCTAAATGGTGAGGTATTCCCAACAGGATAGGGCCATTCTTTTTATTTAATTCCAGTTCATTTCGGATTCGATTTCCCCAGGTGATTAACCTGAAGAAGGCTTGAAGGGAACTTTGAACTTCCCAACCATTGTTTTGCGATTTCGAATCACTGAATAATTTATTAAATTCGCTAAGTAAAAGTTTTTTTACTGTTCTTGGATGATGGGCAAAGAAATCTTTACTAATTTTTGCAAAGGACTTCAATGCCAAGGGCCAAAATGGGTTAGCCTCAATATTAAAAGCAATGTAATCAAGTTCATTTGGCTCAATCTCCCCCCTTGCAAGGCAGTACTTAATAGACTGGGAGGGAAACCTTCCAGTATGTTTTTCTCTTGAAAATCTTTCCTCTTCTACCGCAGCAATAACTGTTCCATCACGAACAAGTGCTGCCGCAGAATCATGAAAAAATGCGGAAATACCTAACACATTCATATATAATTATTTTCCTATCTCTGAAAGAGATATTAGTATAGATTATTATGGAATAAATGGGCATTTTTATTTTGCAATCCCAGAAATATTAATATAACCGTCTATGCAAATCTTTATTGCTTTCATCTTTTTGTTCAAGTGTTGATAATTGCCATTGTTTGCTCTAAAAAATCAACTGCATGAAGTTCGGAAAATATTTTTTTGGCTCTTTCCAAATGAAATATCCTTAATTTGTCATCGTTAGTAATATTTCGCCCGATTTCGAAATCGATAAGGGCTTGTTCGTAAGGCAGTTTGATTTTAATTGATTGGCCAAGTCCACGACGCAAAAGTGTAAAGGCTTTTTTCTCATTTCCCAAATTCAAATAATAAATTGCTAGGTAGTAATGTGCTATTGGTTTTCCTAAAGAGAAAATTTTTGAGTATTTAATAAAATTTAAGCAGGCTTTTTGGGCTAGTGATGTGCTTTCTTTTAATTTGTCCTCAGATGCTTGTTGGTCTTGTGATGTCTTCATTTGAGATAAAAATACTTCGCACACACCAGAGTACCCCTGAAACAACGAGTAAGCAGTGGGCGATAAATGTGCAATTCGTTGAGCAGATTCGCCAGCATTAAGATAGGCTGCCTTATTATTTCCTTGACGTAAACAAGCAAGGCCCAACAATCCATACAACTCGATTTCCGAAATTAAATCAGGATTATCGGAAAGAAGATTTAAGGCTTGCAATATTAATTTTTCTGCGATCTTAGGGTCACCTTGTCTCAATGATAAGTTGGCCAAACCTTCAAGTGCCCACACTTGGTGCAAATGATTTCCCCAATTGCTCGATTTACGTTCGAGTAATTTAAATCTCTCGCGACCTAAGGAATAATCTCCCTCTAGCATAGATATATTTGCTAAATTTACTAAGCACTCTCCCCACAATTTGGTATCGCCAATTTTGTTACTTGTTTCTAAACCTCCAATAATTCCGTTAGAGGCTTTTTCCAATTGACCTGTTCCGATTAAATAAATGCCTTTGAGCATTGAAACCCTGGCCGATGCTCGTGGGGAATTTGCCAATGTGGCAACATTTTCGGCCAAGATTGAATAGTGTTCTGCAATAACATGGATTGGTATTAATCCGGCTGCGACAATAGCTGTCGCATAGGCATCAGCCCGCTCATACGAATTCTTTGTGTGTTCGGCAATATTTAAGGTGCGAATAAGGATATACACTGTCTTCAGAGTATCATTCCTTAAATAGTAAATTGTCCCTAATTGACTGTATAGCCTTGCCATTTGGATATTCACATCAATTTGGCCTTCACCTATTCTTTGAAATAAATGATATTTTGAAGTAAAACGGATGAATAGCTGAAATAAAATTTGACTAGCAATTGAAAAGTAAATTTCTGAATTAGGTTTTATCAATCGCCTGTCAATAATATTGACTGCTTGCAAAAGACTTTCTTCAGCCTTTTTTAATATTCCAATTCCCAAGTAAGCGGATCCAAGTAATTCAAAGATTTTCAATTTGAAATCTACTAATTTTGAATCGAGCTGAGATTCGTTTTCTTCAACATTTTCTAACAGAGATTTAGCTTTTAATAAGTGATTGATCGCTTCCCGGTAGGCGAACAGCTTTAATGAAGCTTCCCCTGCAATTACAAGATATTTTATGCATTTACTCACGTCATTAATTTCACAAAAATGATATGCCAAAGAAGCAGCAATATTTTCGTACTCCGGGAAATAGAGTTTTTCTAATTCTCTTGCAATCTTCCCATGCAGTAAATGCTTTTTACCGAGCCCTAGATTCTTATATACAAATTGTCTATGTAAAAAATGCTCAAATTGATATTGACTAACCAGCCTACTACCAACCAAGCGTCCCTTAGTTTCGCGAACTAGTCTATGCTTAGTCATTATCTTGTGAGAAAGACTGTTAACAAGACTTAATTCATCAATACCTAGCACTTCAGCAATAATTTCAGGAGTGAATTCCATCCCTTCAACACTAGCCACCTCTAAAATATTTCTAAGTTTTTCGTTGACTTCATTTAATCTCGATTCGATAACTCCTTCGATCCTTGTGGGAATCCGATTCCAATCGATATCCTTTTTTGTTTTCCAATCTCCTTTGGGATTTCTATACAATTTTCCTTGGCTCTCCAGGTCCCGAACTAATTCCTTTACAAATAGCGGATTTCCTTTTGTCCGGGTCGCTAATTTATTTCGAAATTCTGCTTCCAAATTTTCATATTTAGTATCCAAATATTCATCCACAAAACCTTGGTATTGCTCCTGTTGAGATGGTTCAATTTCTATTTCAATTTTTCCGAATCGCATCTTTAATTCAGGCAAGATTTTTTTTATCGAAGGTGTTTTGATCTCGTATCCGAGATCGATATTTTCGGGTCGATAGGCCCCGATTATAAAAAGTTTGTGTTTTCTAATTGTTTTAGATATTTGGGCTAATAGTTCTGCGGAAGCACCATCAATCCACTGTAAATCATCTAGCATAATTATAATGGTGCTGTTTTGAGCTAAATGCCCCAACAAGTTTGAAAATTGGTGAAGTAAGCGGTTTTGAGATTCTTCCCCTGAATTATCATAAAAAGTTTTCTGATTTATTAGATCAGATAGGTCGCTTTTCCAAGAATTATCTCCTGACTGGAAAAGCGATGCTCTTGCGGCTAATGCATTTCCGGATAAAAAGGTATCAATTAAATCGGGGCTGATGCTTAATAAACCAGCTATAGAGTGGGGGAGAAGATTCCATAGACGTTTTGCCCCCTCTTGACTCATTTCTCCCGCTTTCCAAGCTAGATCAACATTTCCAGTCAGTTGGTTTAAGACATCCTTGAAAGGAAGAAATGGCTCTGAAATTCGACCCTGAAAGGTAAATGCACTACTAGCAAAAACGACATCATCAAATCGTTCAAGGGATTCGCGAGCAAACATATCTAATAAGGTGGTTTTCCCACTACCTACTTCTCCCATTATTAATGCAATTTGACCTTTACCAGCTCTGGATTTTTGCAAGAAATTTGTCAACAATCGAATTTCACGTTTGCGGCCAACAAAGTTTTTGTTATCTATTTTTAACTGGGCCTTGTCCAGCATGAAATCGGGTACATATGATTTGGGAACTGTATATTGTTTTTTTATATTTTGAGCTCTCTTTACATTTATATATTTAATTCTTGTATTATTAAGTGCAGTAACTAATGACGTACTAAAATCTTCCACGTTGCTAAAGCGATTTGCCGGATCTTTACTGGTTGCAGTTTGGATAATCTCATTAAGTCTAGTAGAAATTTCTGTCTTTTCTAACTCCAAGCTTGGCAATGGATCTCTCGCATGATGGATAATTTGCGATATAGGATCGGAATTGGGAAATGGATGCGCGCCTGTTATCAGCTCATATAAAATCACGCCTAAACTGTAAATATCGGATTTGCTAGTTACTTTTTTTTCTAGTGCCTGTTCGGGAGATAGGTAAGCAGGAGTCCCAAGAATCCCAGTTGTTGAATCCTTGTCTATTTCTCTTTTTAGGTCTTTTGCTATTCCAAAATCAGATAAATAGTAATTGTCCCCACCATCAAAAAGAATATTTTCTGGTTTTATATCACGATGTATTACTTTATTTTTATGAGCAATCATCAAGGCACTACCTATCTGCTCAATCAATTCTATAATTTGCAGAGATTTTAAAGGCCCAGATTTTAGTAAATCTCTAACAGTTCCTCCTGATAGCCACCTCATTACTAAAAAGGCACCTTGACCATCCTGCCAATAATCATAAAGTGGCACAATGTGTGGATGCTCCAGCTTTGCCACTAATTTGGCTTCCATTTTAAATCTCTTTTTAAATTTCCTGCTAGACGCTTTTTCTGGACGAATGACTTTAATTGCTACTTCCCGGTCCACAGAAGATTGGAAGGCACGATAAACTTCTCCAAAACCTCCTTTACCTATCAATTCGAGAAACTCAAACCCTCTAATTGTTTTTCCCTTTAATTCTGCCATTCGTTCATTCCCAAAAGATTACTTGCACTTGCTACCCACACTAAATTAAATTATAGTAGTTGATTATATGCGAATTTGAATGAGAGCTTTAGAGCTTCGAAAAATAGATGATCTGACCTTGTATAGGTCGCAAAGATAAATTTGGACATATTGATGCGAAAAATGAATTGCAAAGAAAATATTCAGGACTTTTTATTTTAAGGATCGATTTAGTGGTGTTCACGTCTATCGAACTGACAAAGAGCATTATTATGAGGATCCAAGGCGCATGCAATTTGAAATAATAAGTTCGAGAACCTAAATCTGAAAATGTTGAAAATACTTTATCGAATTTTATTTCGAATCTTCTCCTCCAATTAATTATTAAAGTAGATATCAGAATGGACAAAATGATTAGCAAATCAGACGAATCAAGTTATGCAGAAAAACAGCTGGCTTTTTTGGTTGGGGATATTGGTGCTAGGGGGTCGACGACTGATCAAGAAAAGCTTGCAGCTAGATACATAAAGGGTAAATTAGAATCTAATGGGCTTGAAGTAAATGAAGAGAGATTTGTATCTCCCAAAAGTGGGTGGCGGCCTTTCTTTCTTGCTTCTCTTATTGGATTAATCGCTATCTATTTGGAGCCCAGAATCTCCAATAATTTTACAATAATGTTATCTGTGGTTATGCTCGCAACAACTATTTCCGTAATATTAGAAATGCATTTTCAGCCCAATTTGCTCAGGCTTTTAATTCCAAAGGGCAAAAGTCAAAATATATGGGCCAGATTAGAATCTTCAGAAAATAGGAAACGCACATTATTGCTGGTTGCACATATAGATACCCACAGGACTCCTTTTGTTTTTACTTCTCAGCGCCTCCTTAAACTATTTCAATTAGCAACAAAATTGGGCATGATTTCTTTTTTATTAGTGACAATCTTATTCCTCTTAGCGGGAATTTCGATTATTGAAATAGGAAATTGGGTGAAATATATTTTTGGACCTATTTTTCTTTTGTTAATCATTATTACAATTCAACCCGACCTTACTTCGCATACACAAGGGGCAAATGATAATGCCAGTGGGATTTCAATTCTTTTAAGCTTGGCAAACCAATTAAGTTCCAATCCTTTGAAAAATACTTCGCTAATATTCTTGTTTACTGGCTGTGAAGAAGTCGGCTCATATGGAATTCAGGATTATATTAATAAGCACTGGAATGAATTATCTGGACTAAAAGCAATAAATATTGATAATGTGGCGGGGCGAGGAGCAGGAGTGTGTTACTTAACTTCAGAGGGGATGATTGTGCCATTTAAATCTTCGAAGGAACTATTATCCGTTGCAAACAAAGTTAAGACGAAATTATCATCTATTCAAGCCTACTCCAAACCATTCTCTGTGTTACATACTGACGGCACATGCCTAATGCTAAGGGGAATTCCAACTCTTTCATTCATTGGGATGACAAAAGAGGGAATTATTCCAAACTGGCATCAAAAATCTGACACTTTCGAAAACATCGATTTACAAATGCTTTCTCAATATGAAAAGTTCATTCTAAGTCTATTGCGATTATTCGATCAAAGTAAAACATAATAGATCCTTCTATCTTTACTATCCCTCACTCACGATTAAATTCATTATTTGTTTCAGCGTATCATAACGAATATATTAAATTGGGCTAGGAAATTAATCATTTGTTTTGGGTAAGAAAAAACTGATTACAATTTTTTATTAAACTAACTTGCCTCTTATCGTGGGCAGGTCGATCCAAATCGCCTTGAAGCTTATGACTTAATGTACAAATACATTGAGGATATTTTCCGTTCCCCTTTCCCTACCAAATAAACAAGTCGAGGAAATGGAAAGACACTATTGTTCCACCGAGTTCAAATGAAGGGGAGTTAGCAAAAATTTATTAATATGCCGAAAAAGAGCAAATTCCCATAATGACACATTGCAACCCAGGCGGCTTCAAGGGATTCAAGAAAAAGTATATGAATCGTCCCGTTACAGGAATGCCGATTGGGCCATTTATGAAAAATCAAGCTTACCATTTAGCACATCCCATGAATTATAAATATTTGCATGAGCAGTACCCAAATCTAAAAATTTGTCTTGCACATTTTGGCGGTTTTCCTGACTGGAAAAGACATTTATTTGAACCACTTGAAGAAAAAAATTCCTCAACAATTTCTGCGTTTGGAAAAAATAAAATTATTCAGAAGAGGAAAGAAAATATTATGGTTGATCCAGCGTGGAATCCTAGTACAAGAAAAGTTGTTGAAAATACCTGGGTAAATGTTATTAGATCGTTAATTGAAAACAAAAAATACCCGAATGTTTTTTACTGACATTTCGTATAACTGTTATACGCCTGAAACATCTTCATATTTGAATATATTGCTTGAAGATCCCGATCTCAGTTCAAAGATACTGTTTGGCACTGATTTTCACGTTGTTCGTCTAGAAAAATCCGAAAAAGAGTACAGTCTAGGATTAAGGCAATTGTTGGGAAAATCAAAATACAAATTTATCGCATCTGAAAACCCCAGAAAATTTCTAAATTCAAAAAAATCAATTATTCCTTTGTAAAACTCCGCTTAAGTAATCGGTATCCTTGTATTTCCGGAACTGGCACGCTATGGTCCCGAGATGATCTCAGAAACTGGTCCTCTATTCAGTGGGAAAGCGCAAAAGAAATCGAAGAAGGAATAATTTCTCAGTTGGAGGATTTTGTTGTGGCAGAAAAGCAATTTGACGACATTGCCCTTATTGTATTGAAAAGGGAAATGGTTAAGGCATAAATCTTCCTTTCAATGTGTTAAACAAAATGAAGGGGGTTGTTTGTGGGACCCGCGACCTTCGGGTTATGAGTAGCGACCTAGAATTCGCTAACTTTAGACCGTTTTATCATCTGTGAGCTTTCCCCGAAAATTGCCAGATAC
>PVMS01134482.1_pt1 | contig 10072 bp, 11 predicted proteins | sample 1853461 | NCBI WGS metagenome assembly PVMS01 (sample SAMN08582032, study PRJNA380276) | Marine sediment metagenome, whole genome shotgun sequencing project. | isolation source: ocean sediment barecode stripped | collected 2017
AAACTCTGATTTAAAAAGAAACCTGGCAGGAACACTTCCCCCGGGGAATCCCGCACTCTCCTCCTTTACTGAAGCTCCCGTTGTGATAGTAGCCTGTGCCCAATTGGCACAAGCTACTATCACAACGGGAGCTTCAGTAAAGGAGGAGAGTGCGGGATTCCCCGGGGGAAGTGTTCCTGCCAGGTTTCTTTTTGAATCAGGGTTTTTTACTACAATAAATTTCCAGCATTGAGTATTAGCCCAGGAAGGAGCCCATCGTGCAGCTTCCAGCACTTCTGTTAAATCATTGTCAGGTACAGGATTTGTCTTGTACTTTCTGATACTCCTTCTGTTCTTAATCGCCTCTAAAACTTCCATTTCTCACTCCTTCTCACTCAATTGGTTTTGTCAAAACAAACCACAGAGAATACAGCGCAGCAAAGTTGCAACCAAAACAAGTACAACCACGAAGAATGAAACTAAACTTACTGTTTTCTCAAAAACATAAATTGCCTCTTTCTTGTCATTCCTGCGGAAGCTGGAATCCAGTGATTTCAGTTTATTATGGACTCCCGCTTTCGCGGGAGTGACTCGATTTCTTCTTTTTACGAAGACATCAAACTTTGCTAAAAAAACACGATGTTGCAGGTTTGTAGTACAGAGTTTTTAAAATATATATTTTCTCTCTGTGTCCTCTGTGGTTTCATGTTTTCCCCTTTGGCTACCGTTCATGTATTGTTAAGTAACAAATATACCTCTCCCTGTCAAGATTCATGTACCAAAACCAAAAAATCCTTGACAGGCAAAAAGTTACTGTGTTACTTAATATATGAATTGGCCTTCATTTTGGCTGTATTAACGTCAACTTAAAAATATTAATAGGAGGCTTTAAGTGACAAAAAAGAAGATACGGGCAATGGTAGCAAAGCCGGGTTTAGACGGACATGATAGAGGTGCCAAAGTAATATCCCGTGCCCTACGGGATTCTGGTATGGAAGTAATTTATACTGGCTTGAGACAAACTCCGGAACAGATTGTTAGTGCTGCAATACAGGAAGATATTGATGTCCTGCTGCTTAGTATACTTTCAGGTGCACATGACCATCTGTTTTCTGCAATCATGCAGGGATTGAAAGAGAAAAAGATGGACAAGGTTCTTGTAATAGGAGGTGGAGTAATTCCACAGGAAGATATCCCAAATCTAAAAAAAGCCGGAGTTTCAGAAATCTTTGGTCCAGGCACATCCACTGAAACAATCATCACCTACGTTAAGGAACACCTCCCTTCCTAAACAGCTATCCATACTCGGTCACTATTTATGGAACTGGTAAAAGAGGCATTGAACGGTTCTGAACGTGCCATTGCTCAGCTCATAACTATGGTAGAGAATGAGCTTCCTGGTTGGATGGAGGCTATGAAACAGGTCTATCCACACACAGGGAATGCTTACCTCATTGGATTCACGGGTCCTACGGGTTCGGGCAAAAGTACTTTAGTGGATAGAGTTGCGCTTGCTCTGCACAACCAGAACTATAGTATAGGTATTATAGCCATAGACCCTTCCAGCCCTTTTACTGGAGGGGCTCTTTTGGGTGATCGTGTCCGAATGCGTGAAATAACTGATAAAAAAGGTGTTTTTATTAGAAGCCTTGGAACGAGAGGAGGTCTGGGCGGGATATCTCAGGCAACCTCTGATGTAATCAAAATCCTTGACGCTTCTGGTAAAGACTGCATACTTATCGAAACCATCGGCATAGGACAGGATGAGGTTGAAATTGTGCAAATAGTAGATACTTCCATTGTAGTTTCTGTTCCAGGCCTGGGCGATGATATTCAGACGCTCAAAGCGGGCATTATGGAAATTGGAGACATATTTGTGGTTAACAAGTCTGATCGTGAAGGAGCAGATCATGTTGTAACCATGATCGGTGCTATGTTGGATTTGAACCCTCTGACCACTGTTTGGAGACAACCCATAGTAAAAACTATTGCCACTGAAAATCAGGGAATCGAAGAACTGATTGAGCAGATTATACTCCATCGCAAGCATCTTACCGAAAACGACTTATTAAATGCTAAACGGAAAGAAAGAATAGGCAGGGAAATCACTAAATTACTTGAGCAAAAGATATCCCAGTATGTGCATGATAGAATTAAAGGAATGCATCCTTTTGAAGATCTTATTGAACAGATTAACAACCGAGAGAACGATCCTTATTCCAGTGTTGACATTTTATTAAATCTATTAGAAGAGAAATAACAAACATAAAACCACAGAGGACAAGGAAAGGAGAGAAAGATGAAAGTAACAAAATTAGATCACATAGGAATTGCAGTAAAGAATATGGATGAAGCCCTTGCATTTTATCGTGACACATTAGGTCTCTCATCTGTGGGTGAAGAGGTAATTGATGAACAGAAAGTCAAAGTTGCATTTCTGCCCCTAGGTGATACGGAACTGGAATTACTGGAATCCACTTCTCCGGACGGCCCTGTTGCAAAGTTTATTGAGAAGAGAGGCGAAGGCATTCAACATGTAGCACTTAGAGTTGAAAATATTGAGGAGGCATTGAAAGAACTGAAAGAGAAAGGTTTTCGTTTGATTGATCAACAACCACGTTATGGTGCAGGTAATGCCAAGATTGCCTTTCTTCATCCTAAGGCAACGGGGGGAATCCTCTTAGAGATATCGGAAAGAGAATGAAAGAGAAGATGATGCAGGATACAAAGATGCAGGATACAGAAGGCCCCCCTATGAATACGAATAAGAATAAGCAAACAATTTACGAGAGGGTTTTTAAGATGAAGCGAATGAGTGCCTTTGCAATATTTATAGTTCCCCTTTTGGTAACGTTTACGAATGCAGATACTGGGAAGTCTTTAGAGCAGAAAATAGCAAGTAAGGCAGCAAGTAGAATTGAGGGTGCTTTTGGTGCCAGGATTGGCGAGAAATTTGATGTGGAAACGGCAATAGGGAAGTCCCATATGACGGATGGAACTCCTTTATACAAATTTACCCCCATCAATCCATATGATAAGTTTGACACCTATTATATCCTTATAACTCCTGTAACAAAAATAATCTATTCAATTTGGGCACAAGGTGAAATGGAAAATGATGATGCTTGCAAACATGAACAAAAAGTGTTGATGGAGTTATTGACTGGAAAATATGGTTCTACAAAAGGAACAAGCTATTCAAATGTATTCTATGATGTCGCAAGAATAACACAAGGTGATCGGGACATTTACACGGATTGTACAGAGTCTGAGAAAATTACATTGAAGGTTATATATATTGATCATAAATTAGAAAAACAAGCTGAGGAAGAGAGCCTTGTATTGGAAGCTGCTGAAGAGAAAACGGATGAAATAAAATTAATCAATAAAATTGTTGTTGTCAAAACTTTTGAAGAACCAAGTCCTCTAACTCTTTTTGCACCACAGGGGACTACGGTGATTTGGGTAAACCACTCCAGATATGCTGTAGGGATAATTTTTGTTGGGAAACAAGTTGTGCTTGCCTGTAGTTCTCCAGCGAACTTTTTTATTGGTAAGGACGGGTCTTATGAATCTAACAAAATTTCTTCAGGTGGAACTGCGAGTCTATGTTTTGTTGAGAAAGGAAGGTATGCATATAAAACCAAACCTTCAAAAGCTTTTTTCCTGGGGAAGAAAGGTAAGGAACACTACGGAACCATTTGGATAAAATGATGTTATTCATACTACAAAGCATGTGCTTAAACTGACAATTAACGTCTTGCAACTGGCTTTTAACATCCAACCAGTATCTTTTGGATTTTTACCTTTCACATTCTTTGGCTTTTTCCCACAATAAATCCATTTCTTTAAGAGTTGCTTGTTTGATATCACGGTCAGCATCACGTAATGATTTTTCAATGTAGTGGAATCGATTTATAAACTTTTTATTGGTTTTCCTGAGTGCTTTTTCTGAATCCATTTTCATGAACCTTCCGAGATTTACTAAGGAGAAGAAAACGTCTCCAAGCTCGTTTTCTATAGCTTTGCTTTCTTTGTCTTCAATGCTCTTTTTTAGCTCTTCAAGCTCTTCTTCAATTTTGCTGATGACTTGGTTTGGAGTCTGCCAATCAAATCCTACTCGGGATGCTTTTTGAGTGAGGAGTTGAGCTTGAAAAAGTGCGGGCAAGAAATCGTGGACACCGTCTAAGATGGATTCACCAATAGCTGGTTTACCTTCCTCTTCTTTAATTTTACGCCAGTTCGTTTTTACCTCGTCAGTATCTTTAACCCTTTTATCCCCGAAAACGTGCGGATGACGTCTGATCATTTTGTCCATTACCATCCCGATCATTTCATAGATATTAAAATCATCTCTCTCGCGAAATATATCCACCAAAAAAACGATCAGAAAAAAAAGATCACCAGACTCCTCTTTGATTTTTGAAGAATCATTAAGGTCAATGGCATCAAGCACTTCGTAGACTTCGCCGACAAGATAAGATTTTAGATCAGATACTTTCTGCTCTCTATCCCAGGGACAACCATCAGGTCCTCTTAATTTTCTAACCAGTTCTACAAGTTCTTCCAGATTGTTTTTGCCTTTCATCGATTCTCCCTTAGCTAACTAACTGTAATTTAAAGATTAATAATTATTATTTTCAATATGAAAATGCTTGCATTTAAGATTTTTGTATGATAGATAATTTATTTATTAATGCATATTAGAGCAGGAGATTGTGCCCCCGTTGTTTTGAGCAGCGGGGTTATTCAATTTTAAACCTTTTCTGCCGATAAGAAACGGGATGAATATTGTACATAATGTTATTTCTTTTAATACCAGTAGCGAGACAGATATCATAGATATTACTTCTGAAGTGGAAGACATGGTACAATCTTCAGGGATTGAGAATGGTAATCTTCTGCTTTTCATCTCGGGTTCTACAGCGTCTCTTACTACTATCGAGTACGAATCTGGTGTGATAAACGATTTAAAAAGGGCCATTGAAAAGATAGCTCCTCAAGGTATACAATATGAGCATGACAGTCGCTGGGGAGATGGCAATGGTTACTCACATGTAAGAGCTGCTCTCCTAGGAGCTTCTTTAAATATTCCTGTAAGAGAGAGCAGGCTGCTGCTGGGAACCTGGCAGCAAATTGTTTTACTTGATTTTGATAATCGCCCAAGAAAGAGAGACGTTCAAGTTCAGATTTTGGGAGTCTGACGCAAAAACAATCTTCCTTTTGCTTAAGGGGTTTTATTGGCCAAGAAAAATATAGAAACAACCTCAAAATTGACTTTCGAAGACAACCATCTCGTAAAAGCCCTGCTTGGAGAATATGATGAAAACTTGAAGTTCATTGAAAAAACTCTAAAAGTCAAGATTAATGTAAGAGGTAATGCCATTAGTGTTCATGGAGAAACAGATAATGTTCAACTAACCAAGAGATTAATGCAAGAGCTTTACTTTCTTATTGAATCCGATCACTCTATTTACCATAATGAGATTGATTATGCCATCAAGATTTTAAGAGATGATGAAACTGCTAATTTAAAAAATATCTTTCTGGATACGATCCATGTTTCTCCTAAGCAACGACTGATTTCACCAAAAACCATTGTTCAAAAACAGTATATTGATGCCATTAGAAAATACGACATAGTAATTAGCATTGGACCGGCAGGAACTGGTAAAACATATTTAGCCATGGCCATGGCTATTGCTGCACTGACTAAAAAAGAGTTTGATCGCATTATTTTAACTCGCCCGGCTGTAGAAGCTGGTGAGAAACTGGGGTTCTTGCCTGGTGACCTTTATGAGAAGGTCAATCCCTATCTCAGGCCTTTATATGATGCTCTGCACGATATGATGGATTTAGGAAAGGCTTCCAAATTGCTCCAGAAAGGTATCATTGAGGTTGCACCATTGGCTTTCATGAGAGGTCGTACGTTAAACGACTCTTTTGTAATCTTGGACGAGGCCCAAAACACAACTTCTGAACAAATGAAGATGTTCCTCACGCGGTTGGGATTCAGTTCCAAAGCAGTCATTACTGGAGATATTACTCAAACAGATCTGCCTGCTGGCAAACCATCAGGATTAGTGGGAGTCCGGAGAATACTAGCGGATATCGAAGGGATAAAGTTTGTTTACTTCTCAGAAAAGGATGTTGTCAGACACCCTTTGGTACAGGAAATCATCCTGGCTTATGATAGGGCTGATTCTAAATTGAATAGCCAATGATGATTTAGTGAAATGCTTGATTTAGACTTTAATATAACTTTATCTGCTTATCCGGAAATATCCAGTCGAATACACTGATGAAATTATTAACAATACTGGATTCCCGATGGAGTTTATCCCGTACTTGATACAGGGTGGGAATGACATGTTTTTTCAATTGGTTAAATCCATGTCTGTCATCCCTGTGGAAGCAGGGATCCAGAAACTTATAGAAAACCTGAGTATTGTAGATAACCAAATAACTTTATAATAAGCTATGTTCCGTTTCGACAAGAAAAAGAAAATAGTAGATTCCCTGGATCCCTTTTTTAAGAGGCTGAATATTCTTAATCTTCCTGCCATCTATAGAGGTCTCCTTATTTTCATTACTTGCCTTATTATTGCCATACTGATTTCTCCTAGAATACCAACAGTAATTCCAATGTATCAGGCTGGAGAGGTTTCTGACCAGAATATAAAAGCCCCTCGGGATTTTCTCTTTGAGGATAGTGTTTCTACGAATAAAAAGAGATTAAAAAATGAGGAAGAAAGCCCTTCCGTTTACGATTTTGATGCCAATGCCCCTGTTGAGACAAAGAACAGATTATTATCCACATTCAGTCAATTGAGAGAAATATCAGAGGATTCGGCCGATAAACTTTCTACTGCAGAGAAGAGAAAGAAATTTCAGGAATTACTGGGAATAAGTATTTCAGAAAAACATTTTCGGACCCTTATAAAACACCGTTTTAGTGATACTGTTGCAAGTCACATTCTCGCATTGATTATCCCTTTCTTAAGCAAAGAAGTAGTAAATGATAAAACAGCATTAGAAAGTGAAAGAACAAAAGGGATTATCATAAGAAATGTGCAAACTCAAAAAGAGTTATTCATAACAGACTTCTCTTCTATCCTCAGTTTAAGTGAGGTGGAGAAGGCACTAGCAGAAAAATCCAGAGAAGAGCTTCAAAACACTTCCCGTTCATTGAGACTGGCGTCTGTAGATATTGCCCATAGATTGTTAAAACCCACACTTACTTTTAATAAAAACGAAACCGAAGCGAAAAAGCTAAAAGCCAGAGAAGAGACAAACCCGGTTTATTTTAAATTGAAGAAGGGTGAGATAATCATCAGGGAAGGAGACAGGATTACCGAAGAAACGCTAATCAAGCTCCAAGCCTTAAATCAGCTTAAAAAGGAAAGTAGTCCTCTTTTTTCCACAATAGGTATCTTTTTGCTGATTCTGGTAATTGCTTCACTTTTCTACGCTTTTTTCCCGGGAAGTATCAGAAGGTTCAATCTCAGAAATAAAGATTATTTTCTGTTAAGTCTCATATTGATTGTTATGGTAGTAATAATTAATTCTTCAATTTTCCTCTCAGGTGCGCTTGCTAAGGCTTTCCCTTTCCTTCCTTATAATGCCTGTTTATATGCTGCTCCTTTTACTCTGGGGGCAATATTGATTGCCGTTGTTCTCAATGTTGAGTTGGCTGCCATGTTTTCTGTTGTTCTTTCTATCATCACTGGCATCTTACTGGAAAATCAATTGGAATTTTTTATTTATCCCTTCATTGCCAGTATCGTTGCTTCCCAGCAAGTAGTAATGTGTAAAGAGAGAAAAACTCTCATTCGAGCAGGTCTTATTACTGGTGTGGTAAATGTCTTGCTTATATTCTGCTTTGCGCTTATCAAAAAAAGTCTATTTAATTTTGATGCGCTTATTTATTTAAGCTTTGGTTTTTTTGGGGGAATACTAACGGGCATTTTTGCTGCTGGAATTGTTCCTATAATTGAAATTGCATTCGACTATACAACCAATATTAAACTTCTGGAGATGGCTGATCTCAACCAGCCACTCCTGAAAGAATTGAGTATCAAAGCGCCGGGTACTTATCAGCATAGTATCATGGTGGGAAACCTGGTTGATTCTGCAGCTGAAACTATCGGAGCCAATGCTCTCCTTGCCAGAGTGAGTGCATATTTTCACGATGTAGGCAAAACCAAGAAAGCCGCATATTTTATCGAGAATCAAATAAAAGGGGTGAATAAGCACGAGAAGCTTTCTCCCAGCATGAGCAGCCTTATCCTTCTTGCACATGTCAAGGATGGTGTGGAACTGGCCAGGGGAAATAAATTAGGGTCCAGGATAAGAGATATTATTAAGCAACATCATGGGACTAGCTTAATCAGTTTTTTCTATCAAAAGGCTAAAAGCCAGCAAAATCCCAGTTCTCAACACATTGGCGAAAAAGATTTTCGCTATCCTGGTCCCAAACCTCAAACGAAAGAAGCAGCGTTGGTCATGCTTGCTGATGCAGTGGAAGCATCATCTAAGACATTGACTGAACCTACCCCAGCCCGCATCCAGGGAATGGTCCAAAAAATTATTAATAGTATTTTTACCGATGGGCAACTAGACGAGTGCGAATTAACTTTGAAGAACCTGCACTCCATAGCTAACAGTTTCAATCGCGTCTTGACTGGCGGTGTTTTCCATCAGCGCATACAATATCCGTCTCCGGAATTGGAGGAAAACGGAGGGAAGAAGAGAATAAATGGTAAGGATAAAAAACCAGCAGACGAAGATAAGGATAAGCCAAAAACGGATAAAGGAGGTAGTGAAAGAGATCTTAAAAGACTTGGGATATCAAAAGTGGGAAATAAGCATTCTTCTAATGGATGATAATCAAATTAGAGCACTTAACAGGAAATATCTCCATCGCAACAGACCAACGGATGTTATCTCATTCTCCCAGATTGAAGGAGAGTTTAATCATATCAATGCCAAACTTTTGGGTGATGTTGTTATCTCTGTAGAAACTGCAAGACGGCAATCCAGGGAAGTAAATTCTACGTTACAGGATGAAATCACTTTCCTGCTTATACATGGTATCCTTCATCTGCTTGGTTATGATCATGAGGGTTCAGCTAAAAAGAGTCGTGAAATGGAAGTTAAAGAAAAAGAGCTTTTGAGTAAAATAAAAAGCCAGGTCAAATCCTAAAACTGTTTTTCCCCTCATCTCAAGACATTTTGCATGTTCCTCAATCAGGAATAAACCCCCCCCCATTACTTTGTGAGAATAACACCACTATGGAAAATAACAGGCCTGCATATACACCGGGTGGTTATCGGGAAGTCTTGACTTTATCTTATCCGCTCATTATGAGCACAGCTTCGATGACCATCATGCATTTTGTTGATAGGGTTTTTCTTTCCCGGTATGCTAAAGAAGCGATTGCCGCCGCTGTTCCAGCAGGTATTACTTCTTTCACCATCATCTGTCTCTTTATGGGTATCAGCGGGTATACAAATGCTATTGTTGCTCAATACTATGGCGCAAGAGAGTATGAAAAGTGTTCCCTTGCTACCTGGCAAGGCATCATTTTCAGCATTTTTTCATACCTTGCTATTATTCTCTTTATTCCTCTGGGACCTGTTATCTTCAACTGGGCAGGGCATAGCATGGAAGTTCGTGCACTGGAAGTAAGTTACTATACTATTTTGATGTGGGGGGGGGATTTTTGTTCCTTTGCAAAGCGCAGTGTCGTCCTTTTTTACCGGACGGGGAGATACCAAAATTACCATGATTGCCACAATTATAGGAAATGGATTCAATATTGTCTTAGATTATGGTTTAATATTTGGTCGCCTTGGACTGCCAGAGATGGGAATCAGAGGGGCAGCGATCGCTACTGTCATCTCCTCAGTTGTACCGGTTGCTATATTGCTTTTTATTTTCTTATACAGGCACAACCATCTGTACCGAAGCAGAATGAATATCCGTTTTGACAAAGAGCTTTTTATGAAGCTCATTAAGTTTGGTAGCCCTGCTGGTATTCAATTCACTCTTGATATTGGAGCCTTCACGCTCTTTATCCTGCTGGTTGGA
>PVMS01131072.1_pt1 | contig 10070 bp, 11 predicted proteins | sample 1853461 | NCBI WGS metagenome assembly PVMS01 (sample SAMN08582032, study PRJNA380276) | Marine sediment metagenome, whole genome shotgun sequencing project. | isolation source: ocean sediment barecode stripped | collected 2017
AGATAGCACTCGAGATAACCCCATCGCACTTGCGTGGGAATAAGGGGGGGGCAAGACTGGTGTCAGCCGCCGCGGTAACACCAGCCCCCCGAGTGGTAGGGATGATTATTTGGCCTAAAGCGTCCGTAGCCGGCTAGGTAAATTTCTCGTTAAATCCAACGTCCTAAGCGTTGGGCTGCGTGAAAAACTGCCAAGCTAGAGGGTGGGAGAGGTCAGCGGTATTCCTGGGGTAGGGGCGAAATCCATTGAACCCAGGAGGACCACCAGTGGCGAAGGCTGCTGACTAGAACACGCCTGACGGTGAGGGACGAAAGCTGGGGTAGCGAATCGGATTAGATACCCGAGTAGTCCCAGCCGTAAACGATGCAGGCTAGGTGTTGGGTTGGCCACGTGCCGACTCAGTGCCACAGGGAAGCCATTAAGCCTGCCGCCTGGGGAGTACGGCCGCAAGGCTGAAACTTAAAGGAATTGGCGGGGGAGCACCACCAGGCGTGAAGCCTGCGGTTTAATTGGAGTCAACGCCGGGAATCTTACCGGGAGCGACAGCAGAATGAAGGCCAGGTTGAAGGTCTTGCTGGACGAGCTGAGAGGTGGTGCATGGCCGTCGCCAGTTCGTGCCGTGAGGTGTCCTCTTAAGTGAGGTAACGAACGCGACCCGTGCCCCATGTTGCTAACAGTATCTAAAGGATAGCTGAGCACTCTTGGGGGACCGCAGCCGACAAGGCTGAGGAACGTGCGGGCCACGGCAGGGCAGTATGACCCGAATCTCCCGGGCCACACGCGGGCTGCAATGGTATGGACAGAGGGCTGCGACCCCGAGAGGGGGAGCCAATCCCTAAACCGTACCTCAGTTGGGATCGAGGGCTGCAACCCGCCCTCGTGAACATGGAATGCCTAGTAATTGCCAGTCATCATCTGGCGGTGAATACGTCCCTGCTCCTTGCACACACTGCCCGTCGAACCACCCGAATGAGGTTTTGATGAGGCATGGTCGAAAGTTGGCCGTGTCGAATCTGGGCCTTGTAAGGAGGGTTAAGTCGTAACAAGGTGGCCGTAGGGGAACCTGCGGCCGGATCACCTCCTAAGAAAAGAATGTCGGAGATTCGCTCGATCCACAACTATCCAGTGCAATTCCCGACCAAATAATGATCGAGGAATGAAGGGCTAGAGAAGGATCCTTTGGAGTTTGGATCCAAATTCTCGATGATGCCGTGCATAGACTTCCGACTCCAACCGTGGGACCGGGAAATTTGCTGATATACTACGCTACCTGTTGGATGGCTTGGCTTGGGTGCTGATGAAGGGCGTGGCAAGCTGCGATAAGCCCCGGGGAGACGCACGCAGTCTTCGATCCGGGGATCCCCGAATAGGACTTCCTGGCGGCTTCGGCCGCCGCTCCGTGAGGAGCGGGAACCCCCTGAACTGAAACATCTTAGTAGGGGGAGGAAAAGAAACCAATTGGGATTTCCTGAATAGCGGCGAGCCGGCGCGAATGTGGTGTATGGGATCGGTCTCTCTCTCCTCGGCGAAGCCGAGGTGTTCTGGAAAGCTCCGCCATAGAGGGTGATAGCCCCGTAGGTGTGAGCCGAGAGTGATTGGACCGATTTCCGGAGTAGCGTGCCTTGAGACTGGCGCGTGAATCTGGGAGACATTAACTCCCAAGGCTAAACACAACCCAAGACCGATAGCGCACTAGTACGGTGACGGAAAGTTGAAAAGCCCCCCGAGAGGGGCGTTAAAAGAGCCTGAAATCAGGTAGTTACAGACGGTTGCGGCCCGAAAGGGTTGAAGCCACCCGAAGGAAACCAGGGTGACCTGGCGGTACGGAGGTGGTGGACCAGGGTCGCATGTTCCGTTTCGAATCACGGGCCGGGGAGTTCTTTTGCGTGGCGAGCCTAAGGGTATTAAACCCGTAAGCATAGGGAAACCAAAAGGCGAACAGCCGTAAGGTGAGTCGCTGGGTCTTAAAGGGCCCGGAGTCACGCGGATGAGACTAGAAACCAGGTGATCTTTCCCTGAGCAAGGTGAAGTCAGACGAAAGTCTGATGGAGGCCTGAAGGGGTACTGATATGCAATTCGTTCCTCTGACTTGGGGAAAGGGGCAAAAGGCCAATCTAACCTGGTGATAGCTAGTTCCCTCCGAAGTATGTTGCAGCATAGTCTCGAGTGAGAATGTCGGCGGGGTAGAGCACCAATCGGGAGGCACGGAGGGGAAACCCTTCACCTCGCTTTTGAACTCCGAATACGCCGACTTCGTAGAACTCGGGAAACGGGAGGCACGGGTTAAGCTCGTGCTCCGAGAGGGGGACAACCCAGACTGGGGTTAAGGGCCCAAAGTGCTGGCTAAGTGATAAATAAAAGGGCGTCGTAAGCCCAAAACAGCGGGGAGGTAGGCTTAGAGGCAGCCATCCTTTAAAGAAATCGTAACAGATCACCCGCCGAGGCTTGGGGCCCCGAAGATGGACGGGTCTAAAGCCAGCCTCCGATACCCCAGGGGTGCATCTGAGGATGCATTCTAGTAGGAGGGCGTCCCGATTGGGTCGAAGCAGGGCCGTGAGGTCCTGTGGACCGGTCGGGATTGCAGATCCCGGCGGTAGTAGCAGCAGAGTCGGGTGAGAATCCCGATCGCCGAAAGGGCAAGGGTTTCCAGGCAATGCGTCGTCAGCCTGGAGTTAGTCGGTCCTAAGACCAGCGTTAACATGACTGGCCTAAAGGGGAACTGGTTAACATTCCAGTACTACGGAGGTACACGTGGCAACACAGAGCTTCACACGTGACGCTTCGGGGTAGGTCGAACAGGGTTGTCGCCCTGTTTAACTGTCCAAGTCCGGGGAGTACCGTAATGGTGAGAACCGGACGAAACCAGGAATAGCCCCCCGTTTAGGGGGGTTCGATCGATCTCTGGAGCCCATGAAAAGCGTGTGAGGATGGATCCTCCGTATCCGTACCCAGAACCAACACAGGTGCCCAGGGTGAGTAGCCCAAGGCGTGTCGGGGACACTCTAGGCGAGGGAATTCGGCAAATTGGCCCCGTATCTTTGGTATAAGGGGTGCCTACTGTCTTCGCGTGAGCGGGGATGGTAGGTCGCAGTGACAAGGGGGTTCCGGCTGTTTACTAAAAACATAGGTAGCCGCTAGAGCGAAAGCTTTCGTACGGCTATTGAATCCTGTCCAGTGGTGGTACCTGAAGCCTGATTTCAACCGGGGGAAGGGCCGCTAAACGACGGGAGTAACTCTGACTCTCTCAAGGTAGCCAAATGCCTTGTCGTGTAAGTTACGACGTGCATGAATGGATCCACGAGGACCCCACTGTCCCCGCCTAGATCCCGGTGAACCCACAGGCTGGACGAACAGTCCAGCGACCTCCAGCGGGACAAGAAGACCCCGTGGAGCTTTACTGCAGTCTGTCGCTGAGACGTGGCCTTGCTTGCAGAGCGTAGGTAGGAGCCAATGAATACACCTCTCCGGGGGTGTAGGAGGCGCCAATGTAACACTACCCTTGTAAGGCTGCTTCTCTGACCGAGGCCTAGTTGTCCGGGACAACGGCAGATGGGCAGTTTGGCTGGGGCGGCACCCCCTTGAAAAGGAATCGAGGGGGCCCAAAGGCTAGCTCAGGGGGGACAGAAACCCTCCGTAGAGTGTAAAGGCAAAAGCTAGCCTGACCGGATCTCCAACAATACGAGTTCCGGAGGTGAAAGCCAGGCTTAACGAGCTATCAGATCCTTATTAATGAGGGTTGGTAGTGTCAGAAAAGTTACCCCGGGGATAACAGGCTTGTCGCGGGCGAGAGTTCGCATCGACCTCGCGGTTCGGTACCTCGATGTCGGCTCTTCCTATCCTGGCCTTGCATGAGGGGCCAAGGGTGAGGCTGCTCGCCTATTAAAAGGGATCGTGAGCTGGGTTTAGACCGTCGTGAGACAGGTCGGATTTTATCTGTTGGGGGTGTTGGTTGTCTGAGGGGAAAGGGTCTTTAGTACGAGAGGAACGAGACGCTGAGGCCTCTGGTGTACCGGTTGTCCGACAGGGCAGGCCGGGCAGCTACGCCTCTTCGGATAAGAGCTGAATGCATCTAAGCTCGAAGCCGGCCCTGAAAATAGACAGCCTTCCCGTTTCCGCAGCTTGTCTGTGGGACGGGTGGAGAGCGCCCGTAAAAGACGGGTTTGATGGAGCCGGGGTGTAAGTATCGAGGCTTTGGCCGAGGTATTCAGCCCGCGGCCCCCAATTGCTCAATTTATCAGTATAAGTACCGGTCCCAGGGGAGACATCGGAAGCCTTTGCACGGCCATTATTGCTTGCCAGCGTTAGCTATGCTGCTGGTTTAGGATAAGGGTTTGTGGGGGATGGGGTATGACCCCTTCCTTTATTTCTGTGCCTTAGTCCGTTTGTTGTTTGGTGTTGTTTTTGGATTTGGGGTGTTTTTCTGGTTTTTTGTGGTGTGGTTTTGCACTTGAATAGCACCTGTATAGCTACTGAATGGCTCTGAGGGTGGTTTTGGTTGGAGTTGGGGGTTTGTTTTGGTGTTTGGGGGGTTTTCGGGGCTTGTTCTGGTTTTGGGGTTGGTTTGTCATTTTGTGCGGCGTTATTCGTGTTTGGGTGTGTGGCCTATCGGTGGGATAGATATTTTCTCTCATATCTTCGTCGAGTCGCTTGGGCTCGTGGCTTGATGGGGGTGAATGATGCCTTGATGTGTGGGGGTGTGCGCCATTTTTTTTTATTCGATGATATGGCACGATTTGTTGATGGTATATGGGTGATTATGGACACGAGAGATTGGGTGATGAGCGCCTCAATCGGATCGGGTTCAGTTGGTGTCGTTGATGGTCTTGCTTGCGGTGTGGGTGGTTGACAGCTTTATTTTGGGGTGGTTCACGTTGGATTCGGTTCCGTTGCTCGTCAGGTTTGGCGTCGGCGTTGTGTCTGGGGGGATGGGGGTTTACCTCGTCCAGCGGTCTCATGGGCTCGTGCTTGATGCGGATGAACGGGGTCTGGTTGACCGGGGGGTATACTCGGTTACCAGGCATCCGATGTAACTCCTCCCTGCTTCTCGAGCTCGGGGTAGTCTCTACGACTATGTCGGTGCCCGCTCTCGTGTTCTGGGTTGTGATCTTCTTCATGTATGATCGGTTTGCCGCGTATGAGGAAGACTCGATTATCGATGTAATAGGCGATGAGTACAGGAACTATCAGAAGAGGGTTAGACGCTGGGGATTATTCTAAACGCAGTATGAACGGGGTGAATCCCTCGACGTGGTCCCACGATCCGGTGGCGTCTTACGAGGCGACGAAGGCCGAGATGGCGGCGGCGGGCGGGCTGATGGAGGCGCGCGCCAACCCGTTGCTAAATTACATCTTTGCGTCAAAGTTCTTCACCATCCGAACGTGGCGATCGACCTAACCTTCCCAGGCACACCCAAACGTAACGCAGCCACAGCCTTGTCGAGGAGCCCGGGGGCATGTTTCTTCTCGTTCGCCGAAGCGGCGATGTGGGCCTTGTAGCCGAGGCCGTATGTTCTCCCGTCCCTGCCCACTAGGGCATTAGGGTCTGAGGCTCCCCTGCGGTTGTCGTGGGAGTCTCGCTTGCTGTAGGCCTTGATGAACGTGGCGTCCATCGCCACCGTCTCGCTCCTGTTTGGCGAGTAAATGAAAAGCTCCAAAATTAGAACTCATTTATCAGAAAAGCCCTAAATACCGGAGAATGTGTTAGTGAGCTTAACATACACCATAAACGGATAGGAGAAGATATGAGTCCTTTCAGATACGATGTAGTGGTCAGCGGCGCGGGGCCATCCGGAAGCATGGCTGCGAGGGCCGCGGCGGAGCAGGGCGCGGCTGTCGTTTTAATCGAAGAGCATCCTCAGGTGGGGCTCCCCGTCTCCTGTGCGGAGGGTCTGAGCCTCAACGGTCTGAGAGACGCGGGGATCGAGCCGACGCCTGAGGTCGTTAGCCAAGAGGTAGCCAGATCCCGAATCTACGCTCCTAACGGGAAATACCTGGAGCTCTCATTATCAGGCCGGGCTGCATATACGATAAATCGGGATGTGTTCGACCGAGTCCTCAGCGAGAGAGCTGTAGAAGCTGGAGCTGAGTTGATGACAGGCACAAAGGTCACGGAGGTACTCAGGCAGAACGGCGTCATCTCAGGGGTCTTTGCGAGACAGGGCAGCGAGACACTGAGGATCGAGGCGAAGGTCGTCATCGGCGCCGACGGATACGCCTCCACGGTCAGGAGGACGGCGGGACTCGGGAAATGGTACCCCGATGTCGTCACGTGCGCCCAGTACAGGCTGGGGGGCCTCGAGCTCGAGGAGCCAGAAATCTACGATTTCTACCTGGGCAGGGAGGTCGCTCCAGGCGGCTACGCATGGGTCTTCCCCAAGTCCGCCGAGGTGGCCAACGTAGGCCTCGGGATCCGCAAGATCCACACGGAATCCCCCATAAAGTACCTTAAGCGGTTCGTCGCAAACGACCCCCGCTTCAAGGACGCCGAGATCCAGTTGGTGAACGGGGGCATCTGCCCCGTCTCGGGTGTCCTCGAGACAATTGTAAGCGACGGGCTCATGCTCACCGGAGACTCTGCGGGTCAGCTAGTTCCCTTCACCGGTGCCGGCGTCCACACGAGCATCGTCGCGGGGAGGATAGCCGGTGAGGTTGCGGCATGCGCCATAGATGAGGGCGACGTGTCCGCTTCCCGACTCTCCGAGTATGAGCGCCGATTCGATGCCCGCTGGGGAAAGCAGATCAGGGACAGCCGAAAGGTCATTAATATACTGGACAGGTTCAACGATGATGATTTAAACAGCCTCCCCTACGCTCTGACGAGTGAGGCCATACTCGACCTGGTAAACGGCATAGACATTACTCGGGTTCTGGCTGGGGTGGCCATGCGTTCGCCGCTGAAGTTTATGAGACTCATGGCATCGTACTTGCGAGGGTGATCGCGCGCCAGCCCGTTGCTAAGTTACATCTTTGCGTCAATGTTTCTAACCATCCGAACGTGGCTATCGCCCTCGTCTTCCCGGGCACACCCAAACGCAGCGCAGTCACAGCCACCAGCAGCATAGCGATTATACAGAGAGCTTCTCCAGGCCTACCTGGCTCCTGAATCTGGTTAACTGGGAGGGGTGGTAGGCCTTCTCGCGTTCCTCGATGTCGCAGACCATCCTCAGCGTGGGGTCATTCCACAGTCGCTGGTAGTTCTCTGTCGCTGGGTATCTGCCTGAGCCTCTTGGTCATCAGTGCCTTGAAGATTCCCCGCGGGCTTCTGGAGGGTCTGCCTGGTGGTATGCTTCTTGGATCGTTTTTTCGATGTTGTCCAGGTTCAGTTTGGATAGGGCGAAGACTGCGTCTTCGTGCCTCTCCATCTTCAGGGAGATGTGTGTCTGTTCTCAGTATTTATTGACACGTATGTGTTAACCCAAATAATTTAGCAACGCGCTGGCGCCCACTACCTCAACGTCAACGAGGCTCTCCTTGAGTACAACATGGCTTACACCAGCAACTACGACAACTAATTCGAACCCTACCAATGGACCCTCTTCGTAGAAAAGACGACTTCAGGATCGAGTTGGGAGTTTTTCCGTTTCTCGATGAATGTGAAACCTCATTGAAAATGATTTGAATTAGTCATTATTTTTTGAAGGTCAAATTCTTCTCAATGAGCCAGATTTATTAACTAATTATCATGCCTTATTATGCAGAAAATGTATAATGCAGAAATGCCCATGAGGGAAATAAGCCTCGGCGAGGAAATGGAAGTCCTCGTCCTCAAAGGTAAAGGCGAAAGCATCATCGGCCGAATGAGAGACGGACGCGTCATATTATTCAACAGGGAAAACCCGATATTTCAGGATCTGCGACCGGGCGTAATGGTAATAAGCAAAGTAAGTTTTGTCGCCCAAAATTACATCATTGTAGACCCCATATCGCCCCCGGACACAGGGGTAAAAGCCATCATATTAGGGCTGGAGATGGTCTCTGAATCCGATAACTGGGAGATGGCAATACTGAGCCAGGCCATAAAACATCTAGTCGAACAACTGGACGAACTCTCCTAATTTTCTTATATCGCCCGCTATCCCAGAAATTAATTTTATTTATTTATAACACTTAGTTGTTACTAACTGGTATGGCCCAACAGCTGGTCCTTGGGATACTCGTGCGCGCGCGGCCTACTGGTCTGGCTCCAGGACCTCCAGATGGGAGCGACGACGATAATACTCGAGATAGACTATGACGACTTCCCCCCCGTGGCGTTCCACGTGAAGAAGGTGCTTGGCCCTTCACGGAGTGCACGGGAGCGTACACGAACTTCAAGACGGACCCCTATGACCGAAACATCGAGATGATGCATGGAAACGTCGTAGCCGAAGCGAAGCGTCTGGGCATCAGCTACAAACTTGTCGACATATCCTGGTGCGCAAAGATACATCCGGATCCATAACCCCCCCCTTTTTTTTATCCGTTTTTTCCATTGAACAGGTACCGATATTATGGAATCTGTGCTCCGAGCCGTTTTTCGCGCCTGTCCTTGTTCTCGATGCGTCCGGGACGAGTTTGATGAGTGACGTTTGGAGCGTTCTCCCTAGCTTAGTTTGATAGTTTATACGTTATTACTTGTGGGTGAAAATGGCGGGTACTTAGACTACTATTATCGGTGCATGTTCGCTACAATCAAATAAGTGGCTGTATTGTATGGAGATATGGCTAGTCTGGTTACTGGGGGAGCCGGTTTCATCGGCAGTCACCTCGTGGATATTCTAATGGAGCGGGGTGAAGATGTGCATGTTCTCGATAATCTCAGTTCTGGTGCTCTCAGTAATATAGAAAGGTGGACAAAGCATGCTGACTTTGGTTTCTATAACAGAGACCTTCGAAACGCGGGTGATATTCTACCTTCTCTCGAGGGCTGTGAGACCGTTTATCATCTAGCGGCAAACCCCGAAGTCCGGAGTTCAAGAGCCAGTCCCCAAGATCATTTCGATCAAAATATTCTTGCCACTTACAATCTTCTTGAGGCAATTCGTTTGTCGGGCGAAGTCAAGTCCCTAATTTTCGCCTCGACGTCCACGGTTTATGGCGAACCCAGTGTTATTCCCACTCCTGAAACCTATGGACCGATGAAGCCTATTTCCCATTATGGCGCTTCTAAGCTCGCCTGTGAGGCTTTGATTTCCTCGTATGCGTCGATGTATGGGTTCCATAGTATCCTATTCCGGTTGGCGAATGTGATTGGAGGCAGAAGTAATCATGGTGTGATTTACGATTTCGTCCAAAAGTTAAGGGCAGACCCACGTAGACTCGAAGTGCTGGGAGATGGATCCCAGTCGAAATCTTATCTTTTTATCGATGATTGTGTTTCTGGAATGATCTTTAAACGGGGAAACTCCTCCGACCAAATTAGTGTTTTTAACCTTGGATCAGATGATAGAGTCGATGTGTTAGCTATCGCGGACATCGTGATAGAGGAAATGGGATTAGAGAAAGTTAGGGTTGTGTTGACTGGTGGAGTTGATGGTGGACGGGGGTGGAAGGGGGACATAAAAGTAATGCAGCTGGATACAGCTAAGTTGAGAGGAACGGGGTGGAAACTAAGATATGGTAGTTCCGAAGCCGTGAGACTTACCGCGAGAGAGATATGTCGTGAGTAATGCGCGCGCAAAGATATACCTCTCTTCAGCCATCGCCTTCGCCCCAGTATCTCTCCTCCTCTCTCTAACGAAGCTCCCGGACTGGCCTCAACTTCTCCTAGGAGGCTCAGCTTACGCAGTGATCTACATGGTAATGATCATGCTGTTCCAAACACTCACAATCAATGACGTGCAAGACCTGAGACGAATTCTTGCATCCACGGGGCCTCTCAGGCCCTTCTTCAATCTTTTTCTATCTATTATTGAAAAAACTCAAGCAAGAGCCTAACATTTTAAGATGAATAATCCGATGTTCATAATTCAAACGCCTGACTAGCTCAGCGTTGTTTTCACATGCATAAGGACTGTAATTACGTCCCTTATTTCCGTCAACTAATGCACCTGAAGCGGACGCGCGCGTGGCGGGAGGTCCTCAGTGAGACG
>PVMS01068423.1_pt1 | contig 10069 bp, 6 predicted proteins | sample 1853461 | NCBI WGS metagenome assembly PVMS01 (sample SAMN08582032, study PRJNA380276) | Marine sediment metagenome, whole genome shotgun sequencing project. | isolation source: ocean sediment barecode stripped | collected 2017
AATGATTTGCGACAGGACGATCGCGGTCAAATCTGTCACCAAAGAATGCACAACACATCCCGCGATGGTGATCGGGGCAGAAGCACCGCCGATCGTCACGGTACCGGCAGTGACCGGCACACCGGCCTCCACGGCCTCGACAAGCTGTTCAATGTGGGGTTTTGCATAGTAGAGCGGCAAGGGTGTTACTAAATGCATGAAGTAAGGTTTTTCGGCCAATTCCTTGCGGCCACCTCGAATGGCCGTCGCCATATCTATTACCACCCCGAGCGACTCGGCGTATTCGCACAGGTAAATCAACGGTTTCGTCGTATTCTCGGCGAGTACGCGGAACTCGTCGACCTCACCATGAATATTCGATTCCTCGACATTTTTACATGCTATACAAACGGCATCGATATTCTGAAGTGCATCACTCACGCGTGTCACTGTCGCAAGATCATCCCGGTTGCTGTCACGGGCTTCACCGGTTTCCCCATCGTAGACCTTGATGCAAGTCATACCCGGAACGAACCAGGTATGCTGGCAATCTATTTCGATGAAGGCTGAGCCGTCACGATTCCAAAGCCTGGTGCTCTTTGCAACGCTGTCGAGTGATTTTCGAATGAGTTCAACAGAAAATTTGACCAACCCCTCCTGCGATATGTCACAACCGGCATCTCCAAGTCGGTCCATCAGGTGGGGTACCGGATCGAAACCGACACCCGTCTGACTCATGAGGTCGAAGGCAGTATCGATGATCTTTTGTGCGTCCTGTTTTGAAAAGGGCGAATACGATGGTGTGGGGCCGCGATGAAGACCAGGGTCTCCGCGGAGAAATTTGCTGCCCCTAGCCTCGGCCTTCGCGCGTCGTACACTTTTTCGTCGTACCATGTTTGTTCCTGCCCGGGAAATTGGAAAGTATAAATAAATTAAACGCTACTCCGCCAGAAAACCAGCGTAATTACTTCTTTGTTTTCCTGGTACGGTTGCATGTGAACTGATCTGGAAGCCTAAGTGCGTTGAGGAATCACTTGCAAAATTCAATGGTGAAAAACATGCGTAGGGGCAGAAGAGATCGACAGAAGAACCCACCCGTGGCTTCCGCAGTCAGGCCGGGTATGCCGGGCGGCCGTTACCGGCCCCTCACTCGATCGGACGAGGAACAGATCCACCAAACCATTCTGGATGTACTCGAGAACATAGGCATGGGCGACCCGATTCCCATCGTTAAGGAGCGTGCACTCGAACGCGGTTGCTTTATGAATGAACATGACAGGCTATGTTTTCCACGGGCACTGGTGGAAGACGTTATCGCCAGCACACCCAAGAACCTCCAGTTTCTTGGGCGAGACCCGAAACACGACATGGAAATCGGTGGCCATCGTGTGCACACATACGGTGGTGGCGAAGCGGTCAATATGCTGGATATAGGTGCTTCCACCTATCGCCCTTCAAACTTGATGGATATTTATGATGCGGCCCGCCTGGTGGACCGGATGGATAATATCCATGCATTTTCCCGTCTGGTGGTGGCGACCGAAATCGAAGACCAGTTAAGCTGCGACATCAACACGGCTTATGTGAGCGCGGCCGGCACCAGCAAACACACCTCACTAACCTTTGCGGATGCATCCCACGTGGAACCCACACTGGAAATGCTGTACATGATTGCCGGTGGTAAAGAGAAATTTCATGAACGTCCGTTCTGCCATGGCGGCGGCTGCCCGGTCATCTCTCCATTGCGTTACGGTCAGGACAACAGCGAAGTCTGCGTGGAATCCATCAAGTTTGGTGCACCCATCTGGGTGGTTGTCGCCCCACAAGCGGGTGCGACGGCACCGGCGGCCCTGGCTGGTGCGGTGGTTCAATCGGTGGCTGAGGCCCTTGCCGGGCTGCTGATGATTGACGTGGTAGAGCCGGGTTTCCCGGTTATCGTGGGGCCATGGCCGTTTGTAACCGATCTTCGCACGGGTGCCTTTTCGGGTGGCAGCGGTGAAGAGGCCGTGGTTTCTGCCGGTGCGGCCCAAATGGTGAATTTCTATGGCTTGCCCAGTTCCGTCGGCGCGGGCATGACCGATTCCAAACTACCCGACTACCAGGCAGGTTATGAAAAAGCGCTTGCCATCGTGCTGGCAGCGCAAACCGGCTGCAACAATGTATCCGAATCCTTCGGCATGCTGGGCAGCCTGATGGCGCTGTCGCTGGAATCACTGGTGATCGATAATGACCTGTTGGGTGCCGTTTTACGCACCGTGCGTGGCATCGAGGTCAATGAGGAAACGCTCTCCTACAAGGTCATGGAGGAGGTTGTACACGGTGAGGGTCATTTTCTGCGAACCGATCAGACCCTGAGCCTGATGCGTACACATTACGAGTATCCCGACCTCGCAGACCGCAGCACACCCGGTGAGTGGGAGGCTGCTGGTTCACCGGATATCCGTCAACTGGCGGGCGAGCGGGTGAAATCAATACTGTCCAATCACTACCCGGAGTATATCGACCCGGTCACCGATGCCAAGATTCGCGAACGATTTCCGATCCTGTTACCAAGAGACCTGATGAGTGCGGAAAGCAGTCGGTGGTAAGAAGTGTCTGAAGCTAACAGCAAAGCGGGGCAACACCGTCGCAGCGGCGGTCGGCGGGCAAGACATGCCGCACGAGCCGAGGGGGTTCGTGGACTGGCAGTTCAGCCGGGCATGCAGGGAGGCGCATACAAACCGCTGAGCGAACATGACATCCGGCGTATATACGATACCGCCCTGGATCTGCTCGAAAACATCGGTATCGGTGATCCAATTCCGGAGATACTGCACTACGCCCTGCCCGGTGGCTGTGTGCTCGGAGATGACAATCGCCTGCGTTTCCCCCGCACCTTGATTGAAGACCTGATCGATGTTTCCGCGAAGGAATATATCTGTTACGCACCTGACCCCCGTTTTGACAAGGAGGTCAGTGGGCAGAAAGTATATTTTTCGACTTCCGGTGAGTCTGTCAGCATCCTCGATTATCAAAGCCAGTCATTCAGGCCAACCTCGCTGGTTGATCTGTATGATGCCGCCAGGCTGGCGGATACGCTTGAGCATATCCACTCGTTTGGACAACCGTTCATAGCAGCCGATTACAGCCATGACTTATACGTACATGACATGAATATTGCCTACGCTGAACTGGCAGGCACACGCAAGCCATTCTCGCTTGGCATTGCTGAAGTCGAGCATATTGAGCCCATTATTGCCCTGTTCGATGCATATCTGGGTGAAGAAGGCGGATTTCTGAAACGGCCATTCTGCACCATTGGCGGCTGTCCCATTGTCTCACCGCTGCGGTTTGGCGCGGATAATGCGCAGGTGCTGGTCAAACTGGCCGAATTGGGCCTGGTCGGCGATGTGGCCGTCGCACCGCAAGCAGGTGCAACCTCACCGGCGGCGCTGGCCGGAACGCTGGCGCAGTGTTTTGCAGAAACCCTTGCCTGTATGGCGGTCATGAACCTGGTACGACCCGGTTCCGTCATCAATTTTGGTATGTGGCCATTTATTTCCGATCTCAGAACCGGGGCATTCAGTGGTGGCAGCGGCGAGGAAGCACTGATCATGGCAGCCGCCGTTCAACTCTGCAACCACTTTGGTTTCATCACCTGCGTGGCCAGCGGGATGACCGATTCAAAAACCATGGACGCCCAGGCCGGCTATGAAAAGGCCATCACCACTACCGCGCTGGCGCTGGCCGGCGGTAACCTGGTGGCAGCTTATCCGGGTATCGTCGGCAGCCTGATTGGTCAGTCCTTCGAAGGTATGGTGATCGACAATGATATGCTGGGTAATATACAGCGATTACTTCGCGGTATTGAAGTGACCGATGAAACCCTATCCTACGAGGTGATAAAGGACACGGTATTCGGCACCGGTCATTTCCTCAATCAACCCCAGACCCTGGAGCTGATGCAGACGGAATTCCTATACCCTGAAGTGGCCGACCGCAGAACCCCGGGTGAATGGGAAGCAGGTGGTAGAGAGGATATATACGAACTGGCGCACCGGAAAGTGAAAAAAATCCTTTCCAGTCACTACCCGGAATATATTAATCCTGCCGCCGACGCACGGATTCGTGATAAATTTCCCATTCGTTTAGGTAACAAAGACATGCGACCCGGCAATGGCCGTTGGAAATAAGTAACAGCACTATAGAGAGGCCAGAAACAGATGACTGACCAATATGAAGAAGACATCATCCTTGCGGAACTGCCGGACGATGAACTGATCGAGCAGATGCACGATGACATCTATGACGGGATGGCAGAAGAGATTGCCGAGGGCACGCAAATTCTGCTGGACCGGGGCTGGAGTGCCACAAAAGTACTGGAAGAAGCACTGGTCGGTGGCATGACCATTGTCGGCATCGATTTTCGGGATGGTATCCTGTTTGTACCCGAGGTATTGATGTCGGCCAATGCCATGAAGGCCGGCATGGTGCTTCTGAGACCTATCCTGTCTGCAAGCGGGGCCAAGCCGGTGGGTAAAGTCGTCGTTGGCACGGTCAAGGGTGATATCCACGATATCGGCAAGAACCTTGTCGGAATGATGATGGAAGGTGCCGGGTTCGAGGTCGTCGACCTGGGGATCAATATCGAAGCCGATACCTATATTGATGCACTTGAGGAAAATAATGCGAACATCCTCGGCATGTCTGCACTTCTTACCACCACCATGCCATACATGAAGGTTGTCATCGACACAATGAAGGAACGAGGCATCCGGGACGACTACATCGTGCTGGTTGGAGGAGCACCCCTGAACGAGGAATTTGGCGCGGCCATCGGCGCCGATGCTTATTGCCGGGATGCTGCCACGGCGGTGGAAGCCGCCAAAGAACTGGCCGCAGCGGCCACCTGATCCGGAATACCTGGGTAAAGATACCGGTGCACCATGGCGGCTAAGATCCTTGTAATTGCCTGCGGTGCTATCGCCAGGGAACTGGTACGTATCAAGACGTTGAACAAGTGGGATCACATTGAGTTCCAGAGTCTGCCAGCGAACTTGCACAACTCACCAGACAAGATCCCCGCCGCGGTGAAAGCGAAAATCGAGTCCCAGGCAAACCGCTATGAAAAAGTATACGTTGCTTATGCCGACTGCGGTACCGCCGGCAAACTTGACAAGGTGCTGGATGAATACGGGATTGAACGTATTCCCGGTGCTCATTGCTACCAGTTTTTTGCCGGCAGAGAGGTTTTTAACCAGTTTGCAGAAACAGAACCGGGTACTTTTTATCTCACCGATTTCCTGGCTCGCCATTTTGAACGCCTGGTCATCAAGGGGCTGGGGCTGGACCGGCGACCGCAACTGATACCCATGTATTTCGGCAACTACAAAAAGCTGCTCTTCCTGGCGCAGACCGACTCGGAAAAATTACAAGTCATGGCACGCCAGTATGCCAACATGCTCGGACTGGAATACGAGTATTGCTTTACCAGTGACCAGCCACTCTCACTCATTTTGAAGCCTGCTTTGGGGCAAACAACCAACAAATAAAAGGTAGCATCTCAATGACCGACACCATTATCAGCTCTGCCAGCAAGGACGTCGTTTTGGGCTTCGATCGCCCATTCGTCATCATCGGAGAACGCATCAACCCAACCGGGCGCAAACTGCTGGCTGAGGAAATGAAAGAGGGAGATTTCAGCCGGGTGGAAGCAGATGCGATGGCCCAGATCGCAGCCGGCGCACACGTGCTGGACATCAATGCCGGTATTCCACTGGCGGACGAACCTGCGCTGCTGGCCCAGGCCATCCGCCTGGTGCAATCGCTTACCGACGTGCCGTTATCGATTGATTCCTCTGTAATTGAGGCTCTCGAGGCAGGTCTTGAGGCCTACCAGGGAAAAGCATTACTGAACTCTGTTACCGGCGAAGAGGAGCGACTCGAGCGCATACTGCCACTGGTTAAAAAACACGCTGCTGCAGTGGTTGCAATTTGCAACGATGACAGCGGAATCTCTACCGACATCAACGTGCGCTTTGAGGTGGCAAGGAAAATCGTCAACCGCGCTGCTGATCATGGTATTCCCGCGTGTGACGTGGTGGTCGACCCGCTGGTCATGCCTATAGGTGCTATGGGTGATGCCGGTGTCCAGGTATTGGAATTAATCCGTCGCCTGCGCTCGGAACTCAAGGTGAATACGACCTGTGGCGCTTCCAATATCAGTTTCGGACTGCCGAATCGCCAGGGTCTGAATCCGGCTTTCATCTCCATGGCGATTGGTGCAGGTATGACCTCGGCGATCACCAATCCGCTGGAAGCATCACTGATGCAAGCGGTACGTGGAGCTGATGTGTTGATGAACCATGATCCACAATGTGCGAACTGGATCGCTACCTATCGTGGGCCAGCCGGGGAAAGTGGCCGAGGCCGCCGCCGAGGCCGGCGACACAAAACTTCCTGATGTCGGCAGCCAGAACGGCACTGATCATATTCAGCCCATCCGGGAAACGGGGCCGTTTTGCGGTTGGAACGCCCATCCTGCAGGCTGCGCGGGAGTTGGGAGTTGATATCGACTCCATTTGTGGCGGTCGGGCACGTTGCGGCCGCTGCCAGGTGGAAGCGGTGGAGGGTAATTTCGCAAAGGAAGGGATTGTTTCCAGCACCAACCATCTGAGTGAAAGCGGCAAAGACGAACAAATCTGCCGACAACGCGGACGACTCAGAGAAGGCAACCGGCTGAGTTGTCAGGCAAAGATTCTCGGTGACGTGAGAATTGATGTGCCAGCCAGTAGCCAGGTTCACCACCAGGTGGTGCGCAAGGATTTCGAAGCCCACCCCATTGAACTGGACCCGGTGGTTCACCTGTACTTCACAGAGGTGTGTGAGCCGGACTTGCGGCATCCGGTAGGTGATCTGCAGAGATTGATCAAGGCACTGGAGGATGATTGGGAACTATCTGGGCTTAATTGCGATTTAGCTGTTTTGCAGTCCTTGTCGTCCACATTGCGGGACGGCAAGTGGCAGGTCACGGTGGCGGTTCGCAACGAAACCCGGATCGTGGCCATCTGGCCCGGTTTCCAGGAGCACATTTATGGTGCAGCCGTGGATGTGGGCTCTACCACCATCGCCGTACATCTGTGCGACCTTTCAAGTGGCAAAGTGCTGGCCAGCGCCGGCAGCATGAACCCGCAGATACGCTTTGGCGAAGACCTGATGAGCCGTGTGTCTTACGCGATGCTCAATCCTGAGGGTGCCGGACAGATGACCAATGCTGTCAGGGTGGCCATCAATGCGTTGATCCACGAAGTTGTGGAACAGGCGAACATTGGCCTGAACGAAGTATTGGAAGTCACGCTGGTCGGCAACCCGATTATGCACCACCTGTTGCTGGGGCTGGACCCGACGCCACTGGGTTCAGCGCCATTTTCACTCACCACCAATCAGGCAACTGAAGTCCTGGCATCTGAGCTGGATCTTAAACTTGCCGCAGGTGCCCGCGCCTACCTATTGCCATGTATTGCCGGTCACGTCGGTGCCGATACGGCAGCCGTTATGCTGGCGGAAACACCGTGGGAATCGGATGAGATCAGCCTGATCATTGATGTGGGCACCAATGCCGAAATCGTGCTTGGTAACCGTGAAAGGCAGCTGGCAGCCTCCAGCCCGACGGGTCCCGCCTTTGAAGGAGCACAGATCTCCAGTGGTCAACGGGCCGCACCCGGTGCCATTGAGCGGGTGAGGATCGATCCGGAAAGCCTGGAGCCGCGGTTCAAAGTGATCGGAGGGAAACTCTGGTCCGATGATCCGGGTTATGCCGACGAACTGGGCGAACAGGAAGTAACCGGTATCTGTGGCTCCGGCATCATTGAAGTGATCGCCGGCATGTACCTGGCGGGCATTGTCCGGCCCGATGGCGTCATTGACGGTGCACTCGCAGATCGCAGCCCGCGTATACAGTCTTCCGGGCGCACATTTTCTTACCTCCTGCATGAGGGTGAGCCTGAAATCCGAATCCAACAGAACGATGTGCGTGCCATCCAGCTCGCCAAGGCAGCTCTTTATGCGGGCACGAGACTACTGATGGACCGCATGGGTGTGGACAAGGTTGATCGTATTCGCATGGCCGGCGCTTTTGGAAGTCATATCGACGTCAAGTATGCGATGGTTTTGGGCATGATTCCCGACTGTGATCTGGAACAGGTGTCTTCGGCTGATAATGCCGCCTCCACCGGCGCCCGTATTGCGCTACTCAACAAGGCTTCACGCGCGGAGATCGAGAACCGAGTGCGCCAGGTAGAAAAGGTGGAAACGGCCGTGGATGAGAATTTTCAAAGACATTTTGTTGATGCCATGGCTATTCCGCATGCCAACCATGCCTATCCCATGCTGTCCAAAGCCATTCGACTTCCGGATCCGATTTCACCTGGCGACGGTTCGAGTACAAAGCGCCGCCGTCGTCGCTCGCGTACAGGTTAATACAGGGGATGAGTTTCAGGCTCGGCATTGACACTGGTGGCACCTACACGGATGCGGTGCTAGTCAATGAACATCAGAAAATTGTTGCAGCAGCCAAGTGCCTGACCACGCGGCATGATCTCACTCTGGGTATTGGCAATGCACTGCGTGAACTACCGTCTGATGCGCTTCGCAAGGTTGGCCTGGTCGCGCTGTCCACAACACTGTCCACAAATTCCGTGGTGGAAGGACGGGGTGCGTCGGTGGGTGTGCTGCTGCCCGGTTACCGGGCGCAACAAGTACGCAAAAGCGGATTGCTGGAAATTTTTGAAAATGAGATGGTGGTCACCTTAATGGGCGGCCACGATGCAATGGGCAAAGAAAAGCAATCCCTTGACGAAGAAGCTGCCATCCAAGCCATAAGGATGCTGGCAAACAAGGTTTCCGCATTCGCCGTTTCATCCATGTTCGGTGTGCGTAACCCGGCGCATGAAATACGCCTGCGGGAACTGGTCTCGGAGTTGTGTGCCAAACCTGTCACCTGTGGTCATGAGCTGGCCAGCGGCCTGGATGCACCACGCAGGGCGCTGACCGTGGCGTTAAACGCACGTATGATACCCATCATCCACGAACTGATCATCGCTGTTCAGAACATCATGCGACAAATGAAAATCCAGGCACCACTGATGATGGTCAAAGGCAATGGTTCACTGGTCAACACTGAAACCGCACTCAGGCAACCGGTAGGAACCGTGCTGTCCGGGCCCGCCGCCAGCGTGGTCGGGGCCTGCGCGCTCAGCGCTGCTGGTAACGCCATCATTGCTGACATGGGAGGTACCACGACCGATATTGCAGTGGTAACCGACGGCCAGCCTGAATTGGGCTCGGACGGTGTTCGCATCGGTGACTGGAAGCCCATGGTTGAAGCCGTGCGTGTTATTTCTATCGGGCTTGGTGGTGACAGTGAAGTGCGCTTCGGCGGCTCCTCGGGTATCCGGATCGGACCACGTCGCGCGGTGCCTCTTAGCCTGCTCGCCCACCAGTTTCCCGATATTGTGGATGCGTTGAAAGGGCAACTGGCCCAGCCCCCGGACCGCAGAAATAACCGCTTTGCTGTTCGGCTCGAGTGTAATGAAGTGCTACTGTCCCGCTGTTCCGATGCAGCGCTCCGGGCCTGGGATATGCTCGGCAAACAGCCCGTTGAACTCGAGGCCATCATGGCGACAGACCGTGATATCGCAAGGGCCATTGCATATCTGCAACGCCATGGGCTGGTGATATATAGTGGATTTACACCCAGTGACGCCGCACATGTCCTCGGCCAGAGTTCACACTGGAACCGTGAAGCAGCGGAATTGTCGGCATTGATCTGGGCGCGGCAGATGCGACAGGTCTATGGGATGGGCCGCTGGCAGGCTGGTGACGCCATCACACCCAGCCGGGACGTGTTTGAGCAAGTCAATCAGCGCATCAGCCGCGCGCTGATCGAAGCCGGGCTCCATCAGCACCGTAAACTTGACCGTTCCAGTACAAAAAGCCTGACCCGCCTACTGGCAGAACTTGTATACGAGTCCGGAAATGCTCCCGGTAAAGGGACGGAAACCGGATCACTATTCAATCTCAGTTTCGCAGCCGACTACCCGGTGGTAGCGGT
>PVMS01008384.1_pt1 | contig 10068 bp, 14 predicted proteins | sample 1853461 | NCBI WGS metagenome assembly PVMS01 (sample SAMN08582032, study PRJNA380276) | Marine sediment metagenome, whole genome shotgun sequencing project. | isolation source: ocean sediment barecode stripped | collected 2017
ATGTCTGCGGAGTCGATGAAAATCTGCATGGCTCTAAGTAAAGGGCGGCGGGCAGGCGGGGTCAAGCGGAGCGTCGACTAGCCGGCCAACCGCGCGATCACTCGATGGTTTCGACCTCGAACTCGACCTCGGCGGGCATCTCCGGTCGCGCGTCCGGCGGCGCTGCTTGACTACAGACTACCAGGGTCGCGATGATCGCAGCGATGAGCCACAATACGATCCCCGAAGGGGTCCATTTGGTGTTGATGCGCATGACTCGGTCCCGTCGGGTTCTTTTGCATCGGGTTTGAAGATCGGGCAACCGAGGTCGTCCAACGATTATGCCTAGATTCCTCATTATTTTCGTCTTGTTGACTGCGTGGAGCGCCACAGCGCTCGCCGAGAGCCGAACTGACCGAGTTGACGCCTCACGGGCGCGGCTAGGCACGTTGAACGAGCAAGAAAGGGAGCTGCTCGCGCCTCACCTCGACAGGGGCCCCGTACTTCTCACCGAGTTTCAGAATCGGCAGACCGATCTCCCCGCGGTCATCTACGCCACGCGCGTCGAGGCGTCTGCAAGGAAGGTCGCTAGTGTGATCGCCCATCCGCAAGAGTATCCAAGCTTCATGCAGGCGTTGGAATCGGTGAGTGTCAAGGCCGTACACGGTCAGATGATGGCATTCGATTGGACCTGGGGTGTGACCTTGTTCTCGCTGACCGGTCACAACGTGCTGACCGCGTTTCCTGGTGACCCGAAACGAGGATACCGCTACGAGATTCGCACCACGGGCGGCGAGCTCGGGATTGGCCGGGTGGTCTGGCGCGTCTACCCAGACGGCCCAAAGCGATCACTGGTCGTGTTCTCCTCGCGCCTCGATATGCGCAACGCGAACTACATCACTCGTCAGTTGGCATCCGAAGGAAACGCGGTGAACCGAACGATCAACGTCGCCGTCGCCGCGGTAACCCTACTCGATGTCAAAGCCGAGGCCGAACGACGTGCGGGGACGTACAGCACGAAGAAGCCGAAACCGCGGCCGCTCACACGACCTGACGTCGACATGCGCGCGCTCGCGAATCTACTTCGCAGAGGCGATCTGGTATTGATGGATCTCGACGGAGACACCCTCCAGCAGGTGACGGTCGTGGGGCGCGCGGGGGCGAGCATCGCTCGCGTCCGGCGTGTGATGCTCGATCCCGAAGAATTTGGTCAATCGATACTCCACGGAAGCTGCGCGGAGGTCGTCGAGCGCAGTGACGAGGGCCTTCGCTTCGAGTGGGAGATTCCGATTCCACTGCTTCACGTCGGCGGCGAAATGATCCTCCGGCCCAGCCCGACCGTCATCACCGTCGACGGCATTTCGGGCACTCTGTCGGAGGGGCGATGGCGCTTCGATACGTACCGGTATCCGAATGGTGAGGCCGGCGTCATCGGTTGGGCAAGCTTCGACCCGGCGGATTCTCCAAAGCTCATCCGAAAGCTGATCGCCGGCAACACGCAGTTCTCTCACGGATTCGTGGCGGCAACCCAGCTGGCGGTGATGCGGTCGCTGCGGGGGCGGGCACACCAGCTGCGGCGTTAACCGCCGCCCGACCCACCGGCGCCGTCAGTTCCTCCGAATCCTCCGGAGCCGCCGACACCCCCGTCGCTTCCAACGTCTTCCCCAGCATCTGTGCCGGCATCGACCAACAGGGATCGATCGAAGTCCACGACCAGCTGGCAACTCGTCGCAACAACGCACACCACGAAGGCAAGCAGAAGCAGGCTCCGCACGGATGACCGTTCAGAATCGGAACGTCGCCGTCGCATTCGATCCTCGTGTTTCGAAGTCTAGACGGGCAGTGGCCCGTTCACGCCTCTTTTTCTTGTTTTTGGTCGTCAGGAACAGCGTCAACGCGGTGATCGCGGAAAGCGCAGCTATGCCGAAGGACACGTCCGCGAACAATGCCAGCCTCTCGCCTTTGTTGGCCGTCTCAAGGTCCGGGTTGTTGCGGTAGTCCTGTTCTCGCTTGAGCGCGGTAAACCCTAGGACCGTTCCCGTTAGAAGAGATGCCGCGGCTACACCGGATAGAGCCCATACAGCGCGTCGCGCAGTGAGCTCTTCCTGCTCGAAGTCGTCCAGCTCAGCTTCCTCGACCACCACCTCGCTCGGTGTGGTCGCGATAAAGACGAGCTCCTTCCGCTCGCCGTAGCCGACTTGAATGCTTTTCTCGCCGACCTGGTGCCCATCGCCAACGACGATCAGCGTGTGCGCTCCGGGTTCGAGCTCGATCTCCGCCGGCGTCTTCTTGTCGATGGGCTTGCCATCGACGAGGATCGCATGGCCCTCTCTCTCAGACCGCACGACCACCGTAGCTGGGGTTTCTAAGAGCGTTGCAATTCGCGCCTCCACCGAAAGCCTGTCCGGCGCATCGGGTCGCTCGGTCAGATACCGTTCGAGCATGGCTACGGTCCCCGGTTCGTCCCCGCGGCGTTGACGGGTGTCGGCGATGGCAATCAGGAGCGCCGGGTTGGGGTCCAACGCATTTGAGCGCATCCATGCACGCTCGGCGCTCTCGTAGCGCTTCGCCTCGAACAAGCGAACGCCGAGCTCGTACGCGTCGGCCGCTGTCATCGTCGAGATTTCGAGAAGCGTGGTCAGCTCGTCGTCCGACGGGAGCGAGCTGGCCTCGGCCGGCTCCGTCGGTGCCTGTGCTCGCGCCGCGCCAGTAAGACAAAGAATCACCGCCGCCAGCGCGAAGGGCTTCATGTGGTCGATCCGCCTCCGCCACCCATGCCGGCCTGACCACCCGAGCCGCCAGCACCACCAGCACCGCCAGCACCACCAGCACCGCCAGCACCACCAGCACCGCCCATGCCGCCTGCGCCACCAGCTCCGCCGGTGCCACCAATGCCGCCCGTACCCCCAGTACCATCCGCACCGCCAGTACCACCGGTGCCGCCAGTGCCTTGCATGTCGTCACATTCCTGTACGGTCTGGCACGAGCCTTGGGTGAACGAGCTCCCGATGTGGCAGCAGATCAACGGGTCGTCGCACTCATCGTTTTGAAAGCAGGTCGTGCCGACTCCTCCCACACAGCCCGACAACGACAAGCCCCCGAACAACAAGCACGGCAAGAGACAAATCAAGGCAAAACCAAGGTGGGATGAAACGATATGGCGCATGAGCGCGGCGAGCATAGCTCAGAGGTCCATCGGGGGCCATGCTTCCGGCTCGATCGAAGGTCCGCCCCCGCTACACTCCGGCCCGCATGTCGGAAGGCGAAAATCAGGACCAGCAACCCCGCGCTGGTCGTTGCGCGATCGTGGGCCGTCCGAACGTTGGAAAGTCCACGCTTCTCAACTCGCTTCTTGGTCAGAAGCTGGTGATCGCGACGCCGCGACCGGGCACAACCCGATCGTGTGTCCTCGGCGTGTATGCGACCGACGATCCACCAACCCAGATCGCATTCGTCGACACGCCGGGCTTGGAGAGGCCAAAGGGTGCACTGGGTCGCGTGCTCGGCGACAGCGCAAGGCGCGGTTTGACCGATTCCGACGTGGTGGTGTTGGTCACCGAGGCCCCCAAAGCTACGGGCACCGCCGAGATCGACGACAAGGATCGCATGGTGCTGCAGACGCTCGAAACCTCCAAGACCCCAGTGATCCTCGCGATTAACAAAGTCGATCGGCTGAAGGACAAAGACAAGTTGTTGCCGTTCATCGACGCATACCAAAAGGCCCGCGTGTTCGACGCCGTGGTCCCGATCTCGGCGACACGAAAGGTCAATCTGGACGCGTTGGTGGGCGAAATCCGGAACAATCTTCCCGAGGGCCTACTCTACGACGCCGACTTTCTCACCGACCGCCCCGAACGCTTCTTCGTGAGCGAGCTGATTCGGGAGGCAGCGATGCTCAACACGAGACAAGAAATTCCATACGGAATCGCGTGTGAGCTGGAGAGCTATCAAGAAGAGCCCAACATCGTGCGGATCGAAGGCACCCTGATCGTAGAGAAGGCGAGCCACAAAGCGATCGTCATCGGGAGCCAAGGGGAGGCGATCAAGCGGATCAGCACCGCAGCTAGGGAGCAGATCGAAGCGCTCCTCGGCCGCAAGGTGTACCTTCGGCTGTGGGTGAAATCGGTCCCCGGTTGGACCCGGGATCCGGTCAAGGCCCGGCAGCTCGCGATCAAGGAGGGCGACGCGTGATCGACCGTCGAAATCAAGTGCGTCGACCGGCCGGTTCTGTTCGCGGTAAACCTCTAGTGGCCATCGTGGGGCGACCCAACGTCGGTAAGAGCACGCTCTTCAACCGCCTAGCGGGCCAACGCATCGCGATCGTCGAAGACATTCCCGGAGTGACGAGAGACCGCCACTATGCCGACGCCTTCGTACTCGGCCGGGAGTTCGTTTTGATCGATACGGGCGGGTTCGATCCCGACAGCGACGACCCGATGAAGGCGGGAATTACTTCGCACGTCCTGTTGGCCCTGGAGGAATGTGACCTGGTGATCTGTGTCGTGGACGCAGTCGTCGATCCGCTCCCGGCGGACCGAGAGGCGGTGGCGCTACTCCGCGATGCCGGCAAGCCCGTGATCTTCGTCGCCAACAAGGCCGACTCACAGCAGAAGTCGCACGAAGCGGTCTCGTACTACGAGCTCGGTCTGAACAAGATCATGCCGATCTCGGCGCTCCACGGCAGAGGTATCGGAGATTTAGAAGAGGCGATCGCCAACCAGCTTCCGGAGGTAGTCGAAGAATCCGGCCCAGACCTCGACGTTCCGCGGGTGGCGATCATCGGTCGGCCGAACGCCGGAAAGTCGTCTCTGGTGAATCAATTCTGTGGTGAAGAACGTCAGATCGTCGACGATCGTCCCGGAACGACCGTGGACAGCGTCGACACGCTCATCGAGCGCGACGGCAAGCGGCTAATCTTGATCGACACGGCCGGCATCCGTCGCAAGCGCAGTGTGCAGAGACGGGGGATCGAGGCGCTGAGCGTGTTGCACGCGATTCGATCGATTGAGCGCAGCGACGTCGTCGTGTTGATGATCGATGCCGAGGCGGGCGTGGGCGAGCAAGACGCCAAGATCGCCGGCCTTGCCCATGATCGAGGGCGCGCCTTGATCTTGGCGCTGAACAAGGTCGATCTCCTTTCGCGCGAGGCACGAAAGAAAGCCATGGACCGTACACGCGAAATCCTAGCCTTCGTGCCCTGGGCGCCGCTGGTGACGGTGAGCGCCTTAAAGGGAAGCGGGGTGAGCGCCCTACTCGGCCGCATCGAGGACGCCGTCACCGAGCACAGCAAGCGAATCACCACCGCAGAGCTCAATCGTTTCTTCGAGGAAGTGCTCGAACGCCACCCGCCGCCGACGATGCATCATCGAGCGGTGCGCCTCTACTACATCACTCAGGTTACCGCGGCCCCGCCGACCTTCGTCATCATGACCAACGAGCCCAAGGGCGTGCACTTCAGCTACCAGCGTTATGTCGTCAACCAGATCCGGAAACGCTTTGGCTTCCGAGGAACACCAATCCGTGTTCGTTACCGCGGAAAGAAAAAACGCGGTAGATGATTAGAGTAGCGGACGACGATCCGCGCGCGCCGAAGGGTTGCCGAGCTGACCGCACGCAGCCATGACGCTCCGACCCTTGATCGCGCGCTGACGGACGGGCAGCCCCTCTTCGCGTATCCAACCAATGAACTGTTCGACTTCTTGCTCGCTGGGTGCCCGGGCAATGGGCATCGAACCGGGGTTATAAGGGATGACGTTCACCAACACGCGACCTAATGGTTCGCAGAAGTCGACGATGGCGCGCACGTCTGCGCGCGCATCGTTCAGACCGGGCAAGAGACAATAGTTGACCCCGAACGCGAAGTTCTGACGGGGTCGATAGGCCACCAGCGCACGTTGCAGCGTTCGAAGATCGGTGCGCCGATTGATCGGCATCAGCTCGCTTCGGAGTGAATCCGTAGCGGCGTTGAGACTGATCGAAAGATTGAGCCTTCGCATCCCTTCTTGATGGAGGCGCTCGATTCCTCGTGCGTGCCCGACCGTGCAAATCGTGATGCGCTCCTGCCCGATCGCAAGGCTTCCGGGATCGTTCAAGACGCGCAGCGCTTGGAGGACGTTGTCCGTATTGTCGAGGGCCTCACCCATTCCCATGAAAACGATGTTGCGGATCGGCCACCCGAGACGGTGCTTTGCGACGAGTAGCTGCCCGATGATCTCGTCGGTGGAAAGGTGGCGCAGCAAACCCATGCGACCGGTCTCGCAAAACCCGCAGGCCATTTTGCAGCCGACTTGGCTCGAAACGCACAACGTGTAGCGTCCCCTGCCCATCGGAATGCTCACCGACTCAGCTTCGAGACCGTCGTGCAATCGAAGGATGACCTTCGATGTGGTTCCGTGGGGCCCTTCGTCGGTGCTGAGGGTGACGACTTCTGGAAGCTCGAACGAAAACTCGGACCGCCACGCTTCACAGGCGGCCAGGCCCAAACCAAGGGCCTCGGGCTCGAAGCGCCCCTCGAGCATGACCATTCGATGCACGTGGCGAGCAAACCCATGCCCTCGTGCCAGACTTCGCCGGGCATGGTCCATCAACTCGGTGTTGGTGAGGCCGTGGATCGCTCGCTTCTGCATCGGAGCCGCTCAATCTGGCACGAGGAGGAAGTGTGCGGTAGCCACCGCAACCGGCCGCTCCGAATCACTCTGCCAGGCGAACACGCGAACGTTCGCGACGCGGCGCCCATGGCGCGTGAACTCCGCCCGCGCGAGAACGTCCTCAGGGTCGGCGCCGCGCAGGTACTCGACCGTGATGTTGATCGTCTTGGGCACGGCGTTGGTTTCACCGTGCCACAACAACTTGAAGATCGCGGTTGACTCCATCAGAGCACCCAGCGTCCCACCGTGGAGCTTCTGCACGACGGTGTTGCCGATCAAATGGTCGGAGTAGCGCATGGTCGCTAGCACGTCGTCGTCGACCACCTTCGCGGTGATCCCCATAAAGCGCGCGTAGGGAATCATTTCCTGCAAAGCCGTGAAATCCCCGGTGGACCGAAGCTTGGCGACCGCGTCACGGGTCTTCATCACGACTCCCCCCCGGACTCGGGGCCTTTGCCAAACACGACGAACGTGCCCGATGCGGTAGCGATCGGACTCAGTTTGTCGCCGTGATGTGCGGTGGCGCGAACGAAAGCCACATCCCGGGTGATCTTGTAGCAGTGAGCATCGCAGATCACCTCCTGCTCAGGAACCGCGGGTCGTACGTAGTCGATCCGAAGGTCGAGGGTCGCAACCCGGCGCGGGGCCGCCAACGACAGGATCACCGCCCCGCCGCAGGTCGCATCGATCAGGCTCGTAATGCAGCCTCCATGGAGCACCCGTGTCTCCGGATTGCCCACGAGGTCTTCCTGGTAGGGGAGACACAGAGAGAGGTGCTCCGGACGATAGTCGGCCAAGCGCAGGTTCAGCGCTCGATTATGCGGGACGGCGTCGACGTAGCGTTCTTCCAGGCGTCGCCTGATCTCATCTTGCTGTGGAAGAAACGAGTCCGACATCGGGCAAGCTTCAAAGGGGCGGCGGCGGTGGGGTCGCCTGCTCCACCAGCCAATTGTCCGAGGAGACGAACTCCACGCCCTGACGGGGCCCGTTCGCCAAGAGATCGGGGTGGTCGGTCAGCACGCGACTCACGCCTGCTGCCTTGGCCAGCGCAACTAGCGCCTTGCCCCAATCCTCGATGAAGAACTCGTCGGTTTGGACGACCTCCACCAAACCCCGGATCGTGGTCATCTGTCGAGCGACCGCGTCGTCTTTGAAGTCGGGAAGCGCGCCGAGCATCGACTCGACTCGCTCCAAAACCCACTCGGAGACTTTGGCGCGGGCAAGCCCTCCGAGAGCTCGACGAACGACATGCTCGGGTGGAGAGCCGAGAGAGATCGAGGCGTTCACGTAGATGTCCGGGGCCAGAACGACGTCCATGTGATCAGTCTAACACGTCCACAGGGCCCTTGACATCGAAGGGTGTAGCGGTACGGCTCCACCTAGACATGCCGGTCCGCGTTTGCTTCGTTTGTCTCGGTAACATTTGCCGCTCTCCGACGGCGGAAGCCACGATGCGTCGGTTGGTCGAGGCCAAACGCCTGTCCCACGAGATCGAGATCGACAGCGCTGGAACCGGTGACTGGCACGTGGGCGAGCCACCGGACCGGCGGGCAAGAGCTGCCGGAAAACGTCGAGGCGTGGACCTGAACGGCCGAGCTTGGCGTTTCACCCCAAAAGACTTCACGCGTTTCGAGTATGTCGTAGCGATGGATCAACACAACCGCAGCGACCTACTTCGCCTCGCGCCGGACGACAGCGGTCGACGCAAAGTCTTGCTCTTTCGAGATTACGATCCCGACGGGCCGCACAATGCGGACGTGCCCGACCCATATTACGGAGAGGGAGACGGCTTCGAGGCGGTGCTCGATATCTGCGATGCTGCCTGCCGAGGATTGCTGCGCCACATCCGGAAAAACCACCGGCTATGAACCCCGGCCTACGCGCGGCCATCGAGCAATGCTCGGGCACCGCGGTGCAGAGCACACGGCCGCTTAGCGGTGGGGACATCAACGACGCGTTCGAAGTTGCGTTGGAAAACGGCGACAAGATTTTCGTCAAAACGCATCCGAACCCTCCGAACGGAATGTTCGAAGCGGAGGCCCACGGACTTCGTTGGTTGAAGGAGACCGAGACTGTCCGTGTGCCAGAGGTGCTTGCGGTCTCGGACGATCGCCCTGCGTATCTCGCCCTCGAGCTGCTCACGCCGGCCAAGCGAGTGCACAACTTCGACGAGGAGCTCGGACGGGCGCTCGCCGCATTGCACGCGCACGGAGCTCCGTCGTTCGGACTCGATCGCGACAACTTCATCGGAAGACTTCCGCAGAGCAACACACAGTCCGGCGATTGGGCTGCGTTCTACTGGCGCGAACGCCTCGAGGCCCAATTACGGCTGGCAACCGACCGTGGATCGATCGACTCCGGGACACGGCGACAATTCCAAGCGCTGCAACGGGTGCTCCCCGACCGCGTTGGGTCAGCCGAGCCACCCTCGCGGTTGCACGGCGATCTCTGGGGCGGGAACCTGCACGTGGACGACGGGGGACGCCCATGTCTCATCGATCCGGCGGTGTATGGCGGACACCGTGAAGTCGATCTCGCGATGATGCGACTTTTCGGTGGCTTCGGCTCGCACGTGTTTGCAGCCTACGAGGAAGCATGGCCGCTCGCGCCTGGGGCCGAGGAGCGCATTCCCCTCTATCAACTCTACCCGCTGCTCGTGCACGTGAATCTGTTCGGCGGTAGCTACGTCAGCTCAGTCAAACGGGCTCTATCGGAGTGTCTATAGGCACTGGCCGTTCTTGACACACGAGTGTCGGAGTCCCACATCTCGTCCGTGGGCCGACGGTACGCACTTCTGTTGATCGACCATGGCAGCCGACGCGCCGAGGCGAACGAGCTGATCGAGCAGGTCGCCGAGATGGTGAAGTCCCAAGTGGACGCCGATCGCATCGTCGAGGTCGCTCACATGGAGCTCGCAGAACCGTCGATTGAGCGTGGCTTTGCGCGATGCGTCGAGCAGGGCGCCACGGTGGTAGTCGCACATCCCTTCATGCTGGCTCCCGGTAGACACGTCTCCGACGATCTCCCATGTTTGATCGCCGAGGCCGCGGCCTCTCACCCAGGCACGAAGTACATCATCGCGAAGCCCTTGGGTGCGCATCCAGGCATTGCGGAGGCCGTGGTTGATCGGTGTACGAGGGCGCTCGACGAGAGCGCCCTCAAGCAGGGCTAGGTCTTCGTAGACGTAGCGGTGATCGTGATCGTGGTCGTGGTCGTAGTCGAAAAGACGATCCGGTGAACACGACCACGATCACGACCACGACTACAGAGGGCAGAGCGCTTCAGACGCCTAAGGCACCAGCACGATCTTCCCAGTCGTCTTACGCGAACCAAGCGCTGCGAGCGCTGATTTGGCGTCTTTGAGCGGGAAGGTCTCGGAAACGACGGGCTTGATCTTCCCTTCTGCATACAACCGTGAAAGCGCCACCTGGGACTCATGAAG
>PVMS01014856.1_pt1 | contig 10067 bp, 8 predicted proteins | sample 1853461 | NCBI WGS metagenome assembly PVMS01 (sample SAMN08582032, study PRJNA380276) | Marine sediment metagenome, whole genome shotgun sequencing project. | isolation source: ocean sediment barecode stripped | collected 2017
ATTTTTGAGAAAACCCTCTCTTTATTGAGTCGTTTCCACTAATTGCTTTTTAGGCAATCGTTTGCCAATCCGCTAGCGCCGCTCTGTGGTATACTAAAGAGAGGCTCCAACGAATAACTCAGATAACGTAAATGTCACAAGTTTTTTCTCTGGAGCAACTTAGTGACAAAGCGTGAGCTTTTTCAGCAGACACAAGAGTTGTCAGCTAAGAATAGATCAACCAGCTTAGCTCAGTAAGAGTTGCTAATCCTGGGTTGATCAATAATCCAATCGTCTATACTTTGATTCGAAATTATCAATCATTGTCGTAACCGCATCGATGCTCCAGTAATCAATTGCATAACAGTGATTTATTGGCTAGCTTTTGGAAATATCGGGGTATAATTTAATGGCTGACGATTTGGGGTTTAGTGGAGTGCTGGATCAGATTCTTGAAAATTTAAATCAAGTTATTCCCTATACAAGCGCCTGCATATTCCTTTTTCATTCTGAAGGTATGCGAGCTGTTGCAGCTCGCGGTCAACCGGATACGCAGCAGATACTCAAAGCGAAGTACCCCGGGGATGATAAATTGAGCCTCCAGATAAACAAATCTCGCCAACCTGTTTTACTGAATGACGCCCAAAGAGAATCAGACTTTCAGGGATGGGGGTCAACGGATTATGTCAGGGGTTGGATGGGAGTGCCCCTGATAATTCGCCAGGATGTGATCGGCTATCTTTCATTAGATAGCGATAAAGTTAACGCCTTTAGTGATAAAGAAGCCAAGGTTGCCCAGGCATTTGCCAATCAAGCAGCCATCACAATTGAAAACAGGCGTTTATTTGCTGAGACCGAAAGGCTGTTAAGCAAGACCCGCAAACAAGCTGATGAATTGGGACAAATTATGGATATCGTCCCAGATGGCATTATTCTCCTTGGTGAAGACCAAAGAATATTGATTACAAACCGGTCCGCTAAATCTTACTTGAGTCACTTTACTGATGCCTCTGTCGGTGACAGGCTGGATAGTATTGGCGATTTGACGATCAGCTCGCTCTTGAGACATCAACCTTCCCTTCCTTCCTGGCGCGAACTAACCACCAATGACCAGGAGTCGATCTTCGAGGTTTCTGCGCGAACCTTAGTGGGTAAAGGCGATGAAGCGGACTGCTTGATTATCTTGCGAAATGTTACTGAGCAGCGGAAGGAAGAGGATTATTTGAAAGCTCAAGAGCGATTGGCAACCGTGGGGCAGTTAGCCGCCGGAATCGCCCACGATTTTAACAATATTATGGCTGTCATAACGTTATATACTCAACTGACGATGAGAACGCCAGAACTGCCGGATAAAGACAAGCAGCGCCTAGCCACGGTTCAGCAGCAAGCTCAAAGAGCCTCCGATCTCATTCGCCAGATATTAGATTTTAGTCGTCAGTCGGTACTGGATCGAAAGCCGACAGACTTGCTGCATTTTCTCCGCGATTTCGTTTCATCGCTGCAAAACGCCTTTCCTGATGATATTGACATTCGCTTTAATTATGATGAAGGCGAGTATCTCGTTATCGCAGACCCAAACCGAATCGAGCGAGCTCTTTCCAACCTGGCGTACAATGCTAGAGAGGCGATGCCTGATGGGGGAACTCTGTCTCTGCGCCTTTCAACATTGTCGCTATCTTCAAAGATGTCATTCCCACTTCCCGATATGTCTGCTGGCCTCTGGTACGTTATAGAGATGACTGATTCGGGTATGGGTTTTCCCAGGGAGGATCTTTCACATTTATTTGAGCCGTTCTTTGAAACCCGACCCCTTGGTAAACGAACCGGTTTAGGACTTGCTCAGGTTTACGGAATTATTAAACAACACGATGGATTTATTGACGTCGAGAGCCGGGTAGGTGTTGGAACAACCTTTACCATCTATATACCAGCATACGAAACCCCGGTAAGATTAGCCCCTCTACCCGATTTTGCTGATTTAGCCCAAGGTCATGGTGAAACGCTGTTGATTGTCGAGGATGAAGCATCAACCAGGGAGGGCCTGGCAGATATTTCCCGCTCACTAAATTATAACGTCTTAACAGCGGCCAACGGAATGGAAGCCCTGGATGAATATGACACCAATAAAGATGTAATCGATTTGATAATCAGCGACATGATTATGCCAAAGATGAGCGGGTCCGAGCTCTACGATGAGCTAAAAGCCAGGGACAGCTCGATCAAGATGATCGTCCTTACAGGTTATCCACTTGATCGAGGTGGGCAGGAGCTGCTCAGTCAAGGTATTGTCGACTTCATTCAGAAGCCCGTCCATGTTGAGGATCTCGCTCAGGCGATTTATGAAGCTCTCAAGAAATAGGCGTGATCGATAAAACTGGCACTTTGCTTGATGCCGCCCAGCTGGTGAAGAATGATGATGTCATTGGCCTCGGGGGAATGACTATCTACCGCCGGCCGGTGGGCTTCGTTAAGGCCTTAATTCAACGGCAGGGGGCGCCCCAGAATTTAACGTTGTTGGCTTTTACAGCTGGTATTGGGGCTGATATGCTAGTTGGCGCTGGCCTTGTGACCAAAGTGCGCACCTGCTACTTTGGGTTGGAAATTTTTGGTTTTGCTCCAAATTTTACAACCGCCGCCAATAAGGGTGAACTGGAAATTATCGAAGAAAGCGAAGCCAGCCTGGCCTGTGGAATTAGGGCCCAATTGGCCGGCGTTGGGTTCATACCGAGTCTGGCCTGGCAAGGAACCGACATGTTCTCCGCCCGCCCGGATGTGAAATTGATAGAAGATCCTTATTCCGGCGAGCAGCTTACTGCTTTCCCAGCCATTAGCTGCGACGTGGCAGTGATCCATGTTCTTAAGGCCGATCGCAGTGGAAACTGTGTTCTTGGAGGAAACCCAACCATTGATCTTGAGCTGGCCATTATGGCCGCTGCTGTCATCATTACTGCTGAGGAAGTAGTTGATAAAATTGAAGGGAAGGTTGACATAATCGCCAACAATATCGACATTGTTGTTCCTCTACCAGGGGGCGCCTACCCAACATCCTGTTATCCCTTATACCCTATTGATGGCAAGGAGATCCTTCGATACATCACTTATTGCACTCGAGGACAGCTAAATGAATATCTTGAGGAATTTTCCCTTACGCCCGCGAACTTAAGGTGACAGCCTGAAATGAAGAATGAAAGTTTTTCTGCCGTTGAATTGATGGCGACCTGTATTAGTCGACAGATTGTTGACGGCGAAATAGTCGCTCAAGGCATCGCCACCCCCTTGGTTGCGGCCGGATACCTGTTAGCAAAGCTCACTCACGCCCCTAATCTAACTTTCGTATCAGCAATTGGCCAATCGATTTGCCAGGATGCCGCCCCTATAGGATTAGCAACGATTGAAAAGCTGTGGATAAAACAAGGGAAAATGACCATTGGATTTGTTGAAGGCGCGGCCGACTTTTTACCTACTTTCGAGCCAAAGGAATTTTTTCGTCCAGGGCAAGTCGATCCTTTTGGCAACTTTAATAATATCTTTATTGGTGGCTCCTATAAGTATCCGCGCCTGCGCCTTCCAGGATCAGGCGGGATTCCCGATGTAACTGCCTACTGTAACAACATCTATCTCTATGTTCCCCGCCACGGCCGACATACATTCGTCAAAACATTAGACTTTCGTAGTGGTTTGGGCCACGATCCAGGGAGAAAACGAGGCGAAGGGGCCCACTACCTGATATCCGATTTGGGCCAGTTTGATTTTGATCGCGAGTCAGGTCGCATGAGAATCCAATCAATTCATCCGGGGGTGTCTTTAGATCGTATTAAGATAAAAACCGGATTTGAGCTATTGATCCCATCGAAGATTCCAGAAACAGATGGTCCAACGAATGAGGAGCTGAGACTCATACGGGAAGAGATCGACCCCTTTGAAATTCGCACTCTGGAAATGCTGGGCGGCGTCCGCCGAAAGCGAAAGCTAATTCAAATCTTGGAACAAGAAGCCGCCCACTTTTAACCGAGGAAAGATAGTAATGCGTATTGCCCTATTTTCCGATGTTCATGGAAACTTGACCGCTCTAAAAGCTGTGTTAGACCATCTGGCCCACCAGCCGGATGTAGACAAGATCATCTGTGCGGGCGATATTTGCTTATTTGGCCCCCGACCATCCGAGTGTCTGAACTTCATCTACCAATATGAAATCGAAAATTTGGTTGGGAACACTGATGAGTGGCTGAGAAACCCGCCGCCAATACACGATGATATGGATGAGAGCCTAAGGAAAAATCGTCAAAATATCCATGATTGGTGTTCGTGGACCCTTGATCAATTTTCTGAAATCGATCAACTCCATTTGGATGAAGTTCGGTCGGTCACCATGAGGCGCTATTCACCAACTGATATTCCCGACGAAGATCTGCTCATCGTTCATGCGAATCCCATTGATCTATTGGAGGTGATTTATCCTCCTATAGATACGCAGCTAAATATTTTCGGGGAGATCCGCCAGAGTGATGAGGATCTTGACCACCTGTTAGAAGGCGTTCAAGCGGCCGTTCTTGCTTTTGGACATCTTCACATTCCCAGCATCAGGAATTGGCATAATATGTTGCTGGCGAACATAAGCTCGGTAAGCCTCCCAGGTGACGGCGACAATCGAGCCAAGTACGCCATTCTATCCTGGTCGCAAAGCAATGGGTGGAGGGCTGAGCATTTCTTCGTGGACTTTGATGTAGCTTCGGAGATAGCCGCTTACGGCCAATATAAGCCACCTGGATGGGAAATTCGAGTAGAAACACTATCGAGAGCCGGCATTTACCCTCAATGATCTTAAATTAACGAACTTTCGACGGTCAGAACCACGTTGAAAAATTGAGCTCCTTCTAAGCTGACCGCAAGCGATCTCTTGTCGATATGAAGACCAAATCTTATTACACAATTTATATCCTTTTATTTGTTGCCCCTCAAGCGGGCTGTGCATCTGAAATCGTAACAGGAAGTATTTCCGTTGCCATGGGCCGATTTCGGCAGGATTCATCAATTTGAACTTAAGGCCCATTGATAAGATGCTTCGAATATCGGCTTTCCTTTTTATCTGAACCATCCGAGGATTAAATATGTCACCCTCCGAAGCGATCATTGTAACTGACCTCTACAAACACTTTGGTGAAATCAAAGCAGTCGATGGAATCTCTTTTTCAGTTCAGAAAGGAGAGATATTCAGCCTTCTTGGTCCCAATGGCGCCGGAAAGAGCACAACGCTTTCTATACTTTCGTGCCTGCAAAAGCCCAACCAGGGTGAGGCCAGCATCATGGGTAATTCCGTGCTCCGGAATTCTCAGGCTGTAAAGAGCCTCATCGGTGTTGTACCGCAAGATGTAGCATTATATGAAGATCTGTCGGCTCGCGAAAACCTGAATTTTTGGGGAAAAATGTACGGATTAAAAGGTCCGACCCTCAGTTCCCGAGTGGACGAGGTTCTTGCTCTCATTGGACTAGAGGACCGCCAGAAAGACCGGGTCGGTAAGTTTTCGGGGGGCATGAAGCGCCGGTTAAATATCGGTGTGGCCTTTCTACACCATCCTGATGTCATAATTATGGATGAACCAACGGTGGGCATTGATCCTCAGAGCAGGCGTCACATTCTTGACGGCGTCAAGTCCATGAACAGTGAAGGCGTGACCGTCTTGTATACCACTCACTATATGGAGGAAGCCCAGGAATTATCCGATCACATCGCAATAATGGATTACGGTAAGATCATCGCCAGTGGAACCCACGAGGAATTGGTAAAGATAGTAGGTGAACAAGATCGAATCGACGTTGGTCTAAGTGGTCCTGATGGTTCGATCGCAGAAAAATGGAATGAACTGGAAGGCGTTAGCCAGGTGACAGTTAACGAAGAATCTGTGACCATATTGGCTGATGACAGCAATCTGGCCTTGCCGAGGATTTTCGAGGTTGCATCCATGGCTGGCGTAAGGATTAATTCGGTTGAAATTCAAGAGCCAAATCTTGAAACGGTATTTCTCCATTTAACTGGTCGAGGATTGAGAGACTAAACGTGAAACAGTTCGATATCGCTTTTAAAGATCTTGTGCAGGCAAGCCGCACGCTGTCGTTATATATATTCATGTTCGTCATTCCAATCGGCATGACTTTGTTATTTTTCCTTATGTTTGGAGGAATCGCCAGCGGCGACGAAAGCAATTTTGAGCTGCCCCAGAGCAAGGTGGTTATTGTAAACTTAGATAAAGGCAATTTAAGTAATCTGCCCGGGTTGGTCCCTCCCTCTCAGGATGAATTTGGTCTCAGCCCGGATGCTGCATCAAATATGGGCCAATGGCTGGTTGCCTTATTAGGGTCAGATTCGTTTCAGGATCTGATGGTCGTTTCTGAAGAAGGATCGGCAGCGGCCGCGAAATCTATGGTCGACCAAAGCGAGGTGGATCTGGCGATTATTCTTCCCGATAATTTTACCGATGTCATAACTCAATCTAATGATCAGGCAACCGTCGAAGTCTACAAGGACCCTACACTAACCATTGGGCCAGCAATCGTTGAATCGATTCTAGGGCAGATTGTGGATGCCTTTTCGGCCGCCAAGATCACCTCATCGGTTACGCTTCAACAACTGGCCGCTGCCGGTGTTCCCATTGATGCAGCGGTTGTTGAAGCTGTGCTTAATGAGGCCACATCTATGGCTGCCAATCGCACAGGCTTGGGATCTGGAGCAGGAGCCGGTCTTGTAGAGATAGAATCTGTTTCAGATTCTAACGAACCCGCCGATATTATTACTGAAATCGTTGGATCAATTCTTGGCGGGATGATGATTTTCTTCGCCTTTTTTACAGGTTCGGCCGGCATGCAGTCGATATTAACTGAAGAGGAAAGGGGAACCTTACCTCGATTATTTACGACACCAACCAGCCACAGGGAGATATTAAGTGGAAAAGGCGTGGCTGTGATTATCACAGTTACTGTTCAAGTAACTGTTCTAATGCTTTTCGGCCGCCTGGTGTTTGACATCGACTGGGGATCGGCGCCAACAACGCTGCTTGCAGCCGCGGGTATCATTATTATTTCTGTATCAACCGGTCTCTTTATTGTTTCCCTGCTCACCAATACAAGACAATCTGGCATCGTTTTTGGTGGTGTTCTGACTTTGACCGGTATGATTGGCCTTATCGGGGTCTTCACAGCAGGAAACCCTGATCAGCCTGAAGCAATTCGGTCTATTTCTTTACTGGTTCCTCAAGGCTGGGCGATCCGTGGACTGACCATCTCCATGGATGGGGGCAGTGTCATCGATCTTCTTCCAATATTTACCGGACTGATGATCTGGAGCCTGGTGTTTTCTTTTATCGGTCAGCGACGGATGCGGACGCGATTCGCTTAATAATTGGTACCTTGAACTGAGCTGTTTATGAGAGCGATTAACCTGGCATTAAAGGATTTACTCCAGATATTTCGTGACTGGCGAGCTGCCGTCTTTTTAATCATCATGCCTATCGCTTTTACATTGTTGTTTGGCTTTGCCTTCGGTGGCTTTAGCGGTCCAAACGAGGGGGATCCCCGGCTGCCGGTCACGATTCTGAATAACGATCAAGAGGATTTAAGCCAAATCTTGACCGATACGTTGGAAAGATCCTCGGTCATCAAAGTGGAATTCTCTGATGATGACTTAGAAGGGCTCAAGAGTACGGTGAAAGATGGGGAGGTTGCAGCAGCCTTAATTATCCCTGGGGGATTTAGTGAGGCCATGGCGACGGGTCAGATAATTCCACTAAGGATCATAATCAATCCGGTCGATAACGCCGGGCGAACTGTCCAGGGCGAGATTGAAGCTGCAATGATGCGGTTGAACAATTCGATTGAAACTGCTCGCCTGAGTGAAGATCAATATCAAAGCGTCGTAGGCTTTAGCTCAGATGAAGAGCAAGAAAATTATTACAACCAAACTCTCAGTACGGCCCTTGAGACCTGGGAAACACCGCCCGTGGTCCTTCGAACGACATCAACTGGAGAATCTCTTGAAGCCTCGGAAGAGGGTGAAAATGCCTTTGCCCATACCTCATCGGGTATGATGGCTCAATTTGCAATTGCCGGGCTGATGGGTGCGGCCACTATTTTGGTATTGGAAAGAAAAAACAGGGCACTTCAACGGCTCTTAACAACACCAATGACCAGAATTGAGATATTGCTAGGACATTATTTCGCAATGGTTATTATGATAATGGTCCAATTGACCATCCTAATACTCTTTGGCCAGCTGCTGTTGGATCTCAATTATCTTGGTTCCCCGCTGGCGACTCTCGTCCTGGTTGTGGCTACCGCCCTCTTCACAGCCAGCTTAGGTTTACTTATAGGAGCTCTAGCTAAAACTGAGGAGCAAGTGCTCGTCTTTTCTCTGATACCTATGTTTGTTCTAGCGGCATTGGGAGGGGCCTGGGTCCCTCTAGAAATAACGCCCGAAGCCTTTCAGAAAATTGCTTATTTCACTCCCCTGGCTTGGGTTGTTGAAGGGTTCAAGGATATCACCATCCGGGGACAAGGCATCCAGGCAATAATACCGGCGGCACTGGTTTTGTTAGCTTATACAGCTGTCTTATTCGCCCTTGCGGCATGGCGCTTCCGGTTTGAATAACCCTCTCCAGGATTCAGTGGCATGGTTTGGGGTGAGCCCAGCAAAGTAACTGTTATAATATTTAAGTTCTTGACATAACTATAATTACGCCACTGTTCATAGGTTCTTCTCGAGATATCCGTTGTAATGCTCAAGCGCTCGAGAAAACGATCTCCGGCCAAATCCAAAACGAACATGATGATCGTCGAAGCCCATGAAGCTGCTGGGGAGCAGGAGCACACCGGCATCTTTTGCCAAATTGTGGCAGTAAGTTGCAGCTGACGGTACGTCGATGCCAACTAAAGCAACCGAGCCAGCCTGAGGGCGGCGCCAGCGAAAGAATGCCTCCCACCGGGTAAAAAACTTGTCGGCTAACTTCAAATTTCCTTGAATGATTGAGCGGTTGCGATCTGGCAGTCTATCCCCAGCTTCCAAAGCTGCTAATGCTAACAGTTCGCTGGGGGCCGGCGGGCAGATGCTCGTATAATGCTTCCAATTGATTAGGGTGCTGCGGACACGCTCATCTCTGACTATTAACCAGCCCGATCTTAATCCCGGTAAGCCATGGGTTTTAGATAGCCCCGAAAGTACAACCGAATTCTCGTAAAGATCAGCGGCCGAAGATAATCTTTCACCGTGCTGATATTCCAACCCCCGGTACATTTCATCGCAGTAAAGCCAAATTCCTCGATGCCGGGCGATATTGATCAGATGGGCGAAATCATCATGGGTGGGTAAAAACCCCGTCGGATTATGGGGAAAATTTACAACAATAAGACGTGTGTCATCACTTATGAGCCGCTCCAACAGGTCGAAGTCAAGCTGCCACCCCCTTTCCACCGCTTTGAGCGGCCACCGGCGAACGTCTTGACAAATATGTTCCGTCACGTTGATGAGAGCATCATAAGCGGGAACGAGGACAATAGCCTGGTCATCGGGCCTTAACAACGTTCGCAGCGTCAGGTAGATTCCTTCGATAGGAGATCCCAAAATGATGACGTCATCATCACGAATCGTCTCATAATCAAGGGCCACGGCCGCCCGGAGATCAGGATTTCCCTGGGATTCTGTATAGCCTAAACGCAAATTGGCAAGCTTTTGGTTATCCCAGCCAGATGCTTCGAGTAATTCCCCTACTGTCATTGATTCGCAGTCAGATACTGATAACAAGTGGGGGGTCGTGAATTCATAATGAGCAAAGAAATGTTCAGTTTCAAATGGGGTAATTTTCATGATAGCTGCCTCTTGTTGTTGGTGCTTTATTATGCTTACCATTACTTTAGAGACAACTCGATTTCAAAAAGGTGACATTTTCCCTTTTCAATTAGTGGGTGACACAATCGGTGAACAATAACACAGACAAAATAGCCAATTGACAGAGTAAGTATCCCGGGAATATACTTTTATTAACAAGATAGGCAGTTCGGCGCGTGCGATAAAACATGGGAGAAGGCATAGATGAATAATTAAA
>PVMS01085170.1_pt1 | contig 10067 bp, 7 predicted proteins | sample 1853461 | NCBI WGS metagenome assembly PVMS01 (sample SAMN08582032, study PRJNA380276) | Marine sediment metagenome, whole genome shotgun sequencing project. | isolation source: ocean sediment barecode stripped | collected 2017
CGGCCGGCCCCGGGGTCGATGGCTACGAACAGGCCGGCATCGTCCACGGGGCGATCGAGATACTCGGCGAGCGGTCTGTCGACCTTGCCGGGGTGACCGCACATCGTTGGCACCGGTGGACGATCGGACCCGCCCGAGGCGATGCCGCCACGATGGCGCCGCTGGAACTTCCGGAGGCGATCGCCCACGGTGGCGTGCGCGCACCATTCGCCTTCCCCGACGGCACGATCGCCGACCTCGTGCTCGCACCCGACGGTTGGCACAGACGCTCGGGTCGCCGCCGGTGACGCATCGCTACCGGTGATGGGATGCCCGGTCGTTACGGTGATCGTTCGATGAGCGCATCCGCAGCCAACACGAAGGGATCGGAAGGCACGAAGGGATCGGAAGGCACGACGGGATCGGAAGGCACGACGGGATCGGAAGGTCCGCTGTCGGGAGTCCGCATCCTCGACCTCACGGCCAACATGACCGGTCCCTACGCCACCATGATCCTCGCCGAGCAGGGCGCGGACGTCGTCAAGGTCGAACCTCCGGGCGGCGAGGTGATCCGCTCGGTCGGGACCGGCCGTGACCGGATGTCCGCCTACTTCGCGAATCTCAACCGGGGGAAGCGTTCGATCGTCATCGACCTCAAGACCGACGACGGGCGAGCCCTCACCAGGCGCCTCGCCGCGACCGCCGACGTGATGGTCCAGAACTTCCGGCCGGGCGTGATCGAGGAGATGGGTCTCGGCGCCGACGTGATGCGGTCGGCGGACCCCTCCCTGGTCTACGTGTCGATCAGCGGATTCGGGCGCATCGGGCCGTACGCCTCGGCACCGGCCTACGACCACGTCGTCCAGGCGCTGAGCGGGATGGCTGCCCGCAACGCCAACCCGAAGATCGGCGAGCCGGGTCTCGTGCGCCACGGTGTGGTCGACAAGACGACCGGGATATTGGCGTCCCAGGCGGTCACCGCGGCGCTGTTCGCACGGGAGCGCACAGGGCGCGGCGACCACGTCGAACTGACGATGGTCGACGCCGCGCTCCACTACCTGTGGCCCGACGGGATGATGAACCACACATGCCTCGACGATGTCCCCGAACTCCCCGACCTGGGCAGCGGGTTCCGGCTCACCGAGACCCTCGATGGTCACGTCGCGATGATCACTGTCACCGACAAGCAATGGCGAGGCCTGATGACGGCGGTCGGGCTCGAGGCGGAACTCGAGGCACCCGATCTCCAGACACTGAAGGACCGGATGCGCAACGGTGGACGCGTGATGCGCAGGGCGGCCGACGCGTTGCGTGCCTTACCCACCGTGGATGTCGTCGAACGGCTACACCGACAGGACGTTCCCTGCGGTCCGGTCGTCGGTCTCGACGAGATCCGCCGGCAACCGCAGATCGCGGCGATGGGTGCGATCGAGACGTACGAGCACCCGGTTCTCGGCAGGCTCGCGCAGCCCCGACCTTCCGCCCGGTTCGAGGATGCCGGGCAGGTAGACCTCCTGCCGGCGCCGATGCCGGGCGAGGACACCGATCGCGTCCTCGCCGACGCCGGGATGTCGCCCGACGAGGTGAGCGCGTTGCGAGCGGCGGGGGTCGTCGCGTGACCATCTGACGACTCCCGGTCGGGCCACCTGACGAGGACTCCCCGCTGACGACGATCCCGGTCGAGCGTCGCCACCCGATCCGGCACACGCTGGGCGTATGGAATCGCTCGTACTCGGCCATCCCAGTGCGGAGCGATCTGCACTCGAAGCGCTCCTCGCCGACGCCGGACACAACGTGACCGTCTGCCATGACCAGCACTGGGGGTGCGTGGGCCTCGAGGGGTCGTGCCCGCTCGACGACAACCCGGTCGACGTCGCGGTCGCGGTGGCCGAGCCCGGTGACCGCTTCGACGCCCAAGGTCTCACATGCGTCCATCGGGCACGCATCCCGATCGTCACCGTCGGCGCCAGGCGCGACGATCCCGTCCTCGACTACTCCACGATGAATTCCCCTCGCGTCGATGCGACGCTGCTGACAGCGATCGAGGCGGCCGCCCTCGACGCGAGCGGGCATCGGCGGGCGATCGACAAGCGGGTTCGTGAGCACCTCCGACCCGACGAGCGGGTCAGCGTCTCGGTCGAACGGGGAGCCCGCCGCCTCGACGTGCTCCTCGTCGCCGACGTCGACACGACCCGTGCATCCTCGCTCGCCGACATCGCCCGCCAGGCGGCACGCGAGTTCGATCAGCACGTCGCCGTCATCGACGTCAGCGTCACGCCGAGCACCGACCCGAACTAGCGCCGGTCCGCCGGCGCACCGCACCGCACCGCACCGACCTCGAGGTTCCGCGGCGACAGCGGCGGCGGATGCGATGATCGGGAGGTGCCGTACACGGGAGACATCCTCGACGACTTCGAGGCGCAACGACGGGCGCCGAAGTATCCGACCCTGATAGTCGAGCCCGGTCTGGTGGTCGAGGACCGCTCGAGCGGCTTTCGCGGCAAGATCGTGCGGTGGAACGTCGAGGCGGTCACAGTGCAGGACCGGCGCGACCATGTTCGTCACTTCTCATGGAAGACAGGCGGATTCATCGTCGAGGGGCGGCCGGTCACCCTCGAGCGGCCCACCCACGTCGCAGCCGTGTCCCAACGGGTCACCGCGTCGGGCTCGATCTCCGGCGACGGTTCCGCGAGGGTCGCTCGCGCGAGTCGGATCTGGGTCGAGGGCGTGCACGACGCCGACCTGCTCGAGCAGGTGTGGGGCGACGACCTGCGCGAACTCGGGGTCGTCGTCGAACCGATGCACGGCGCCGACGACCTGGCCACCGCGGTCTCGGCGTTCGGGCCCTCACCGCGGCGCCGACTCGGCGTGCTGCTCGATCACCTCGTGGCGGGGTCGAAGGAGTCGCGCCTCGCGGCGACGGTCAGCGACCCGAACGTGCTGATCACCGGGCACCCGTTCGTCGACGTCTGGGAGGGCATCCGTCCCCGGGTGCTCGGCCTCGACGAGTGGCCGCGCATCCCCAAGGGTGACGTGCCGTGGAAGGAAGGACTGTGCGATGCGCTCGGTGTGCCGTTCGACGGGTTCTGGCCGCGCCTGCGCAACCGGGTGACCACGTTCGCCGACCTCCGCCCCGAACTCGTCGGCGCGATCGAGCAACTCATCGACTTCGTCGCCGAACCCTGACGCGGGCCAACATCAGCGGTTTGTGTCGGTGAATGTCGAGTCGCCCGCGGTTTTCGCCGACACAAATCAGAAGCGGCGGCGTCGGGTGGCCGGTGCAGCAGTCGTCCGGGTGTCATCGGTGGCCGGCGCCGCGACCGCCGGGGAGCAAGCCTGGCGTGAGGCCGACCAGATTCGAGGTGATCGGACGTGGTGTGAGGCCGAGCAGTCGTGTGTGGCCGGCGCCGCGACCGCCAGGGAGCAAGCCTGGCGTGAGGCCGACCAGCCGTGAGGTCATCCGACTTGTCGTGAGGCCGAGCAGTCGTGTGTGGCCGAACAATCCTAGACGAAGGCGGTGGCGAACACGAGCGAGACGATCGTCATCACCTTGATGAGGATGTTCATCGAGGGGCCGGAGGTGTCCTTGAACGGGTCGCCGACCGTGTCGCCGACAACGGCGGCCTTGTGCGGATCCGAACCCTTGCCTCCGTGCTGTCCACTCTCGATGTATTTCTTGGCATTGTCCCAGGCACCGCCCGAGTTGGCCATGAAGATGGCGAGGGCGAAGCCGGTCACGAGAGCGCCGGCGAGAAGGCCGCCGAGCGCGTCGACACTGATGAAGCCGACGAGGAGCGGCACGACGATGGCAAGGCCGCCCGGGATGAGCATCTCGCGAAGAGATGCCTCGGTGGAGATCTCGACGCATCGCGCAGAGTCGGGAACGACACCGGGTACACCTTCGCGCAGGCCCGGGATCTCGCGGAACTGACGGCGGACCTCCTCGATCATCTTCGTGGCCGCACGACCGACCGCGTCGATCGTGAGGGCGGCGAAGAGGAACGGCAGAGCGGCTCCGATGAAGAGACCGATGAAGACATCGATCTCGCCGATGTTGAGGTTCAGAGCGGCCGACGGGTCGGCCTCGCGGATGGCGAACTCGAAGCTCTTGAAGAGTGCCAGCGCGGTCAGCGCGGCCGAGCCGACGGCGAATCCCTTGGCGACGGCGGCGGTGGTGTTGCCGAGCGAGTCGAGCGCATCGGTGACCTCTCGCACCGACGGGTCGAGTTCGGCCATCTCGGCGATACCGCCGGCGTTGTCGGCGATCGGGCCGTAGGCGTCGACCGAGACGACGATCCCGGTGGTCGCGAGCATGCCGATGGCGGCCACCGCGATGCCGTAGACGCCACCGATTCCGACGATCCCGCCCTCGCCGTTGATGAACGTCTGCTCGCCGCCCCAGTAGGCGATGCCGACGCCGGCGAGGATCAGCGCGACCGACGCGGCGACCGACTGCATGCCGCTGCTGATACCGGCGAGGATCGTCGTGGCGGGGCCGGTCTCGGACTGCTGGGCGATCTTCTTGACGGGTCCGAAGTGATCGGAGGTGTAGAACTCGGCCGTCTTGCCGAGCGCCCAGCCGGCGACGAGTCCTCCGAGGACCGAGACGGCAAGCCCCCACGGCTTTTCGAACTGATCGCTGTCGCCGAACAACCAGTAGGCGATGCCGACCGTCGCCACCGCGGTGACTCCCATCGCCACGTTGGTCCCCATGTGGAGGGCATGGCTGAGCGCTTTGGAGTCGGTCGACTCGCCGCCCTTCACGAAGAACGAACCGATGATCGATCCGATCATGCCGACGAAGGCAATGGCCATCGGGAACATGAGCAGTGGCAGAACGCCGTCGCCGCCGGCCTCGCCGGCGGTGAGTCCGAACGCGAATGCGGTCAGCGAGATGGGCGCGATCATCGAGCCGGCGTACGACTCGAAGAGGTCGGCACCCATACCGGCGACATCGCCGACGTTGTCGCCGACGTTGTCGGCGATCGTGGCGGGGTTGCGGGGATCGTCCTCGGGGATGCCGGCCTCGACCTTGCCGACGAGATCGGCACCGACGTCGGCAGCCTTGGTGTAGATGCCGCCGCCGACCCTGGAGAACAGCGCGATCGAAGAGGCGCCCAGCCCGAAAGCGGTGACGATCTCGAACGCCTGGTCGACCTCGAGCCAGTCGACGAAGAGCAGGTACGTGAACATCAAGCCGAGCAACGCCAGCCCGGCCACCGAGAAGCCCATCACCGCACCGCCGCGGAATGCCACCGGGAGCGCCTTGCCTGCGCCGTCCTTGGCGGCCTCGGTCGTACGGGCATTCGCCATCGTGGCCACCGTCATGCCGACGTAGCCCGCAGTGGCGGACAGCGCGGCGCCGAGCACGTAACTCACCGCGGCGAGTGGCGTGATGACGATCGCGAGAAGGGCCATCATCGCCACGACGAACACCGACACCCACGTGTATTCCTTCTTGAGGAACGCACGCGCGCCGTTCTGGATCTCGGTCATCAGGAAGACCATGCGTTCGTCGCCGGGTGAGGCGGCCTTGACGACCGTGTAGTAGTAGACGGCGAGTATGAGGCCTGCGATGGCCGAGAGTGCTGCGAGATACGGGACGACGTCCACGAGGTTCATGCCTCCTGAGGGCGTAGAGAGTCAGACGGTTGCATCATCGGCAACCGGACCATGATGGTCGGCGCGGCAGGCTAAATCCGAACCGTCGCGTTTCCACCATCGACGAGCGGCCGTCATCGGGTCGTCACATCGCGCTGTTCGTCGTCACATCGCGCGGCGGCAACGGTGCACCCGGCTGGGATTGGGAGACGCTGGTCACCTGAGCACTAGCGTCACCGCCATGGCAGACACGTTGAGTCGCGAGCCGGTCACGGGAACCGCTGTCGCGACGCGCAAGCGCCGACCGTTCTTCATCGACCTGTACTCGACGGCCCTCGGCAAGAAATACGCAATGGCGATCACCGGAATGATCGGGATCGGCTTCGTGCTCGTCCACATGATCGGCAACCTCAAGCTGTACCTGGGCAAGGTCGAGCACGACGGCGAGCAGGTGTACGACATCGACATCTACGGCGAGTTCCTGCGCGAACTGCTGGTGCCCCTGATGCCTCGCACGTACGTCCTCTGGGCGTTGCGTATCGTGCTGATCGCGGCTGTGCTCCTGCACATCCACGCGGCGTACGGTCTCACGATCATCAACCGCAAGGCGCGGGCGGTGAAGTACCAGTCGCCGCGCGACTACGAGGTCGCCAACTTCGCCGCCCGCACGATGCGCTGGACAGGCATCATCGTCGCCCTGTTCCTCATCTGGCACCTCGCCGACCTCACGTGGGGATGGCTCAACCCGGGATTCGAACGCGGCGAGGTCTACCGCAACGTGGTCGCCTCGTTGAGCCGTGTCCCGGTCGCGATCCTGTACATCGTCGCCAATCTCGCGCTCGGGTTCCACCTCTTCCACGGTGTCTGGTCGCTGTTCCAGTCGATGGGCTGGAGCAACCCGCGCTTCAACCGATGGCGCAGGGGCCTCGCGGTCGCAATCGCGGGCGCGATCGTGATCGGCAACATTTCCTTCCCGATCGCCGTCCTGGCCGGCGTCCTCGACACGCCCGGCGCCTGAGTTCGACGGAGAACATCATGAGCATCATCCTCGATCCCAAGATCCCCGAAGGGCCGCTGGCCGACAAGTGGCAGAACTTCATCGCCGACGAGAGGCTCGTCAACCCGGCAAACAAGCGTAAGTTCAAGATCATCGTCGTCGGCACGGGCCTGGCCGGGGCCTCGGCGGCGGCGACGCTCGGCGAACTCGGCTATCAGGTCGAGGCGTTCACGTTCCACGATTCGCCGCGGCGGGCGCACTCGATCTCCGCCCAGGGCGGCATCAATGCGGCGAAGAACTACCCCGGCGACGGCGACAGCATCCACCGCCTCTTCTACGACACGATCAAGGGTGGCGACTTCCGCTCCCGCGAGGCCAACGTCCACCGTCTCGCCGAGGTGTCGGTCGAGATCATCGACCAGATGGTCGCCCAGGGGGTACCGTTCGCCCGCGAGTACGGAGGGCTCCTCGCCAACCGCAGCTTCGGTGGCGCCCAGGTGAGCCGCACCTTCTACGCCCGTGGGCAGACGGGGCAGCAACTGCTGATCGGGGCGTACCAGCAGCTCTCCCGCCAGATCGGGCTCGGCAACGTCAAGTTGTGGAATCGCATGGAGATGGTCGACATCGTCAACATCGACGGTCGTTGCGCCGGCATCGTGTGCCGCGACCTGATGAACGGCGAGATGACCTCGCACTCGGCGCACGCCGTCGTGCTCGCCACCGGCGGCTACGGCAACGCGTTCTACCTGTCGACCAACGCGATGGCCTGCAACGTCACCGCCGCGTGGCGTGCCCACCGGCGGGGCGCGGCGTTCGCCAATCCGTCGTACACGCAGATCCACCCGACGTGTATCCCGCAGTCCGACGACTTCCAATCGAAGCTCACGCTGATGTCCGAGTCGCTGCGCAACGACGGGCGCATCTGGGTTCCGGAGAACCCCGACGAGACCCGTCACGCCGCCCAGGTTCCCGAAGACGAGCGCGACTACTACCTCGAGCGGATATACCCGAGCTTCGGCAACCTCGCACCGCGGGACGTGTCGTCGAGGGCGGCGAAGCGGATGGTCGATTCCGGGCGGGGTGTCGGCCCCAAGAAGAACGGCGTCTATCTCGACTTCGCCGACGCCATCGATCGCCTCGGCCGCGACACGATCGAAGAGCGCTACGGCAACCTCTTCGACATGTACGAGCGGATCACCGGCGAGAGTCCGTACGAGCGCCCGATGCGTATCTACCCGGCGAGCCACTACACGATGGGCGGGCTCTGGGTCGACTACGAACTGATGACCACCGTGCCCGGTCTCTACTGCGCCGGCGAGGCGAACTTCTCCGACCACGGCGCCAACCGGCTCGGTGCGTCGGCGCTGATGCAGGGCCTCTCCGACGGCTACTTCGTGCTCCCGTACACGATCTCGCAGTACCTTTCGAAGTGGCTGAACAAGCCGATTCCCGACACGTCCCACGAGGAGTTCGCCCGCATCGAGGCCGAGGCCCGAGACCGGTTCAAGCACTACACGTCGATCGACGGAACCAAGGGTCCCGACCACTTCCATCGCGAACTCGGCAAGATCATCTGGGAGTACTGCGGCATGGATCGCACCGAGGCGGGGCTCAACAAGGCGTTGTCCGAGATCCCCGCGCTCTACGCAGAGTTCAAGAAGGACCTGAAGGTCACCGGCGACGACACGAGCCTCAACCAGACGCTCGAGAAGGCGGGCCGGGTCGACGACTTCTTCGAACTCGGGATGCTGATGTGCCAGGACGCACTGACGCGAAAGGAGAGTTGTGGCGGCCACTTCCGCTCCGAGTACCAGACCGATGACGGCGAGGCGGTTCGCAACGACGATGAGTTCGCGCATGTCACCGCGTGGGAGTGGACGGGCGACCCGGCCGCCCCGATCGAGCACCGCGAGCCGCTCGAGTACGAAGTCGTCGAGTTCCAGACCCGCAGCTACAAGTGACCTGCACCGAGAAGTGAGCCACCAGTGAGCAATCTGACCAACATCACACTGAAGATCTGGCGCCAGGAGGGTCCCGATGCACAGGGCCGCTTCGAGACCCATCAGATCCCCGAGATCAGTGAAGAGGCGTCGCTCCTCGAGATGCTCGACATCCTCAACGAGCGGCTGATCGAAGAGGGCCGTGACGCGATCGTGTTCGATCACGACTGCCGTGAGGGCATCTGCGGCACGTGCTCGCTGATGATCGACGGCGCGGCGCACGGACCCGAGAGGGGCACGGCCACCTGCCAGGTGCACATGCGCACCTTCTCGAGTGGCGATGAGATCGTCATCGAGCCGTGGCGCGCGACGGCGTTTCCGATCATCAAGGACCTGATGGTCGACCGGGCCCCATTCGATCGCATCATCGAGGTCGGTGGATTCATCACCGCTCCCACGGGCGGAGCGCCCGATGCCAATCTGATCCTGATCCCCAAGCCTGTCGCCGACGCGGTGATGGACGCCGCTGCGTGCATCGGGTGTGGCGCCTGCGTCGCCGCCTGCCCGAACGGAGCGGCCAACCTGTTCACGTCGGCCAAGCTCGCCCACCTCAACCTGCTCCCGCAGGGACAGCCCGAGCGGTATGAGCGGACCGAGGCGATGGTCGACAAGATGGACGACTACTTCGGATCGTGCACCAACTATGGCGAGTGCGAAGCGGCGTGTCCGAAGGAGATCTCGATCGACAACATCGCGATCATGAACTCCGACTACCTCGTCTCGAAGTTCAAGAACCGCAAGAAGCTGTCGGTTTCCTGATCCGGTACCGCACCCAACCCTGTATCGCGCCCGTCCGCCGCCCGCCCGCTCCTTGCGGGTGCGGATCGTCCCTGAAGCCGGAACGATCTGCACCCAGCTCGGCGGGTTGTGCTGCTACCGCGAGGGGACGGTGACCGCTGTGCGGTAGCGGTTGTGACTCTCGAGGTCGCCGGCCTTCATCACCAACTCGAACGCGAGGTCGCCGAGCTGTGATGGTGCGCGCATCTCGATGCGGCCGACCTTGACGACGTCGTCGGCGGGGATCGGACCTCCGAACCGCCAGGCTCTGCTACCGCCCGCCCACCTCGCTGTGGCGTCGACGACCGCGAAGTCGATGGCCCCGCGAAGGTCGTTGACGATGTGCACATCGAGGCGCAGCTTGCTGCCCGGTTTCACGGCGGTGGGTGGCTGATCGGCGATGACGAGGATCGGCGCGCAGGCCGCGGCGACCGCGTCGAAGGCGGCCTTGGGTACGCGTTCGTGATCGAGAATGCTGTCGGAGATCACCGGCGCGGGGTCGGCGAGCGCGAAGAAGCAGAAGCCGCCGGTCGGCCGGTACTTGAGGCGCCGGAGGGTCTCGATCTGGTTCTTGAGCACGTAGGCCTGGTAGCGCTGCGTCGCCCGGCGCCACGAGTCGAAGGATCCGAATCGCTTCGGGTCGGCCCGGGCCTCGAACACATCGCGTTCGTAGCCGTGTGCTTCGGCGAGGTGGTCCCAGTCGAGGTCGGGCC
>PVMS01004052.1_pt1 | contig 10066 bp, 8 predicted proteins | sample 1853461 | NCBI WGS metagenome assembly PVMS01 (sample SAMN08582032, study PRJNA380276) | Marine sediment metagenome, whole genome shotgun sequencing project. | isolation source: ocean sediment barecode stripped | collected 2017
CTGAATCCCGTTATTCTCTATGAAAAAGGACTGGATGTTGTAGATGCAAGAATAATACTTAAAAAATAAATATAATTTATAATATTATGATGGTTCAAAATTTTGACTTTACAAAATAGTTTGTTGATTATATGGTTTTTTTGTGGGGCAACAATAATATAAAAAAAAGGATAAGGTTATGAGTAGATTTTTAGCAGTATCATTTTTTTTTATTACTTTAGTTTCTTTTCTTGCGGCTGCCAATCAGGTTCATACCCAGGAACGTTTTATTGATAATGGTGATGGTACAGTGACTGACACCATGTTAAATGTTATGTGGGCTGCAACTGACAACCAGGGAGACATTAACTGGAGACAGGCTCAACAATGGGTTAAATACACCTTCCCTTATACCATTGAACCTAATTATGACAATTGGCGCATGCCAACTATTGATGAACTCAAAACTCTTTATGATGCTAATAAAGGATATGAATCTCTATGTGGTTTGAAGGTGAAAATAGTTTCGGCAATTGAACTCACCTGTGCATGGGTCTGGACATCGGAAATGGAATTTATTTCAGCCGGAATTTTTAATTTTCACCGGGGATACTCGTCTACCGACAGAATTGGAAAATATAAAGCTTACAGAGTTTTGCCGGTGCGTGATCGGGAATAAAACAAATATTATCTTAAAAGAATTATAGCTTAAGGATAATGTATAACAAGCTTCAGATAGATTGAAAGCGACAAACCACAATTTTATCAGGGAGCTGCTTGCTTTTGACTTTACAAATTTGATTGTGGAATATTAGTTTTATTAATTCATCTAAATATTTAAAAATACGAAAGGAGGTAGAAAAAAATATTTAATTCAATAATCACACTATAATTTTTAACATTTAAATCAAGGAGATTTATTATGAAAAAAGGATTAATTCTCGCAACAGCTTTTTTGTTTACCATGGTACTTTTTATGGGTTCATCTGTAACTGAAACTCAGGCTAAAACAACTTTTGTAACAATTGGAACTGGTGGTATTACAGGTGTTTACTATCCAACAGGTGGCGCAATTGCCAAAATTGTTAACAAAAAAAGAAAAGAGTATGGTATTCGCTGCACAGTTGAATCAACTGGTGGTTCTGTATTTAATATCAATGCAATCATGGCAGGAGATCTTGAATTTGGTGTTGCCCAGTCTGATCGTCAGTATCAGGCAGTAAAAGGACTTGCTGACTGGAAGGATAAAGGTCCACAAAAGGACCTTCGCGCAGTATTCTCCATCCATGCTGAAACAGTTGACCTTATTGCAGCTGTAGATGCCAATATTAACAGCCTTGCCGATCTTAAGGGCAAGAGGGTGAATATTGGGAACTTTGGTGCAGGATTTCGCCAGAACGCTATTGATGCTCTTGAAGCAAATGGACTTGACTATGAAAAAGATTTCCATGCTGAAAGTTTAAAGGCTGCTGAAGCACCAGGACTAATCCAGGATGGAAGAATTGATGCTGCTTTCTATACTGTAGGACATCCTTCAGGATACTACAAAGAAGCAACTGCAGGAATACGTAAAGTGAAATTCGTCCCAATTGGAAATACAGACAGCCTGGTTGCTAAATATCCCTATTATGCAAAAGCTGCAACACTGATGAAAAATTATCCAGGCGCTGTCAATACAGAAGATGCAATCCCGACATTTGGTGTAAAAGCAACCTTTGTTACATCAATAAAAGTGCCTGATAAAGTCGTATATGCAATTGTAAAAGAGGTGTTTGATAATTTTGAAGATTTCGCAAAACTACATCCTGCCTATGCCGGTCTTACAAAAGAGGCCATGCTGACAGGTCTTTCTGCTCCTATTCATCCAGGTGCAATGAAATATTATAAAGAAGTGGGTTTAAAATAATTTTAATTGTTTAATTGTTCTTTCATATTAATCTGGTATGGGAAAAGATGTAATATTTCTTTTCCCATGCTGTTTAAAATCAGGTGAATTATGAGCAATACAGAAATTGAGGAAATTGACGATGGTCTGGAACTTGCCAGGAAAATGGCAGAAGAGGAAGAGGGAATTGGTCGGCAGCCTGCAGGAATTACAAAATGGGTGATTCCAACCATTGCGGTAATATGGAGCCTGTTTCAATTATCCATAGCAAGCTGGCTTATTCTTGATTCCACCTATATAAGAGCAATACATCTTGGTTTCGCCCTGTTAATTGTCTACTTAAACTATCCCTTTTTCAAAAAACCAAAATTTGGCCTGAAATTTCTATCGGCTACAAATAGAATTCCAATTTTTGATTATATTATTGGTATTACAGCATGTCTTGCCGCTTTATATATCATGCTTGATTATGTTGGAATGAGCACACGTCACGGGGCTCCTATCCAGCGGGATATAATAATCGGCGTTGCTCTAACTATTCTTCTTCTTGAAGCTGCAAGAAGAGTGATAGGACCGGCTCTTCCAGTTATCGCAATATGTTTTTGCATTTATGCTTTCTTAGGTCCTTATATGCCTGATCTCATTGCTTTTAAAGGAGTATCCCTGAATCGTTTTGTAGGGCAGATGACCATGTCCACAGAAGGGATTTATGGAATTCCTCTTGATGTCTCTGCAACAATAGTTTTCCTGTTTGTACTTTTTGGTGCAATGCTGGACAGGGCAGGGGCAGGAAGATATTTTATCCAGCTTGCCTTGAGTCTTCTTGGTGGCTTTAAAGGTGGTCCCGCAAAGGCTGCCATCCTTGGAAGCGGTCTTACCGGCATGGTATCAGGTTCAAGTATTGCAAATATTGTTACCACAGGAACTTTTACCATACCCATGATGAAAAAAGTGGGTTATCCAGCAACTAAAGCTGCTGCTATTGAGGTTGCGGCAAGCACAGATGGACAGCTTGCCCCACCTATTATGGGAGCCGCAGCCTTTATTATAGCCGAATATGTCAACGTTCCCTATGTAGAGGTTATTAAAGCTGCGGCAATTCCAGCTTTTGCCTCCTATGCAGCACTCTTTTATATTACACACATTGAAGCATCAAAACTGGGTTTAAGAGGTCTTGCAAAAAACGAACTGCCTCTTTTTTTTAAAACTCTTGTAGGTGGAATCCATTTTATGATTCCAATTGCACTTCTATTATATGAACTGGTAATTGTGAGACATTCACCAGAGCTTGCTGCATTCCATGCCATATGGCTCATGGGGCTTGTAATGCTGCTCCAGGAGCCTGTAAAGGCATATATTGCAAAAAAACCGATTGGTCCTGCAATAAAGCAGGCAGTTGTTAATATTTTTGGTGCCTTTGCCTCGGGAGCACGCAACATGGTCTCTGTGGCACTTGCAACAGCAGCAGCAGGAATAATTGTTGGTGTTGTAGCTCTTGGACTCGGAGGGCTTATTACTGAAATTATTGATGTTGTTTCAGGGGGTAATATATATTTGATGCTTATCATTACTGCCCTTGCAAGTCTGATTATCGGTATGGGGCTTCCAACCACAGCAACTTATATAGTAATGGCATCTTTGACTGCACCTGCAATTGTTACCATAGCAGGTGCCCAGGACTGGTTTGTACCGTTAATGTCAGCACATCTCTTCTGTTTTTATTTTGGAATTCTTGCAGATGATACGCCTCCTGTAGGTCTTGCCGCCTATGCTGCTGCTGCCATTGCAAAATCACCGCCCATTGCCACGGGTCTTCAAGGCTTTATGTATGATATTAGAACCGCGATTCTGCCATTCATGTTCATATTTAACTCTGATTTGATTTTACATAATATAACTTCATGGCCCCAGGGAATTTTGATATTTCTAATGGCATGCATTGGTAATTTTGCCTTTGCTTCAGCAACTCAAGGGTGGTTTGTAGCTGGAAATAAAATATGGGAAGTTCCTCTGTTTTTAAGTGTCACTCTTTGTGCCATGAGACCTGATTTAATAGCTTCACTAGTAGGGCTGCCCCATGACCAGAGATACTATATTTATCCTGTCGCACTTCTTATTTTTGGACTTCTCTATTTAATGCAGAGACCAAGAATGCCTAAAAAAGGAATTGCTAAAACTGCAGAAGAGGCTTTTGGCAAAGTTTAATTTTTTATGAAAGAATCCAAGCTGATCGCCTGGATTCTTTCATGTTTAGTTGCGTGGCAAAAAATCAGATCCGCCGGTTTCTGTCCTTTAGGGTACATGGCGGTTAGAAAAAAGGAAAATAAATTGGATAATATCAAAAAAATTTTGCTTCCCCTTGAATTCACTGAATTTTCACAAGGTGTTTTTAATTGTGCTGTTCAGATGGCGACGAACAATGATGCGAAAATTATTGTTCTAAGCGTAATAAATTCAAGAGATATTCAATCAGTGGAAAGTATTGTTTCCATGGGTTATGATGTTGATGCAGAACACTATGTTAAAGAGATAAAAAATGACAGAAAGCAGCAGCTTAATAAAATGGCCGATAAAGCAGAAATTGACAAGGATAAGATTAAAATCATGTTTAAAACAGGAAAACCTGTTGATGAAATTTTAAAGGCCATCGAAAAAGAGGCACCTGATCTTGTTGTTATGGGCACCAGAGGACGTGGCAGTCTGGAAAATAGTGTTATGGGTTCTGTGGCTTATAAAGTTTTTAAAAAATCTCCTGTAAATGTTTTATCCCATAGAAACAAGGCGGTTCAAAAAAGTTTGATAGAAAGGCTTAATCTTTAAATTTTTATATACCATTAGTAAGTGTTTTTTATCAGGAAAAATATAAACAAAACCCACATGCCTGAAATATCATCATTTGACTGGAAAAAAGGGTGCTGGTCAATCGGCAGAAAAACTTCGCATTCTCAAAAAACGACTGCTAACGTTTGTATTGCAGGTGATCTGGCACCTATCCGATCATTCAAAAACACCATGGAAACCCATCCGGAATCCATCTATGGTGATCTTCTACCCATACTGAGATCAGCAGATCTATCCATTGTCAACCTTGAATCTCCTTTAAGCGACAGAGGAGAACCTGTTTTTAAAAGCGGTGCGGTGTTCAAAGGAAATCATTGCCATATAAAAGCATTGAAATGTGTTCCTTTTGATGTGGTCACCCTGGCAAATAATCATATATTTGATTATGGACTTGATGCATTCAAAGACACCCTTGATGTTTTAAAGCAAAACAATATTCAATGGACTGGTGCGGGAATGTCAATTACAGAGGCTGCAGTCCCTCTTGTAATTGATGTCAATGATATTAAAATTGCCATTGTGAATTTCAGCGAAGGAGAAGATCTCACTAAAGCAGGGGAAAAACCAGGTGTCATGGGGTGGAATTTATCCAAGATAGAAGATATGATTAAAACACTCAGGACAAAAGTTGATTTTATAATTGTCATTTCCCATTGCGGGATTGAATATATTCCATTTCCACCGCCTTATGTTGTCAAAGCTTTTAAACAGATGGCAAGGGCTGGAGCAGATATTGTTATAGGACATCATCCCCATGTTCCTCAGGGCCTCCAGTTTTTTAACCAGACCCCCATCTGTTACAGCCTGGGAAATTTTGCTTTTTATCAGCACACAGATCTTAAATACCGAAAACTGGGTTACTTAGTCAACTTGAAGGTAAGCAAAGAGTCTTTTTTATCTCTTGAACTTATTCCATACAAAATCCATGATTCAGGACTGTCTCGCGTAAACAAACCCGAGCTTGAAACATTTTGGAATAAATTTAAAGAGATATCACTGCCTCTGCATGATGATAAAAAAGTAAATGAGGCATGGCAGAGCTTTCTTCACTACTATGGCAGGCAGGGATTTTTTAACGAAGTATCCATGATCCTGGAAAAAATGAAGAGAGAACCCCAAAAAGGTGCTGCAATGTTTCGCAACAGACTGACTACCCAACAGCATTATCATCACTGGAAGGATTTTTTAACTCTTCTTGTGGAAGACAATCTTGAATCTTCACCCAAGTGGCCGCAACGACTGATTAAGGAGTGGTTGACCCATAAAGTAGTTGACCATAAAGGTAACAAATAAGTTGCATGGATATTTTAAAGAAAAAAAGGGATGGTTCCAAAAAAACTATACTGGTAACAGATTCAGGACTGGGCGGTATGTCAGTTTTTGCACAAATTGCAGCTCATCTAACAAAAAACTCACCCTGGCAGGATGTTTCAATGATTTATTTCAATGCCTGGCCCGAACAAAATGGTGGATACAATCATTTTAAGACCATGGGCCGAAGAGCCATGGTTTTTAATAATGCACTCAATGCAATGGAAGATTTTGAACCGGATATGATTCTCATCGCCTGCAATACACTCTCTGTGATCTATCCTTTTACGCCTTTTGGCCAAAACACCAAAGCCCTTGTATCCGGTATTGTGGATCATGGTGTTCAATTGATTTATGAAAATCTTATGGCAGATCCTGACAGTAATGTCATTATATTTGGAACACCCACAACCATTGCTGAAAAATCTCATCAAAAAAACCTGATTAAAATGGGAATTAATCCTGACCGGATTACAGGCCAGGGATGTACAAATTTAGCAGGAAAAATTGAAAGAGATCCTTTTAACAGCAGAGTGACACAGATGATTAATACAAATGTAAAAGAGGCTGTTTCAAAAATGCATAAGCCAATGGGAAAGATATATGCTGCGCTTTGCTGTACTCATTTTGGCTATTGTATGGATCTTTTTCAAAGAGCATTAGAATTGTCCGATAAGATAAAAACATCAATTACAATTCTCAATCCCAACCAGCGGATGGCCGACCATGTCATAAAAAATCGGGTAATAAAAAACCGGGATCAAGGAACTGTTTTTTCACCTGACATCGATATGCAGATTGTCTCAAGGGTTTGTTTGGAAAAAGAGAGAATTGCTGCCTATGCAAGGCTGCTTAAACGTGTTTCTCCTGACGTAGTTAAGGCTCTGGCTGCCTATGAATGGAAACCGGATCTGTTTGAAATTTAAAGGATACTTTTTTACATCACATTTTGAGAGGTTTTAAAACTTTATGAAAAAAAATATTATTAATTACAGGCCCGGCAGGTGATGCTCAAGGGTGGGGAGATATCAACGTCACCAAAAATATCAAAGAGGCAATTGATGATTCCGGGAAAAGTGCCCAGATTGCATTTGTTAACACCATGGATGAATTTTTTTTAACCCTTGAAAAAAATTCATTTGATATTGTCTGGAGCGCACTTTATCATATCTCCAGCAACTCCGAACTCATTGGCATGGGTGAAGGTGATGAAAAATGGCTTGCCGACATTTTTGATGATAAGGGCATCCCCTATATCGGACCTAATGCAAAAACCATGAAGCAGTTGATCCATAAAACTACCACCCACAATCTATTGAAAGAAAAAAAGATTTCAATCCCCTACCACTATCAGCTTGGTACATCTGATGAGCTTCCTGATATTGTCTATCCTGCTTTTGTAAAACCCAGCTATGAGTCAAGGTCTGTTGGTATTAATGATGACAGCGTGGTTCACTCTCCTGAGAAGTTAAAAAAGAGAATTGATTATATTGAAAAAAGTTTTGATCAGCCTGCACTGGTGGAAGAGTATCTTCCCGGAGATGAGTACACTGTTCTAATGCTGGGAAATGGTGAACATCAAAGATTTTTGCCGGGACAGGTTGTGGTTGATCCTTCCAGGTTTGGTAAATACCCCATACTGAGAAGTGATTTAAGAGGAGTTGGTGCAACAAAAATACATCCTGTTGCCCGGAAAAAAGAAGAATTGATTGAACTTTGCCGCCAGGCCACAGATGTGTTGAACTGCCTGGATCATGTCAGGGCAGATATGCGCCTTGATGTCAATGGTAACCTAAAAATCATTGAAGTGAATGGAATACCCGGGCTCAAACCAGTCAAAAGCTGGAGTCCACAGATATTTTCCATGCATTATCCTTCTGCTAAAGGTCCTTTGGAAGAGTATCGAAATCTCATTGATCATATCATCACCTCTGCCCTGGCACGATACAATATTGAATGATTAAAAATGGATAAAATAAAAACAATTGCAGGAACAGACCCCTTGGGAGGATTTGCCTATCATCTTGATTTTTCTCTACCATTTATAGCTGTTGCCATCCATGCCGGACATCATGTCTCAGAAGAACTGCTTTGCCATATGGCACTTGATTCCAATCAGCGAAAATTTGAGGAAGACACCGGCACTGACCTGATGATAAAGGGCCTTGGCAATGCAGTATGGGCTCTTGAATCACGGGCTGTCTATGATTTGAACCGTTCCCGGGGTCTGACACTGCCACTCACCCCTGAAAGATTTTGGGGCACCCGGGTTTATAAAACATTACCAACGCCTGAAATGAACAAAAAAAGTTTAAGAAATTATGACGCTTTTTACAGTTTTATGGAAACCAGTATTAATTCTATACTGGATCGTTTTGGTGTCTGTATTGTATACGATATCCACTCCTATAATATTTCACGTCAACATGCCAAAGGGATTGAATTCCCCCCTGTTTTTAATCTTGGGTCAGCTCTTTTAAATAAATCAAAATGGGGAAAAATCATTGAATTATGGCTGGAACTGCTGGGTGGCATATCTTTACCCGGGATAAAGATAATAGTGGCTGAGAATCATGTGTTTTCAGGTAAGGCAGAGTTTTGCAGACGGATTTCCAGTATGGATCAAAGGGTTCTTGTTCTTCCCACTGAAATATCCAAGGTGTATATGGATGAAATAAAAGGTGTTGTTTATCCAGATATCATTTTGTCTCTTAAAAAGGGACTGCAAAATGTCATTTTATCCCATATCAAACAGTTCTAAATACTTAAAATAAATTTTTCACAATTGGAACAGCATCATGTATAATGTAGCAGGAAAAGTTTTTTAAGATCTAAAATCGGTTTTTCTTTGTGAGGTGTAATGAAAAAACAGTTTAAAGCTTCATGTCCCATGGACTGCACTGATCTTTGCAGATTTGTTGTAACAGTGGATAATCAAAGAGTTGTTAAACTTGAAGGCGATCCCGGTCATCCTGTAACAAAAGGTTTTATATGCAAAAAGGGCAGGGCGCTTCTTTCAAGAATGTACCATCCTGAAAGATTAACTCATCCCCTTATAAAAAACCGGACAAAAAACCCGACAAAAAAAGGGAATAAATTTATAAAAATTTCCTATGATGAAGTATTTGAGATAATAGAAGAACAACTTTTGTCCATTAAAAAAAAGTATGGCACAAAAGCCATATTAAATTATACAAGTGATGGATATGGCGGCATCAAAAACAGGATTCAAAATATCTTTTTCAATTGTTTTGGAGGTGTTACACAACCTGAAGGAAGTCTTTGCTGGGGTGCCGGAGTTGCTGCTCAGCAATATGATTTTGGCAGTCCAAAGGGACATTTTCCAGATGACGTTTTAAATGCACAAACCATTTTTATATGGGGAAGAAATCCAAAATACACAAGTATACATTTATATAAACTGCTGAAACAGGCTCAAAAAAAAGGAAGTGATGTAATTGTTATTGATCCGATAGAAACTGCAACTGCCAGGGCATTTGATAAATATGTCAGGATCAATCCCTCAACCGATGCAGCCCTGGCCCTTGCCATGGCAAATATAATTATTGAAAATAATCTTCATGATATTGGATTTATAGAAAAAAATATTATCGGGTTTAACAGGTTTAAAGAATATGCCTCCTCTTTTACCCTAAAAAAAAGTGAACAGATTACTGGTATTGATAAAGAAAAGATAAAAACACTAGCGTTACAATATGCAAAGGCTGAGAGAGCATCAATTTATATCGGGTTTGGCATGCAGCGCTATTATAACGGGGGAAACACAATAAGATGTATTGATGCTCTTGGAGCAATAACAGGAAAAATAGGAAAAATAGGGTGTGGTGTTAATTATGCTGCAAAATCCATAAGTCCATATCTTTCTGACTTAGACAAAAAAAGCAGGATTCATGCTTTAAACAAGTGGAGCTTTACTGTGGGAAATCTTGGAAAATTCCTTGAAACTGCACAAGATCCACCAGTTAAAGCCATCTTTGTTGCAGGAGCGAACCCTCTAACTCAGGGCCCTGATATAAAACTTACAAGAAA
>PVMS01155770.1_pt1 | contig 10066 bp, 11 predicted proteins | sample 1853461 | NCBI WGS metagenome assembly PVMS01 (sample SAMN08582032, study PRJNA380276) | Marine sediment metagenome, whole genome shotgun sequencing project. | isolation source: ocean sediment barecode stripped | collected 2017
CGCTGGGACGCAGGCCCGATGAATCCACCATGCAACGATTGCTGTCCCGGCACCCCGCGTACCTCGAGCAGGTCCAGGAATTCATTGCTGCTGATCCACTGGCGGCACGCCGTGAAGAACTGCTACGTGCGCTGGAAGCCAGTGACTGGTGAGCCCATTGCCGCGATGGGTTAAAATCGTCTGAACCCAGGATTGTCTGAACGAGGCGCAACTCCGGAGTACAGCTCGTCCAAACCGCTGGAATTCACAGGTGAACGATTCACACCCGAATGTGTGAGAGAGATCTGGTATGAGCATTTCCACCGTGACGTCCTGGCCGGTGAGTTGGCCAGGGGCAGGCGGGTACTGGATGCAGCCTGTGGTGAGGGATATGGGTCCGCTCACCTTGCCAGCACGGCAGCAACAGTAATCGGGGTCGATATTTCACCAGAAGCCGTTAGCCATGCAAGTGATCGCTACCGTGCTGACAACCTGGAATTCCAGGTAGCGGATGTCTGCAGGCTCCCGGTTGAAGATGATCAGTTCGAGTGCATCGTTTCTTTTGAAACCCTGGAACATCTTGAGGACCAGTCCGGGCTGCTGAATGAATTCAGGCGGGTACTCGATCCCGGGGGATTCCTGCTGATTTCCTCGCCGGACAAGGCGGTCTATTCAGACCGTCATCAGACTGAAAATGAATTCCATGTGCGGGAACTGTACCGTGAAGAACTGGAATCACTGCTAGCGGAGCAGTTTCCTGCCTGCAGGCTTTTGCACCAGAAACTTGTTTTTTATTCCGCCATCTGGTCGCAGGAACCTGATTCCCGCGTTGCCTTTCACCGCTCAGCAAGCGGCAGGATTTCAGAGATGGCAGCGCCCGATCACGAGCCTATGTATTACATTGCCATCTGTGCCGCCAGTGAAGCGTGCCTGCCGGAGATGCGCCAGGGCCTGTGGTTATTTGATGATGCACAAGAGTCAGTTTATGAGCATTATCACCACGAGATCCGCAAGAACATGTCGGCCGGCGAATTGCTTGCCTCACTGGAGCGTCAGCTGGAAGAGCTAAAAGCTTCGATGGAGGACTCTTCACCCGGACCCCGGCGCTCCGGGCGATGGTGGCAGCGGCTGTTCCGGGGCTCCTGATCCCTTCCATCTGAACATGAACTCTGCGATCCAGGTCATCATTGTCAATTACAACGCTGGCGGGGCTCTTGCCCGCTGTGTCGAGTCCGTGCTTGCCAGCGATGATCACATAGTGATCAAAATAATGGACAACGCCTCCACCGATGGCAGCGCCGATCGGGTTCAGAGTCTTTTTGGCCGGCAGGAGAAAGTCAGCGTACTTCGCAATAATGAAAATATTGGCTTTTCCCGGGCGGTCAATGCGGTGGCGGAGACAGCGGAAGAGGAATACCTGCTGATCCTGAATCCGGATTGTGAGTTGTTTCCCGGAGCCCTTGGTCAATTGAAACAGGCGCTGGACAATGATTCCCTCGCTGCATTGTCCGGCCCCCGGGTTGTTGATCGGGAAGGCGCCATGCAAAAAGGCACGCTGCGCGACTTCCCCGATCCATGGAATTCACTGGTGACCGTTACGGGTTTGTGGCGCCTGGGCCGCCGGTTTCCAGCTTTAAAAGGAGTAAACCGGCATCAGGATTGCCTGCCAGCCGCTAATGTGACTGCTGAGGCTGTTTCGGGCGCCTGTATGCTGGTCAGGCGGCAGGCATTTGAAAGTGTTGGCGGCATGGATGAGGGGTACGGCTTGCACTGTGAAGATCTGGATTTGATGTACCGTTTACAACAAGAGGGTTATCACTGCGTTTTTGTGCCGGCTGCACGGGTGTTCCATCAGCAGGGCGTATCATCAAGCAGCCGGCCATGGTGGGTACACCGCCAGAAGCACCTGGGCATGCAGCGGTTTTTCCGCAAATTCCAGGCGCAACGTTATCCATTCCCGTTGCGCTGGCTGGTCATTGCAGGAATCTGGCTGCGATACATCGCGACACTTCCATCGGTGCTGGTGCGGCGGTGAAACAGCCAACGGTTCTGTTGACAGGAGCCAGTAGCCAACTGGGCGTCTTCCTTATTCCACGTCTGCTCGCAGCAGGATTCAGGATCATTGCGCTCAGCCGCAGCGCAAACGTCGAATCCCCAGGCCCGGAAGAGCGCCTGCACTGGATGCATCCTGACTCATTCGGCATTGCAGATAGTGCCGGTGGCCCTGATCGGCGTCAGCAGGTGGGGATGCTGCTTTCCTGCGGGCCCATTGAGGTAGGTGCTGAAGCAATGGCTCTGTGTCCCCACCTTGAGCGTGTAGTGGCCTTCAGCACCAGCAGTGTGTTCAGCAAGGCGTCTTCCCCGGATCGGGAAGAAAACAGGCAAATCGCTGACATCCTTGCCCGTGAAGTGCAATTAACATCAATGTGTTCAGAACGCGGACTGGCGCTGGCGGTCCTGCGGCCGACCCTTGTTTATGGCTGCGGGCTGGATCTGAATATCAGCCTGCTGGCCAACTGGATACAGCGCCTGGGGTGGCTGCCCGTGGCGGGCAAGGCCCCGGGTCTGCGCCAGCCAGCGCACGCGGACGATCTGGCGAAGCTGGCAGTAAACGTTCTGTTGGCAGACAAACCTGTGAGCCTGGACAGTCCGGCCTGTGGGGGCAGTACCCTTTCGTACAAGGAGATGGCCGAACTGATTTTCGATGCGCTCGACAAGCCACGGAGAATCATCAGCCTGCCGCCCTGGTTGATGGCTGCCGTGGTCAGGGTGATGGGCTTGCTGCCGCCCTGGCGCGGGGTGAATAAGCAAATGGTTCGCCGCCAGAATACAGACCTGGTGTTTGATGATTCGGTGCTGAAAGAGCAATTGGAATACGACCCCCGCCCATTCAGGCCGGTGGCTGGAGATTTCAAAATACCGGCTGAAATAGAGAAGTACAGACTACGTCGTTGAGCTTTCGCAGGGCTGGGGTCAGGTTCTCGAACCTGACCCCGGCTGGAAGATTCGCCTGCAAGCAGGCTCCTACAATTTTCGGTATTTCATGCGGTGGGGGCGGGCTGCTGTTTCGCCCAGGCGCCGTTTCAGGTCTGTTTCATATTCCGAATAATTCCCTTCGAACCATTCCACGTGGCTGTCGCCTTCGAAGGCGAGCATGTGGGTGGCGATTCGATCCAGGAACCAGCGGTCATGCGATATCGCTACGACACAGCCGGGGAACTCGAGCAGCGCCTCTTCCAGCGCTCTGAGGGTTTCGACGTCCAGGTCGTTGGTGGGTTCGTCCAGCAACAGCACGTTGCCGCCTGAGCGTATCAGCTTGGCCAGGTGAACGCGGTTGCGCTCTCCGCCCGACAGGTCTTTGACGCACTTTTGCTGATCCGAGCCGCGAAAATTGAACCGCCCGACGTAGGCCCTGGACTGGGTTTTGAAATTGCCGACCTGGATGAATTCCTGACCGTCTGTAATCTCCTCCCATACCGTTTTGTCACCGTCCAGGCTGTCGCGGCTTTGATCAACGTAAGACAGCTCCACGGTTGAGCCGATCCGGATTTCTCCACTGTCCGCCTGTTCCTGCCCGGTCAGCATGCGAAAAAGCGTGGACTTGCCCGCACCGTTCCCGCCGATTACACCAACGATGGCTCCGGGAGGGACCCTGAAGCTGAGGTCGTCGATCAGGAGGCGGTCTGCATATCCTTTACTCAGGTGTTCGACCTCAATGACCTGGTCGCCCAGCCTGGGGCCTGGCGGAATGAAAATTTCATGGGTTTCGTTGCGTTTTTGATGCTCCCGGGAGTTCAATTCTTCAAAGGCCTGCAAACGCGCTTTGCTTTTTGCGCGCCGCCCCTTGGGATTGGACCTGACCCACTCCAGTTCGGCCCTGATTGAACGCTGCCGGGCTTTTTCCCGGCTGTCTTCCTGGCTCAGCCGTAATTCTTTTTGTTCCAGCCAGGAAGAGTAGTTGCCCTTCCAGGGAATGCCGTAACCCCGGTCCAGCTCAAGAATCCATTCGGCAGCGTTATCCAGGAAGTAGCGGTCATGCGTGATGGCGACGACGGTGCCGGGAAATTTGGTCAGGAATTGCTCGAGCCAGCCCACGGATTCCGCATCGAGGTGGTTGGTCGGTTCGTCGAGCAGGAGCATATCAGGATTGGACAGCAACAGGCGGCAAATGGCGACCCGCCGGCGCTCGCCGCCCGAGAGGTGGGCTATGCTGGCATCCCAGTCGGGCAGACGCAGGGCATCAGCGGCTACCTCCAGCGTTCTTTCCAGCTCCCAGCCGTTGGCTGCCTCGATGGCCTCCTGCAGCTCAGCCTGCTCGGCGAGCAATTTGTTCATGGCCTCGTCGTCCATCGGCTCGGCAAATTTCATGCTGATCTCATCGAAGCGCTGCAGCAGGTCTTTGGTCCCGGCAACACCTTCCTCGACGACATCGCGGACCGTCTTGCTTTCATCCAGCACGGGTTCCTGCGGCAGGTAACCGATGCGAATACCCGGTTGCGGTCTGGCCTCACCTTCAAAATCCTGGTCAACGCCAGCCATGATCCGCAGTACGGTGGATTTGCCAGCGCCATTGAGTCCCAACAGGCCGATTTTGGCGCCGGGGAAAAATGACAGGGAGATGTCCTTGATGATGGTTCTGTTGGGTGGTACGATCTTGCTAACCCCGATCATGGTGTAGATATATTGGGCCATTATGATTTCCGGAGGAAAGTGGCGGATTATGCGCCAGACGACACCGTTGGCGCAAATGCAAACCGTACTTTCCAGCGTGGCTTTTATGGACGCTGGCAGGGTCAATAATGATAGAATTGACCGTTATCGTCCAGGCGGCGTATAGACGCCTGGCGCCGCCACACCGCCATTTGGAAACCGGGGTAATTAAGAAAATGTTTGACGGGACTTATCGCATTAGCGGATTTGATGACGAACTGGCCAGCGCCATAGAAGCGGAAAAGACCAGGCAGGAAGATCACATTGAATTGATCGCATCGGAAAACTACGCCAGCCCGCGCGTGCTTGAGGCTCAGGGCTCAGTCCTGACCAACAAGTATGCCGAAGGCTACCCCGGAAAGCGCTACTATGGCGGCTGTGAATACGTGGACCAGGCCGAAGAACTCGCGCGTAAACGCGTAAAACAGTTATTCGGCGCGTCTTACGCTAACGTGCAGCCCCATTCAGGGTCTCAGGCGAATGCTGCTGCCTACCTCGCCTTGCTGAAGCCCGGGGACACGCTCCTGGGAATGAGTCTCAACGCTGGGGGTCACCTCACTCACGGCAGCCCGGTGAATTTTTCCGCCAAGTCGTTCAATGCTGTCCAGTATGGCATCAACCGGGAAACCGGCCTGATTGATTACGACCTCATTGCGAACCTGGCTGAAAAGCACCGTCCCAAAATGCTGATAGGTGGTTTTTCCGCTTATTCCAGGGTGATTGACTGGGCGCGAATGCGGCAAATTGCTGATTCGGTGGACGCTTATTTTCTGGTTGATATGGCGCATGTCGCCGGCCTGGTGGCGGCGGGTGTTTACCCCAATCCTGTGCCGCATGCCCATGTAACCACTTCGACAACACACAAGACCCTGCGCGGTCCACGCGGTGGAGTAATTCTCGCCCAGGATGATGAAGGCCTCGCGAAAAAACTCAATTCCATGATCTTTCCCGGAACCCAGGGTGGGCCCCTGATGCATGTCATCGCGGCAAAAGCAGTGGCCTTCAAAGAAGCGCTCAGTCCTGAGTTCACGGTATACCAGGAAGCTGTTGTCCGGAATGCGCGCACCATGGCTCAAACCATGGTGGACAGGGGCTACAAGATCGTTTCGGGCGGCACGGACAATCACCTGTTCCTGGTTGACCTGATCGGCAGGGAATTTACCGGCAAAGACGCGGAGGAATCGCTTGGCCAGGCTTATATCACGGTGAACAAGAACACTGTTCCCGGAGAGCCGAAGTCACCGTTCATAACCAGCGGCCTTCGGCTGGGTACTCCGGCAGTCACAACCCGTGGTTTCAACCAGGATGACTGCGCAGAACTGGCCGGGTTGATCTGTGACGTGCTGGACGATGTAAACAACGCCGCGGTGCAAGGCGAGGCCAGGCAGGCTGCGCTGGCCCTTTGCCGCAAACACCCGGTATACGCGAGCTGATACCGTGTGGTGCCCGTTCTGCAACCATAAGGATACGCGGGTAGTGGATTCCCGCCTGACCCGGGATGGCATGCAGATTCGCCGGCGGCGCCAGTGCGAAGGTTGCGGTGCGCGCTTCAATACCTATGAATCACCTGAGCTCAAAGCACCTCGCATTATCAAGTCAGACGGCACACGCGAAGCATTCTCGGAGCAGAAATTGCGGGACGGAATGCTGCGTGCACTGGAAAAACGGCCCGTGGAAACACGCGATCTGGAGCAGACCATACGTTCGCTGCTACGGGATATTTGCAGTGTCGAGGATGCTGAAATCCCCAGTTCCCTGCTGGGTGAGTGGGTGATGCGTGAATTGAGCAAGCTGGATCAGGTTGCCTACGTACGTTTCGCATCCGTTTACAAACGATTCGATGACGTCAGGGAATTCCAGGACGTGATTGAACGGCTGGAGCGGGATGCCCCCGGGGACGCTGACAAGCGCCAGATTTCCCTGCTGGACTCCCGCCGGAGCAAGTGAGTTTCTCCCGCTTTGATTACCAGTGCATGGCGGCGGCACTGAGGCTGGCGGCGAAAGGTCTTTACAGCACCCATCCCAATCCCCGCGTCGGCTGTGTGATCGCCGGTCAGGAGAATATTCTGGGCAGGGGGTGGCATGAATTTGCAGGAGGGGCGCACGCGGAAATTTCCGCATTGCGGGATGCCGGCGACAGCGCAAAAGGAAACACCGCCTACATCACGCTGGAGCCGTGCAGTCATCACGGACGGACTCCCCCCTGCACCGAAGCCCTGTTGAGCGCTGGCCTTGCCCGCGTCGTGGTGGCTTCGAACGACCCCAATCCTGCTGTGAACGGCCAGGGTCTGGAGCGGTTGCGTGATGCGGGCGTGACAGTAGAGACTGGTTTGATGGAGTCCGCGGCAGAAGCCCTGAATCCGGGCTTTTTCATGCGCATGCGGCAAGGCCGCCCCTGGGTCAGGGTGAAATCGGCGATCAGCCTGGATGGCAGGACTGCGCTGGATAATGGTGACAGTAAATGGATCAGCAGCGAGAATTCACGCCGGGATGTGCAGAAATGGAGGGCGCGTTCTTCGGCTATTTTGACCGGCATCGGAACCGTGCTGGCCGATAACCCTGCAATGAACCCCCGGCTGGATGGCCTGAGCCGGCAACCTCTTCGCGTGATTGCCGATAGCCGATGGCGGACCCCCGCTGACAGCCGGATACTGGCCGATCCTGCAACGGCGGTCATCGCAGGGATCCAGGATGCAGTCATCCCACAGGAGCTTCAGGCGACAGGCGTAAAATGCCTGGCACTGCCGGCAATTGCGGGCCGGATCGACCTTGGCTCACTGCTTCGCCGGCTGGCGGAGATGGAGGTCAACGAAGTTCAGGTGGAAGCTGGTGCACGCTTGTGCGGCGCCCTGTTAAAACAAAGACTGGTGGATGAATTACTGATATATCAGGCGCCAATACTGCTGGGAGAAGGCGGTCAGGGGCCGTTTGCCTTCGGGCCGCTTGAATCCATGGATGAACGAACGCATTTAAAATTGCTGGAAACCCGATGTCTCGGAGATGACTTGAGGCTTCGCCTGGAACCGGAATACGGGAATTGATCATGTTTACTGGAATAGTCAGCGCAAAAGGCAGTTTGCAAGAGAAAACAGCCCTGGGGGGCGACATCCGGCTGCGGATCGAGTGCGGCGGCCTGGATATGCAAAACAGCCGGGAAGGTGACAGCATAGCAGTGTCAGGTGTATGCCTGACCATGCTGGAGCCGGATGATTCGGGTTTTTCGGCCGATGTTTCGATGGAAACCCTCGAATTGACCACGCTGGGCAAGCTGGAGCCAGGCCTTCCCGTCAACCTCGAATTGGCGCTGAGTCTGGAAGACCGGCTGGGCGGGCATATGGTCAGCGGCCACGTGGATGGCAGCGGGCGCTTGTTGTCCCGTCGCGCGGATGCCCGCTCGGAACGGTTTGAGTTCGAAATCCCTGCAAGTCTGGCCCGCTACGTGGCCATGAAAGGATCGATTTGTATCGATGGCGTCAGTCTTACGGTCAATGACGTGGACGGCGCGAAATTTTCTGTTTGCCTGATTCCACATACACTGGAAGTGACGACGCTTGGCAAGCTGCAGCCCGGTGACCCGGTGAACATCGAAGTCGATCTGATTGCACGCTATCTCGAACGCCTGGTCATTCCGGAAACAGAGATAAAGGAACCGTCCCAACAGAACGGGGAGTGCTTGTGAATTCAATCAGCGAACTGCTGGACGACATCAGGGACGGCCGTATGGTCGTGATGATGGACGATGAAGAGCGGGAGAACGAAGGCGATCTGGTGATGGCTGCCTCCAAGGTTCGCCCGGAAGACATCAATTTCATGGCCCGTTTCGGGCGGGGGCTGATTTGCCTGCCTCTGACAAGGGAGCGATGCCATCAGCTGCGCCTGCCACTGATGGTGAACAAGAACGAGGCCCGTTTTGCCACAAACTTCACCGTTTCGATCGAGGCGGCCGAGGGCATTACGACGGGAATTTCCGCCTACGACAGGGCGCAAACCATCCGTACTGCGGTGATGCCCGACGCCAGTCCCGCAGATCTTTCCCAACCCGGCCACATATTTCCACTGATGGCCCAACCGGGCGGTGTGCTGGCTCGTTCCGGCCATACTGAGGCCAGTGTTGATATGGCCATGCTGGCCGGGCTTGAACCCGCGGCTGTACTGGTTGAAATACTCAATGAAGATGGAAGCATGGCGCGCAGGCCGCAGCTGGAACAATTCGCGCAGGAACACGGCCTGAAGATCGGCACGATTGCCGACCTGATTCATTACCGGATGGAGACGGAAAAAACCGTTCAGCACGTTTCCAGGCATGATGTAGAGACGGACTTTGGGCCATTTGTACTGCATGCTTACCGTGACACCATCGAAGGGCGTCTCCACCTGGCCCTGGTGCGTGGAAAGATTAATCCGGAAGAGCCTTTTCTGGTCAGAGTACATGTCCAGAACCTGCTGAGCGATGTGTTGACCATCCACCGGGCGGATTTTGGATTTCCCTTGCGCACCGCCATGGCTGAAATTGCTTCGGAAGACAGCGGCATGGTGCTGGTGCTCGGCGGACACAGGGATGACGATGAACTGTTACGCCAGATCCAGCAGGTTCCCGAACCCGCGGTGGCTTCCACCGGGGACAACCGGCAATCCCGGGAACTGAGAACTTACGGTATCGGAGCACAAATCATAGCGGATCTTGGTGTACGCAAGATGCGAGTCCTGAGCGCGCCCTGGAAATTGACAGGGCTGGCAGGTTTTGGTCTGGAAGTGGTTGAATATACCGAATCCGAGGGCGAAAGAGGCCAGGGTTCAAATGGTGATACATCATGATTGTGATTGGCAAGGAATTCGGGGAAGACCCTGGCGGCAACCCGGACGGGTATGAGCTGAACGTCGCCATCATTGCCAGCCGTTTCAACCACTTTATCGTCGACCAGTTGGTGGAAGGCGCGAAAGATGCGCTGAACCGCCTGGGGATTGATGAGAACAGGCTCCTGCTTGTGTGGGTGCCTGGCGCTTTTGAATTACCGGTAGTGGCGGATCAGGTAGCCGCATCAGGCCGTTATGAGGCAGTCATTGCGCTGGGGGCCGTGATTCGCGGTGGCACACCTCACTTTGACTACGTGGCTGGCGAATGCGCCCGCGGTCTCACGCGTGTGGCACTGGATAACGGCTTGCCAATCACATTTGGAGTCCTTACCACCGACACGGTGGAACAGGCCCTTGAGCGGGCAGGCACCGGCGAGGGCAACAAGGGTTTCGATGCAGCGATGACCGCCATCGGAACGTTCGAGACCATGAGGGTGGGTGAGAATCACCTGCAGGCCCCTGAGAATCATGAGTGACAAGAGCCGTTTTGAACCCCGGAAACGAGCGCGGCGCCGTGCTTTGC
>PVMS01166822.1_pt1 | contig 10066 bp, 9 predicted proteins | sample 1853461 | NCBI WGS metagenome assembly PVMS01 (sample SAMN08582032, study PRJNA380276) | Marine sediment metagenome, whole genome shotgun sequencing project. | isolation source: ocean sediment barecode stripped | collected 2017
AATCTACTGCGTCAAGGCATACGCTTTGCGAAGATGCACATATTTGGTGTATCGCCCAAGCTCGGGCAGTCTTATCACGATGGCTACACGTCGAGCTGTTCGGCCTCGAGAGCATGCTCCATAATGAAGTTGAAGCGTGCCGAAGGATCTTTCCCCATGAGCTCGGAGATGATGCGGTCGGTGCGAAGGGCGTCCCCGACGGTGACTCTCAGGAGCCGGCGGGTCTTGGGATTGAGCGTGGTCTCCCAGAGGACCTTCGGCATCATCTCACCGAGACCCTTGAATCGGGTGATATCGGCCTTCCGGCCCTTGGCGTGCTTTTGAAGTAGCTGCTCGCGCGCCGTATCATCCGCAGCCCAAAACGTTTCCTTCCCGATATCGATGCGATAGAGCGGAGGCTGGGCGATGAAGACGCGCCCGGCGGCCAAGAGCTCGGGCATGTGGCGGTAGATGAAAGTGAGAAGGAGCGTCGTGATGTGATGCCCGTCGGCGTCGGCATCGGCGAGGAGAATGGCGCGCTGATAACGGAGCTTATCGAGATCGAAGCTCTTTCCAAGCCCGCAGCCCAGAGCTTGCACCAGGTCGGCAAGCTCCTTGTTCTCTAACACTTTGGCCAGAGACGCCTGCTCGGTGTTCAAGACCTTGCCACGAAGCGGGAGCACCGCCTGCCGACTCCGGTCCCGGCCCTGTTTTGCGGATCCCCCGGCCGAATCGCCCTCGACGATAAAGAGCTCGGTGTCAGCGGACCTGGAGTTGGTGCAGTCGCTGAGCTTTCCCGGCAACACCAGGCGGGCTTGCGTGGCTGTCTTCCGGATGACGGCGGCGGAGGCCGCCCGCGAAGCTTCCCGGGCACGCGCCGCCAATATGATACGCGCTACGATGGCCTCGGCTGCGGAGCGATTGTGGTTGAGCCAGTGCTCCAGGGCGGGACGCACCGTCTGGTCGAGCTGCTGCTGGACCTCGGGGTTGTTCAGCCGATCCTTGGTTTGCCCCTGAAACTGCGGGTCGGTGATGAAGACACTGAGCAGACCGATGAGCCCTTCACGGATGTCCTCCGTCGTCATGGACACACCCTTGGGCGCCAATTTGTGGGTCTCCATGTAGTTGCGAACCGCCTTTCCCAAACCGGATCGAAAGCCGTTCTCGTGCGATCCTCCCGAGCCGGTGGGGATGCCGTTGACGTAACTGCGCAAATGCTCGTCTGTCGATTCGGTCCATTGCAGGACGAGCTCGACGCGCGCCCCCTGCCCGTTTTGTTGCCGCTCGAGCACGAAGGGCATCTCGTTCACGGGCTTCGCCTTGCGCTCAGCGACAATCTTGGAAAGATAGGCGCCGATTCCCTCGGTCTGCTCGAAAACGATCTTTTGCTTGTTTACTTCGTCCACATAGGTGATACGAATCCCCTTGTGCAGATAGCTGGTCGTCTCCAGGCGATCCCGGATGGTGTCGGGATTGAACTGGGTCTTGGGAAAGATCTTCGGGTCAGGGTGGAAAGTAATCGTCGTTCCGCTGCCACGGCCCCGGCCGATCTTCCGAAGCTTGCCGACCGGTTTTCCAGCCTTGAACTGCATCTCGTAGACGTGCCCGCCCCGCTTCACGGTGGCCAGGAGGTGAGACGAAAGCGCGTTCACCACCGAGCCTCCCACGCCGTGGAGCCCGCCGGCCGTCTTGTAGTTCTGCCCCTCGAACTTTCCTCCCGCGTGGAGCGTCGTGAAAATGACTTCGAGGGCCGGTTTCTTCACTCTCGGGTGTAGATCCACGGGAATGCCGCGACCATCGTCGCTGATTGTGATCGAAGAGCCGTCGGCGTGCAGCGTGACCTGGATCGAGGTGGCGTAGCCGTTCATGGCTTCATCCACGCTGTTGTCGAGGATCTCCCAGATCAGGTGGTGCAATCCGTGAGAGGATACGCCCCCGATGTACATGCCCGGTCGCTTGCGAACCGGTTCCAGTCCTTGAAGAACGGTGATGTCTTTTGCGGTATAGGTCTCCATGGGATTAATAAAGCGTGTCTCCTGAACCTTCATCAAGAGGTTCGGGTGAAGTGACATCGGGCCGGATGACGTCGATCAGGGTGCCGTTCTTCAGGAGCTCCCGGCCCCGGCCGGCTCGGGACGTTACTCCGTATCGGGATTGACTGACCGACTTCTTCGCTCCCCGGCTGGTGACCACGGTGAGCGCATCCGATTCTTTCGCCGCCGCGACGAAACCGAGCACTCGGTCCCCTTTGCGGAGCTTGATGAGAATCAGACCGCGTCCCGTGCCTTCCAGATAATTCAGTTCCTCCACGGGACAGAGGAGCGCGCGGGCTTTGCGGGTGGCGACGATGATGGTCTCGCTACCATGGATCGGCAGCACTCCCTCGACCTCGGCGCCTTTGCCGAGCCGGGCGAAACGCCGGCCGGCCCGGGTGCTCGGTTCTACGAAGCCCTCGATTCCGAAGCGCAGCGAATACCCGTCGCTCGTGACCGCGACGGCGTGGACCTCCGGGGCGTAATCTGGATGTTCCTCGTCGACATAAATGTTTCCGATCACACGGGGGTCGAGGCTGAAGGCGCTAACGATCCGCTCACCGTCCTTGAGCTGGAATAACTTCTGAATGGGCACACCATGCCCGGTGGTCGAGGGCAGATCGATGATGCGAGACGTATAGGCCGAGCCGAGGTTCGAAAAGAAAATGCAGGTGGCCCGGGTGCTCCCTGCGAAGCAGGCCATGACGGCGTCGCCTTCACGAAGCCTCGTCTTTCCGGGGTCTTTGATCTCCTTCTGCCGTTTCACCCAGCCGTCGGTAGTCACGAGTACGTGGTTGTCCTCTGCTACGATGAAGTCGTCCTCGGTAAAGGAAGGCTCGTCCTCGACCGATTCGATGACGGTGCGCCTCGCGTCGGGCTTGCCGTAGCTCGCCTGGATCTCGAGCAGCTCTTTCCGGACCAGCTTCCAGCGCGCCTCCTCGTTCTTGAGAAGCCGCCGGATCTCGGTGGCGCGTACCCGCCGATCGGCAAGCTCTTTGCGCACTATGAGTATCTCGAGCTTCGCCAAACGATAGATCTTGAGCTCCAGGATGGCGTCGGTCTGCTCCGCATCCAGCGGGAACTTCGCCATGATCTTTCCCGCCGCATCCGGCTTTCCGTCGGAGCGCCGGACGATGTGAAGGATCTGATCCAGCTCATCGAAGACCGTCTCCAGCCCTTCCAAAATGTGGATGCGTTTCTTCAATCGCTCGAGCTCGTTCTCGAGCCGTCGGGTGACCACTTCCATCCGGAAATGGAGGAAATGCCAGAGAATCTCACGAAGCTCCAAACGCTGCGGCGTTCCCGCGTCGGGATTTTCGGTGGGCACGAGGCAAGTCAAGTTCACACTGAAATTGGACTGGAGCGGCGTGTGCTTGAAGAGATAGGCCAAAACCTTCTGCTCGTCCGCATCCGCTTTGAGGCTGAGCTCAATCCGGACGTCATCGGTGGAAACGTCCTTCACGTCGAGAAGGAGTGGCATCTTGCGTGAGAGCACCACATCGGCGAGCCTCTGCACGAGCACAGACTTGTTCACCATGTAAGGAATACTCGTGACGTAGAGATACTTCGCACCTCGTTTCAAATCGCCCGACTCGACGGTGGCACGCACGCGAATGGTGCCGGTGCCTTTCTCGTAGAAGCTCTTGATCTCCTCGGCGTCGTTGAGAATCTGACCTCCGGTTGGGAAATCGGGGCCCTTGATCCAACGACAGAGCTGACGGGTCGAAAGCTCGCGGTCCTGGAGCTGGGCATCGAGCATCTTGATGAGCGCGGTCAGGACCTCGTCCAGGTTGTGAGGTGGGATATTGGTTGCCATCCCCACCGCAATGCCCGTCGCTCCGTTCACCAGCACGTTCGGGATCTTCGTCGGAAGCACGACGGGCTCTGCCTTGGTAGCGTCGTAATTGGGCCGAAAATGCACCGTACGCTGGCCAATCTCACCAAGAATCTCCGCGCATATAGGGGCCAGACGGCACTCGGTGTAGCGCATCGCGGCCGGCGGATCGCCGTCGAGGGATCCGAAATTCCCCGAGCCCTGGATGAGGGGCAGGCGGGTGGAAAAGGGCTGTGCGACGCGGACGAGCGCGTCGTAGATGGCGGCGTCACCATGGGGGTGATAGGACCCCATGACGTCTCCGACCACCTTGGCGCACTTGCGAAACTTGGCCTCGGCAGTGAGGTTCTGCTGCCACATGGTGAAGAGAATGCGCCGCTGCACGGGCTTCAACCCGTCGCGGACGTCGGGGAGGGCCCGCGATGTGATGACAGAAAGCGCGTAGTTGAGATAGCGCTTTCGTGCCGCCTCGTGAAGCTCCACGACTACATCGCTGCCCCCGGAAATCGAGCGCGACCCATCAGTGGGGATCACGTCATCAAAGGAAAGCTGTCCTCGAGGGAGCTCCCGATCGGTGGGTCTTGGCAGGGACTTAGATTGCCCCGCCTTCTTTTTCGTCGTGTTTTTTGTTGGCTTCGCGGTCTTTTTGCGGGAAGACTTCTTCGTCAAATCGTTCGGTTCCTCCTCTCTCCGCTTATTAAGCTAAAGAAAACGCGCCGGAAAGGCAAACAAGAATTTGTGGGGCATCCCTCCCGCGCTCTCCCGGATGCGATGGAATCGAGGCGACAAAGAGGTCGAGCTTCGGTTCTACGAAGGAAGAGCTGAACGACTTCCTGCCTCGCGAAACCTGTCAAGGCTTTTTTGAATTATTTTTCTCTGTCGTATCGAACAACAGGCTCTTCCATTGTACCGCTTACCTGAAACGGTGCCGCGATCTGACCCTGCTCGCTCTGCAGTACAACTCTCAAATCCAACGGGCCGTCCAAATCGACCGAGCCACTCAGTTCAAAGCCGACATTGCCAGCCTCCAACTGAAATGGCTCCAGCAACAGATGGTTCTTCTCGAGCCGGAAGGCGAGGTCGGTCTCCCGATAGGCCGACCCCACCAAGCCGCTCCGCCCTAGAGCCTCTTCGAGTAGAGAAAGAACAGGAATTGGAGGCAGGGTACCCGACTCCAGACGAAGCTTGCCTTTTCCTTTGATGTTCCTGGAGTCCGAGCCAAAGCCTTCCGCTTCTAGCTCGAGAAACGCGGCGCCAAATCCTCCCGGGCTACCCGACGAGCCGGTCAGGGTATCGACGTCCAACGGGCCTCCTTTTAGACGGAGCGTGTACTTGAACGGAATGGTGTTGAAGTCCCACGTCATTGATCCAAGGAATGGGCTCCCATGGGTCGTCAAGCTGAGATCATCGAGAGCCAGCCCACCTCCTGACGCTTCGAGACGTGCCGCAAAGCCCTGAACAAGACTCGATTCGAGAGCAATCTCTTTTACGTGAAGCTCGCCGTCGGCCGAGAGACCGTGCAGGAGAGTAAGCGCTCCGGTTTGGATGTCGATATTGTGCAGCAGGCAATCGACTCCTCGCACTGAAGGAAAGCTGCCGCCGCCTTTTCCCGCCGAACTGTAAGCGCCGTCTTCCAGACGAAGCTCGGAGATCTCGAGCACGAGGCGCTGGGCTTCCACCGGTGTGGGATCTCGTCGGCGTTGCGGCTCAGGGGATCGGTCTCTTCTACGATTCGAGTTTTGCTTAGAAGCCGGCTTATTTCGAGCTTCGACGAGTTTCAACGATGGCCGTCGAACCACGACCCGCTCGATCACGACTTTCCCCGAAAGGAGCGGCATAAGCCGGTGCTCGAAAAGAATCTCGTCGATCCGAGCTTCGAGACGGCCACCTGGGAAGCGCCAGAAGGCTTCCACCTCTTCGAGAGTCAAGCCACGAAGAAGATTCAAGCGAAAGCCGGCCGCACTCAACTTCATGCCCGTGGCTTTGCTTGCTTGTTCGAGCGCCGCTTTACCGAGCTTCGGCGAGGCAAAATCGGTGGACAGGACCAAAGCCAGGGCAATGGCCAAGACCCCAACGGCAAGGGTGCCAACTACTATGAGCTTTTTTCTTGTGGCCATGGTATTTAGTCGCACCTCTATGTTTACAGATTCCCGCGCCCATCGAGAAGACGGCAGGATAACAATCCATTCATCGGCGAGTCAAAACAAAGGGCCTGGACGAAAGCTAACGCTAGTCACGGTCACCACCAGCGAATAGAGCATAGCCAGGAACCCGAGAAAAGAGCCTATAAAGGGAACCACCAGAACCCAGTGAACCGGAGCGGCCGTTCCCAGAGGCCGGTACAGTTCAAGAAAGGAGGCTGTACCGCCGAACAATCTGGCAAGAACGTGAAGCAGCCCGACGATGACGAAGGACACCAGGGTCATTAAAAACACCCCTAAGAGCATTCCGCGAAAACTGAACTGTCCAACTCCGCTGGCCACTCCACCGATCGCAAAGAAAAGAATGGCAGGGATCAAGGCCTCCTCGTCACGATATATGTCTAGCACGCAGTTTGCATAGAAACCGTTGCGCCGCTACTCCGGGAAACCGGAGTCTCCAAATCTCTCAGGGGTATAGCGCTATATTAGCAAAGTTTCCAAGCCGAGAGGTGCGGGAATGACACACCAAGACGAAATAACTGTGGTAAACATGACACAACTTTCTTCACTTAGAGGCGTGTTGAGTGCACAACCACTTATTGCACAATAACTTAACTAAGACCCGATAAAACAGCCGCGCTTGGCACAATAGTTGCTAGTTTATGGTCGGTTGAAGAGGAAGGCTGTATTAAACCTATGCATTGTCAGAGAACGCTGAAACGAGAAACGACCTGTGTGGGTATAGGCCTTCACTCGGGTCGTAGAGTACACCTCACTTTGAAATCCGCCCCCGCCAACTCAGGAATTGTCTTTAAACGGGTGGACCAAAACGGGGTCGAAATACCGGCCAAAGCCAAGCATCTTGCCTGCATCAACCACGCTACGTGCTTGGCGCGGGGCGAGACGAGAATCGAGACCGTCGAGCATTTGCTGGCGGCTCTGACTACCCTTGGGGTGGACAATGTGGTGGTGGAGCTCGATGCCGCCGAAGTCCCCATCATGGATGGCAGCGCGGCGCCCTTTATCTACCTCATCCATGAAGCCGGCGTTCGGGAGCTCACCGCATCGCGTCAGTTCATCCGACTCAAGCGGCCGCTTTCCGTGGAGCATGACGGCCGGCAAGTCGCAGCTTATCCTTCCGATTCCCTAAGAGTCACCTACACCATCAACTTCAATCACCCGCTGCTCAGGCACCAGGAGCATTCTCTAGAAATCAACGAATCCACTTTCACAGAGGAAATCGCTCCGGCACGTACTTTTGGTTTCCAGAAAGACGTAGAGGTCCTGCGCCAAAACGGGCTGGCATTGGGGGGATCGCTAGACAATGCCATCGTTTTGAGTGAGACAGGAGTATTGAACAACCCGCTTCGATTTCCTGACGAGTTCGTGCGCCATAAGATTCTAGATGTTCTAGGAGACTTGTCCTTACTAAACCATCACTTGCTGGCCCATGTGGTCGCGGTTCGCGCCGGGCACGGGCTCCATACCGAACTGGTACAGGAGATACTTACTTCTCCGAACAATTGGGATCTGGTGACGCTACCGGAACCGGTGGGCGCTTCTATAGCAGCGGCGGAAGCTCCGTCTTTCGCAGAGGCATCGGCCGTCCCCCGCCGCTAGGACAGGCTTTACTCTTCTACAAAAACCTTCACTTTAATTGTCTTGACCCGCCTTGGGTCGTTGGAAGCGATCGACACACTGCGTTGGAGCTGGCCTTTGTACCGTCGGGTCTCGAGGGTTACCTTGAGCAACGTCTTGCCTCCGGGCTTCAGCAATTTCACTTCGGGCTTTGCTACCGTGCAGCCACAAGACGTGGAGATGCGGCCTAGCTCGAGGTTTTCGGAGCCGATGTTCTCGATCTCGAATTCCTTGACCAAGGCTTGATTTTGCTTCGCGTTGCCGAAATCATGTGTTTCAGGTGAAATCTCCATGCGCGGCCCGGCGACGGGCTTCCGGTCCGCTTTCTCATCACCCACCCCGGCGGCAAACACCGGCAAAACGCTCAAAGCCAGAAGCAGCATCGCGTTCAAAACTGTACTCATAACCTCTCCTTCACACCCTCAATGGTCCACCCTTGGTTTTCAGCTTTTCGAGTCCTTGCCCGTTTCGCGCGCGGCTTCCCCGGCAAGCTTCTTCATGTAGGCGCCGAGCCTCTCGTTCTCATAGGTGACGGTGTTCAAGAACAAGCTCTCCACCAAGTATCGTTTTCTCGACTCATCGTCCATCTCATCCACGAGATGGGTAATCTCACGCATCATATCCTCGAAGGTCACCTTGAGCTCTCGCCTCAACGTCACTTCTCGATAGAGCGATTCGAGCACATAGAGGAGATCTCCATCCATGGGGATCTCGTGGCCAGCAAGCATCTTGACCTTCTTCATCTGCCCTTCCCGACAATGTCCAAGACGGCTAAGCCACTAAGAGGCCCATCCGAGGTGCTAGAAACTTTCGAGAGCACTTTTCTCCTCGCGAAATATCTCCACCAAATTGTGCAGTCCGGTCAAGCTCACCATCGTCTCAACCCTTTCCTGGAGCCCCACCAATCTGACGGCGCCGGATCGATCGGACATCATCCGATAGATGTCCATCAAGCATCCGATGGAAGCGCTGTCGATGTAAGTGACCTCCGAGAGATCGATGATAATCTTGTCCGCCCCGGCCTCGATTAAGCCCGAGATCTTGTTGAAAAAATGGCTCAGGATGGGGAAAACGAGCTTGTCTTCCTTGACCCGGGCTACTTTCACATCGCCCACAGATTCTATTTCGAGATTCATGAGATTTAGTCCATGACTCCTAATGCGGTTGCTCGGGATTTACCGCGTCCGACATAGCAACCAGAACCCGTCCGAGCTCCAATCGGCCACGGTTGATCCGACTCTTCACCGTGCCTTCCGGCAGCCCCAACTGACTCACAATTTCCTGATAAGTGAGACCATGAATATCCCGGAGCATTACCGCTTCACGAAGTTTAATCGGTAGCACCTGCAATGCGCGAGCGAGCAGTTGTTTATTATCGCGGGCTTCGAGCTCACGGTGTGGATCGAACCGGGCCGAAGCAAACTCTTCCAGGCATATTTCCCGATCCACCAACGCCTCCCGCTCTCGCCTCCCGCTCCTATACCGATCGATGCAATGATTGCGGCTCACCGAATACAACCAAGTCCCGAACTGGGCATCCCGGTCGAACCGGTCCAGAGAACGAAAAACCCTAAGAAAAATCTCCTGCGTCAAATCTTCGGCCTCTTCATACTTGCCGGTGAATTTGTAAGCGATACCGAACACCCGGCGGCGGTAACGGCGAACGATCTCCTCCCAAGCTGTTTCTTTGTCCGCCTTCTGGTCGCAAGTAAGACACAGACCAATGATCTCACGGTCCTCGAGCTGCGAAAGATCACTCCTTGCGGGTTGTCGGCTCTTCATGGCCGGCTCAGCAACCCGCTCTTGACCCAACACCGAGCGCCTCTGTCTGGCTGAATCGGCGCAGCGGGCCTCGCCACAAGCCCAGCCGCGCTCCGGCTTTCCCCCCGAAGCAGGAATAAACACTCAATCTGATCATTTTACCATCCACCTGCGCAGAAGTTAAACAACGTATTGCTTCGGCGGACCTTGTCCGCCCGGCAGAAGATAAGCATTGTATTGCTCCGGAGCACCTGCCCGCCTTCGCCCAAGGCAAGCAAGCATTGCTACCACCTGAGTACTGTCCTAGGATCGGTTTCATGAGCATCCGTCTACCACATTACCTCATGGCTGGGGCGACCGCCGTTTTCCTGGTCTCAACGACGGGTATGGCTGTTGGTCGAGAGCCCTTCGCCACCTGGTACTATTCCTTCGCCTGGTGGAGCTACATCCTCTTCACCGACGCATGGTTGGCGCTGAAGAACCAGCCTACCGTCTTGCTGCATCGGCCAAATCCGACCCGCCCGATGGTTTTATCGGTCATCATTTGGGTGAGCTTCGAGCTCTACAACTTCCGCCTCGGCAACTGGCACTATATAGAGCTTCCCCCGGAGTTGCCGATCAGATGGATGGGGTACGCCATCGCCTACGCCACGGTGCTGCCGGGAATCTTCGTCACCTGG